>Ga0181521_10002398_pt1 | contig 22744 bp, 17 predicted proteins | sample PEATcosm2014_Bin_32_FD_119764 | JGI IMG/M metagenome (GOLD analysis project Ga0181521, IMG submission 119764) | Peatland microbial communities from MTU Mesocosm Facility, Houghton, MI, USA - PEATcosm2014_Bin02_60_metaG | ecosystem: Environmental > Terrestrial > Soil > Wetlands > Peat | place...
ATCGATCTCGTCCGGAAAGGAGCTTACGGCAACCGGGATGGAAACGCCTTTGACACTGAAGTACCCGAGTTTGTTTTCCCAGTAGAGGCGGGCTCCGGAAATCGCCGTGTTCGTCAACCAGGCGACCGTGACGTTGTCGAGGACATCGTCCCGGGTCAGGCCGGCAGCTTCTCCGGCAAAGACACGTGAGATCAGCGCGTAGCTCCACGCATCGTGGTCCAGGAAATAGGCGGCTAGGCCGACTGGGGAATCCGCAATTCCGTACAACGTCTGCGGTCGTAACCCCATCTGGTAGCCGTAGGCGACTCCTTTGCTGTAGACGAATTGCAGGCGCTCGAAAGCGAGTTTTTCTTCAGGTGAGAGACCATCTGGCATTGGAGCACCGGTGGATGCCGCCTTGTCAACTTCAGGCGGAACCGAGCCAGGCATGTTGATGTGAATGCCGAGCAGTTCGGGAGGTGCCTGCACGCCCATTAGTTCCGTGATGACCGAACCCCAGTCACCACCCTGCGCGACGAATGTGGTGTATCCCAGGCGCTTCATCAGCACGGTCCAGGCACGCGCGATATGCGCGGGATCCCATCCGGTCGTGGCCGGTCTGCCGGAAAAACCGTAGCCGGGCATCGACGGAATCACGATGTCGAACGCGTCGGACGCTTTCCCGCCGTGCGCCGTTGGATTGGTCAGCGGATCGATGATCTTCATCTGCTCAGTGATCGAGCCTGGCCATCCGTGCGTAACGATCAGCGGCAGCGCGTTTTCGTGTTTGGAACGGACGTGGATGAAGTGAATGTCCAGTCCGTCGATCTCGGTCAGGAACTGCGGAAGGGCGTTCAGTTTGGCTTCGATCTTGCGCCAGTCATACTCTGTCGCCCAATAGCGCGCCAGCGCCTGGACCGTCGCGAGTTGTACTCCTTGGGTTGCATCTGTGACCGTTTCGCGTTCAGGCCACCTGGTCGCGTTGATGCGTCTGCGCAGTTCGGTGAGTTCGGCTTCCGGAACGTCCACCTGAAACGGACGAATCGCGGTGTCAGTTGCTTGCTTGCTGCCTCGTTCTGCAAAAGCGGTATGGGTCACGGTGTTTTGCTCCTTGTGAATCGGTTTGGGTCTTAGCCCTCTGTCGCGACCTAGGAGTGCAGGCAATACACCAGACTGCTTCTAACCCATATTTGACTGAGGTGAAAGGAGCTTGTCCGACTGCACCGCGCATCGTCAATGTCGAGATGTCGATGCCTGGGCATCAGGCGGCAGTTCAGTCTATTGAAAGTGCCGTCGGGGCGACATTATGCTCGCAGGCCAAATCTGGCTGTCTTCGTGCCAGCGGACTGCGCGTGCGCTGCTGAACGTCCCTCCCGGAAATTAGCGATGCTTTCCGGCAGGGCACCGAATGTAAAGCCTCGAATCACGACCTGGTCCCTCTCCTACGGAACAAGCGCCAACTAGAGCGTTTTGAAGAATTGGCATATGCGATCGAAGCTGGAATGCTCAATTCGATTTCCGTGCCGGCCTTGGGACGGCTCCAGATTTCCAAAGTGGCTCCGTTTTGTTGTGCGCGCTCCCGCATGCCTCTGAGACCGTAGTGACCGGAGCGTCCCGACTCCAGGATATCCCGAGGGATACCGTCTCCGTCGTCGCGAATTCGCAACCGGAGAACCCGCTCGCCGTATGTGATCTCCACTTCGACATGCTGTGCCCGAGCATGCTTGAAGGCGTTGCGCAGTCCCTCGCACGCAATCCTATAGACTTCATCGTGCATAATAGGATGAAGGTCGCGCGCGGCTCCCTCTGCCTCCAGGCTGAAAGTTGGGGACCCGTCGCCTGCGAACTTGTCGGCGGCAGCTCGCAAGGCTTCTTTCAGGTCATTGGCCGTAGTGTTGGTGGAGCGCAGGTCATAGACGGCGCGCCGCCCTTCCGCAATGGCCTGGTCGGCACGTTCGAGGCTCTGGTCCAGTTCCTCCTTCGCTTCTCCCGGAGGGAGCAAATCGTCAACCACCTGGAGGCGGAGCATCAAACCCTGAAAGCTCTGCAGAAGCGTGTCGTGCAGTTCGCGCGCGATTCGATCCCGTTCCGCGATTCGCCCCTCCAGCCGGCTATGCACTTGGGCCGTAGCTTGTTGCAGACGGAAGCGATACAGAAGCCATAACAGCGCCAGGCCAGCAGCGTAGCAGACTGCCTGAAACCAGATCGTCTGGTAGAAGGCAGCATCAATGCGGAACGTCATTGCCGCGCCTGCCTCATTCCAAACGCCGTCATTGTTGCAGGCCATTACGCGAAACCGGTATGGTCCGGGCCGGAGGTTGGTATAAAATGCCTGCCGGCGCGTTCCTGCGTCGTGCCAATCCTCGTCGGAGCCATCGAGTTTGTATCGGAAACGCACACGCTCCGGGATCGTCAAGCTCATCGCGGTGTAGCCGAAATCGACATCGCGCGTCAGCGCCGGCAGACGGAGAGCGGCGAAGGACGTGTACCGTTTCCCCTTCGCTGTCAAGGAGCGGATCGCTACCGGGGGTGGCAGTTCATTTCGGGGAAGATCTTTGGGATCGATCCAAACCGGTCCGGCGCTGGTGCCGAACCAGAGCTTCCCATCAGTGGCTTGAATAAGAGTGGGATAGGGTTGTGACTGCTGGGTCGCCCCCGGCAGGCCGTCGTATGCGTCGAAGAGGGAGTATTCGGCGCGATCCGTGCCGGCCTTTAGTTTGGCGACTACCGCTGGCGGCATTCGAACGATACCGTTGTAGGCATTGAGCCAAAGGTAACCGTCCGATGTCTCCAGCACCCCCGAGACGCTGCCGAAAGAGCCGCCGCCAGCCGGCGTGATATCGCGGAAGCGCCGCCCGTCGAACAACTGCAAACCCTTTGAGCCTCCAATCCATGTGCAGTCGCCGCTGGCGAAAATGGCCTGGACGGCGCCGGCCTGCAGCCCGTCCTTCGAGGAGAAGGCGCGCACCGCGCCCCTGTCGATGAGCACAATCGAGTTCTCCCGGTATCCGAACCAAACACGGCCGGCCGCGTCCGCGTAAGCAAGCACTGCCCTCTTCCCCGGAAAGCCGCTGGGGAGATCGATGCCTTTCCATTCGCTGCCGCGCCGCGCGAAGATTCCAAACGATCCCGAAATCCACAGTATCCCCAAACGGTCAATCGCGATCCGCGTAGGTTCAGCGTTGTTCGTCACGTACGTTTGCGGAAGTTGGAAAGGAGTGAAGCGGCCCTTGAATTCACGGCCTACGCGAATGTTCCCCGCCCACCATGTGCTACCGTCCGGAGCGGACACCACAGAGGGAACCGAAAACGGCATCACTTCGGGAAACCATTGATTGTCGTGGATCCGTCCCACATCAGCGCTTAGACCGCCTACCCAGACATCGCCGTGGTCTCCTGGCGCCATTGTGGTGCGGGTGAACTTCCCCGGAACGGGAGCGCGCGTTACGGCGCCCCGGCTAAACCGGTCGAGTCCGCCAGATGTCCCTACCCAGATATTTCCTTCGCGATCCTGGTAGATGCTTGTGACAAAATCCGCACTGAGTCCTTCCTTCGCCGTGAAGCTCTCAAGTCGGTCGCTGGATTTCTCGATTTTCTCGTGCGGCAACCGGTCAGGATAAGGAGCGCGCCGCAGCCCATCGCCCAGAGTCGTGATCCAAAGGCTGCCATCGCGATCAAAGAGAATCCGCTGCGATCCCAGCACGATTTCCGGGCCTTTCGATGGCGGCATCGGCCGGACCGCACGCATGGTCTGCGCCATCCACATTGTGCCGTCCGGGGATTCCAGCATGTGCATCACATACATCGTCGGAAATCCAGCCCGCCGAAAACTGCCAGAGCCTTGGGGAAGGAAAAAGACTGCTTTTAGGCTCGCGGCCCAGAGCGTCCCTCGGCGATCCACATACAGGCTGATGGGAGTTCCTTCGAAACCCGATTCCGAGCCGACCTTCCGCCACTTTGTGCCATCGAAACGAGCGAGACCGCCCTGCGTGCCAGCCCAGATCGCGCCCTGGCGATCCTGCGCGATGCTCAACACCGCGCCATCCGGAAATCCATCCTCGGTGGTGTAGTTCCGGTTGGTTCCGTTCCGCAGCTTACTGATTCCCGACACAGCGGATCCGATCCACAAATCTCCGTTCGGGCACGAAACCAGCGAATAAACCGACGCAGACGTAAACGGTTGGCCCGACGGTTCGAGGCGCTCGAAGTCCATGCCATCGAAGCGGTACAACCCCTGACTGCTGGCCAACCACAAATACCCGTCATTGGTTTGCGTGATCGCCATAATGTTGGCGGGGGCGCCGTCCTTCGCCACCCAGGATTTATGAACAAACTGCGCAATCGTGCGATCCCCGCCAAGCGCGGGAAGACAAAGCGCCAAGAGGAGAGATGTCCTAAAGATCGTCATGCACGACTCCCGCATGGCCCAGTTAACTGGTGCCCCCGGAGGAGATCGAGCGAGCAGACTCGGAGAACTAGCCTGGAAGGCAGGGAAAGGACGTCAAGGCCCGGCCGAGTGTCAACGGCCGACGTTCCAAGGCTTGCACCTGCTTGCAAGGCGGATGCCCCTCCTTCTCCTTGATAATGCCAGAACAACGGCGCCGGCGGGTGCGTGAAGAAGCGCGTTAGACGGCGCCGGCAGCCAATCGGTCAGGCCCCATGTGTCTAGGAGATAATGTTGGAGTGAGGGACCAGCCGACTCCAAACGGTGCGGCGTTTGTGTTGGCGAAGAAGTCACGGCTTATGGTTCTACGGTTCGCTACAGCCAGGATTAGCCCAGCCGAAGCGCGATGAGCAGTGCCGTTAACGAACTGGTGCACCGGGGTCGAATTGAGTATGCCGGAGTCGGTTGCTGGCGCCGCGCCGCCAGAAGCGCACTCGTTTCCGGCCATCCCGAAAGGGTCAGAGGGATGAGACGTGATCCGGATTCTGACAGTAGATGACCATCCTCTTCTCCGCGAAGGCATCGCCGCTTTGGTTGGGAAACAAGCCGATATGGAACTGGTCGCGGAGGCCTCCAGTGGACGTGAAGGGCTTGAGCAGTTTCGCAAGCATCGTCCCGACATCACGTTGATGGACTTGCAGATGCCGGAGATGGACGGCATCGAAGCAACAAATTTGATTCGCGGGGAGTTCCCTGAAGCACGGATCATCGTGCTGACCACCCATGCCGGCGATGTACAAGTTTCTCGCGCTCTCAGAGCAGGCGCGCGGGCCTATTTGCTGAAGGGAATGCTACGAAAGGAACTGCTGGAGACGATTCGGGCGGTCCAATCCGGCCAGAAGCGCGTGTCGCAAGAGGTTGCGGCGGAAATTGCCGAACACTTTGCCGATGACGCGCTAACCCCACGAGAACTCGACGTACTGCGGTTGGTTGCAAAGGGCAACGCGAACAAAGGAATCGGCGCCCAGCTATCGCTCACCGAAGAAACCGTAAAGAGCCACATTCGGAACATTCTTTCCAAACTGCAGGCGAACGACCGTACCCACGCCGTCGCGATAGCTGTCAAACGCGGAATCATCGATCTGTAAGTTTGCACGAGATCCCTCGAACGAGGGAGGCCGAGGACGCCATTCGAGGGTGTCGGCACCTTTTCAAACTCCATACGATAGGCTTGGGTACATTTCTGCAACGTCTATTTTCAACCTTTCCTAACAGTTGGCCTGGATTTGGCCTGCTGTTACTCCGCGCTTGCCTCGGGAGCGCGCTAATCTATTTCGCCATCGGCGTCGCCGGGAAACCTCAGGATTCTGCCACTCTGGCGCCATACTTGATTGCGGCTGTCGGCGGCATCTTTCTGCTTGCCGGACTGTGGACGCCTGTAATGGGAACCCTCGTTGCCCTCGACGAGGTTTGGATCGCCATGCGCTCTCCATCCCGCGACGACACATGGTTGCACATCTTCCTGGCAGTGCTATCCGTTAGCCTCGCGATGCTTGGGCCTGGTGCATGGTCGATTGATGCCCGTCTGTTCGGGCGAACGCGTATTGATTTCGACCGGACCAGGCGCAGAAGATAACCCCCCAAACGAGGGAGGAGAGCCCCAAGCCATCGAGGGGTTTGATCGCGACCGATCAAGGCAGGAATCCGAGCGAGAGAAGCCGCAGAATCAGAGACAGAGAAAGCGATCCGGTCGAGGTCAGGTTCCGAAAAGCCGGCTCGAAAAATCACTTTCTATCCAGGTCCCTTCGATTCGGTCCAGGCAAGGAGAATAACAATGGCTACCCTAGAGTTGATTGGAACTAGCCCGAAATTCCGCGCCCTACTTAACGACGTTGACATGGTCGCACCCGTGGACTCAGCAGTCCTGATTCAGGGCGAGACGGGCACCGGTAAGGAAGTGATTGCACGAGCGATTCACGAGGGCAGCCCTCGGCGAAAGAACCGTTTCGTGGCGTTGAACTGCGCGGCTATCCCGAGTACGCTGCTGGAGAGCGAACTCTTCGGCTACGAAAAGGGCGCATTCACGGGCGCCATGGCACAGACCGTGGGGCGCTTTCAAGCGGCAGACCGCGGAACGTTATTTCTAGATGAGATTGGGGATCTTCCGCTGGAACTGCAGCCCAAACTCCTTCGCGCTCTTCAGGAGAAGCAGTTCGAACGTTTGGGCGGTGGTCATACCCTTCAGGTCGACGTGCGAATCGTCGCCGCAACCAACCAGGACCTGGGGCGAATGGTGCAAGAGCGAAAATTCCGAGCCGATCTCTTTTACCGGCTCAACGTGTTTCCGATCACACTGCCGCCGTTACGGGAACGGCGAAGCGACATCCCACTGCTGGCCGAGCACTTCGTCGAAAAATTCGCCCGGCAGCAGGGCAAGGCTATCGACACGATCCCCGACGAGGTGATGGCGGCTCTCGTACACCACGACTGGCCAGGCAACATCCGGGAACTGCAAAATGTCATCGAACGCAGCGTCATCATGACGACCGGGCTTGTGCTGAGCCGACAGACGACGGCCCCTTTGACAGCGGGCGAGGTCTTGCCAAGTGGCGCAGCGGCAGTCGTCGTGCCTGTGAGCATCAAGACCATGGCCGATGCCGAGCGGGCGCATATCACGGCGACGCTTCGTGAAACCCAGTGGGTGGTGGGTGGCCCGCGCGGGGCAGCCGCCCGACTCGGGCTGCCGAGGACAACTCTAATGTCTAGAATGCAGCGGCTCGGGATTTCTTGCGAGACATCGAGAGGCCGCTCAGGGAAGTCGCCTCGACTGTTCGGGGCATTGATGCGAAGCCTTTGCTCACGTCCGAAAGACGAGGTGGCAATTGATTTGCCAGTTATGGAAGCGGTAGTAGGCCGAGTCTGAGAACGTTTCCGAGCCTGAACCCTTAGCACCTTCAAACCAGAGGAGAAGAACAATGTCATCCAAGCATTCCGTCCTGATTACCGGTGCTTCGACCGGGATTGGCGCCGTCTATGCCGATCGCTTTGCTAGGCGCGGGAATGATCTTATATTGGTAGCGCGCAACAGCACCCGAATGGAACCATTGGCGGACCGCCTGCGGCGCGAAACCGGGGTCTCCGCCGATATTCTTCGAGCTGACCTCACAGACCCTCGCGACCTGGCTCAAGTGGAGGCTCGCCTGCGCGATGACGCTCGCATCGGAGTCCTGGTCAATAACGCGGGCGCGAGCGCTGCCGGCGATTTTCTGAACCAGGCCACCGACGAGGTGACGCGAATTATAAGCCTCAACACAACGGCTGTCGCGCGGCTGGCGAGCGCCGTTGCGCCACAGTTTGCCAAGGCCGGCGAGGGCGCGATCATCAATATCAGTTCGGTTGTCGCACTCGCTCCGGAATACGGATCGACTGTCTATGGTGCGACCAAAGCTTTTATTCTCTTTCTCAGTCAGGGGCTGCACCTCGAACTCGCGCCCAAAGGCGTCTACGTCCAAGCTGTGTTGCCCGCGGCGACGCGGACCGAGATCTGGGAGCGGGCAGGAAACAACGTGAATTCGCTACCCGCTGTTATGGAAGTTGCCGAGTTGGTGGATGCTGCGCTCGTTGGCTTCGATCGGCGCGAGCCGGTGACGATTCCCCCTCTCCCGAATGCAGAACAGTGGAACGCATTTGAAGCGGCTCGTCAGAGCATGATTCCGAATTTCAATCAAGTGGAGGCGGCCGCCCGCTACCACGTCGCGGGGTAAATGCCGTTCAAAGGAGAGCGAAAAATGGAAGACAAAACACTCGTCAACTCTAGCTTTTCCGCAACAGTAAACGCGCCCGTTGAGAAGGTCGATATTCCGTCCTGGTGCTTTGCGCTATCCGAGTCGGAGTACCAATCCTGCTCCCCGGCTCACTGCTCGGCCGGCGCAACCACCGCGCCTGACGGCCGGCGCATGTCGATCAATGTCGAAATGCTGGGCGGAAGCCTGATGGTGCAGCACTATATCGAGGAGATTGGGCGCCCCGACCACCTGCGCCTGGTTTCTACCTCGGACGTGTTTACGCCCACCGGCCGCACAAAGATAGGAGTGGTCTGGGACCTCAGCGTCAAGAGGATCGATGACCATACGTGTGAGTTCAGCAATACCATTCACAGCTCGGCGACGCCGGAACTCCTGGACTTCCTCGGCAAACAGGGCATACCGTGGGAGGTATTCCAGGCTGCTCGTAAGCCGATTTCGGAAGCTCACAACCGCCAGGAGACGCCACTCTTCGCCAAGAGCATCGAGCGGCACGCGTTACGGCAAAAATAGCGGAGGTAGCCATGGCCAAACTGACATATGACAAGAACATCACCGGACTTCTGGTGATCGATCCGTATAACGACTTCATTTCTGAGGGAGGCAAAGTATGGGACCGCTTGAAGAGCGTTGCGGAAGCAAATCGCTGCATTCCTCATATGTTGCAGATGCTGAATGCGGCGCGAGATGCCGGACTTCGCGTATTCTACGCGCTGCATCATCGATACCGCCCCGGTGACTACGAGACATGGAAGTACATTGCGCCGATTCAGAAGGCAGCGTGGTCGCGAAGGACGTTCGAATATGGCACGTGGGGTGGCGAGATCCGCCGCGAGTTTGAGCCTCAGCCGGGCGAAACCGTAGCACTGGAGCATTGGTGTTCCAGTGGGTTCGCCAGCACGGATTTGGATTTGCACCTCAAGAAACACGGCATTCACAAAGTCATCGTCATGGGACTGATCGCGCACACCTGCGTCGAGGCAACCGTTCGCTACGGCGCCGAACTCGGCTATGAGGTCACCGTGGTAAAAGATGCGACCGCGAGCTACTCCGATGAGCACATGCACGCCGCTCTCGAGGTCAACATCCCAAACTATGCCAGTGCCATCGTTACGACGAATGAAATCGTTGCTGCCATCGCTTCCCCCGCCGGCGTGGAAGTCACTGCCGGGTCCTGATCTGAGAATCGAAACGCGAATGGTTAGCCGATTCCTGTGCGAAGGCTGAACACCATTTGAGCACCGTTAAGCGTCAACCGGAGGTTCAGAGTGAAAACCGGCTAAACTCAATCGCCAGAAAAGGCCAACAAGAGCGCTATGTTTTATTGTCAAATTGACAGGCGTTTTCCCAAGCCGCAGGTCAACGCTGCCAACGATGTTGGCTGACTGGTGGTCAGGCGAAGGCTTTGAGTTTTCCGCGGCAAAGCCGTTGCCGGTAAACCAGATGTGTGCAGGCGGTGTGCCTACCTTGATCCCCTCGTGCAATGCAACCATGTGTGCACTCAAACAGTCCGCTGGACCGGTGCGCTCCGGCAATTGGCAAGAGGCCGTTATGCTTCCGCATACATTGATTTGTGGCCGCACCGACGGCGAACTGTCGTTCGTTGCGGCTGCGCGGGTGAGACTTCCGGGCCAAATCTATTACGAGCCAAACGGTTAACGAAAAGAACTCGATATCGGGATCGTGGAATTCAATATCGAGGTTATTGAGGTTCGCGTCTTTGATCGGCACCTTTTGCCGCGCAAGCTGATACACCCGCGACTGTCGAACCTCGCCAGCGCCATCGGCGCCGCAATCGTACCCACGATCGGCACCGGAGCGCGCCATCAAGTTTCACCATTAAGCGAATAGAAGTCCCGTTCCTAGCGGGCCGAACGGGAGCAAACGGCTGCAGGCATTCACGGTGAAGATTCGGCCGAACCATTGATTCAAGTTGGCGGGCGTTGGTTCTACAAGTTCGAATAGACGGAGGCCGCGATTGCCATCCCGCGCGGAAGACGCGGCCATGCTCAGTGCGCACTTACCGTGGGCCTGCGACTTGGTTATCAAACACGGCGAGAAACTGTCAGACTGGCGAGCGCAATATCCGAGCTTTCTATCCAGAGGCGTCACTATTCAGGATGCCGCGGTCGTGAGGACTTGAACCTCCACACCCTTGCCATGTTAGATCTTGACCTCAATACCTAATGTCCAGCCACGCGGTCCAATAATTGAGATTCCGACCGGGCGTGGCTTGCTTCAAGAACTCGCCGGGGAAGAAGTGTCCGAACTCCGAAAAACAGATAAGATTGCGAGTCATCTTCCACCGGAGCTGGGTCGAGGCCTGCGTAGCGATGTACCGCGCGTCGCTCTTTAAGCCAGAGACGATTACGCTGTTGCCGATGCTGTAGAGCCCATCATGCGTGCTCTCGCGCCAGTAGAATGCCGGGTTGAACTTTAAAGAAACCGACTTCGTAAGATTAAGCTCCGCAGAAGGTTGTAACGCGATCAGGTTGCGCCGGGCGAATAGTTCGGCATAGGTGAAATACGGTCCCTGCTCGAACATGGAGTTAAAAGTGCCAACAGTATGGCCGGATGGGTTTCGATCGCCGCTTAGGGCAAGAGCTCGAAGCCCGAACCTAGGCTGCAAGGGTTTTGATTCGAGACGATATCCGTGCTCCGTCGACACTGCCCACGCGCGAATGTCGTCGGATCGAAAGCTCCCGAACTGAAATGTGAACTCGTCGTTGTAATCCCAGTGCTGAGTGCTTCCCCACAGCCGAGTGCCGACTGTCTCCCTTTGTTCGCGCCCGGTTCCTTTCCCGTCGAAAGGCACGCTTTGGTTGTCCAGTCCCATATAGTAGAGATCGATACTTCCATGCGGCAGAAGTCGCAGCGGGTGGACCGCATATATGCCCCAGAAACTATTGCCGTGGCTGGGCGGATCGTCGAAATATCCTGAATTGTTCAAAACTGGTTTGAGGGCAAATGCATCGACGGTCCAGTCCCGCCTCAGCCAGGTAAGTCGGACCCCATCGAAGCTATTACGGATATTGCGGCCGTCGCGAGTCGAAACGAGATTCTCCGATCCCAGAGCGATCTCTTGTCGGCCGACCCGCAGTGTCAGGTTATCGGAGCCGGGCGTCAAGAGACCGATATCGAAGAATCCTTGATGCACGTAGAGCTTCTCGTTGTCGAGGCCGGGCCGTGAACCTCCATTCCTACCGTCTTCGACACTGCTCGCAAGTTCACCGAAGAAGCGGAAACGTTCCCCAAGATGCAGATCCATATGCGCCAAGTATCGCTGCATCAGATATACATTTCCGCTCGGTCTGTTTGACCAGTTTGGGTTGCTGACGTAGTCGCCGCGCTCGCGAATCCAGAATCCGAACGACAGGTAATAGCTCTCATCTTCACCCCTCAGCGGGATAAACTGTATTGGAGCCAGAACGCCGGCTTGACACTCCGGGTTCGCGAGATATTTCATATCTTCGTCATAAGTTGTAACCGGAAGTGACATGGAGGGGGTCGGACAAGCGGGTGCCGCGTCCTGCAGAGTTTGAGCGAGGGCGCTGGTAACCGAAAGCAGCGCGAGGATGCCAATGACGCCAACGGATGACGCCACGGTCGAAAGTGCGGGCGGCCTCTCTGCAAGACCGGACACCAGTGCCGCCAAAAGGAACAGGCCTCCGATCCAGACGGCTCGGTTGTGCAGAATGTCGGTCGTCACGCTGCCGGCGAGCGCGCCCAGGAAAAAGGAGAGGGTGACCAGGGCGAACACGACGAGCTGCCGTTTCGACTTCGGGTTGCCCGTCCCTGACACCGACTGGAAGACGGCCTCGCCGAATTGCCGCAGATTGCCTGTCGGCATGGTTGACGCGTAGGTCCACGCCTCCACGTGCGAAAAGAAGGAACTCCTGACCGCGATTAGGAAGGAGATGGCCGAGACGATCGCCGCGCTGGGGAACCCCTCTGGCAAACATCCAATTCCTACCAGGATTGCGATCTCAACCCCGAGAGCCAGGACCTGGGGGGCTGCGATCATCCGCTTCTGTGCCGTCGATCGAAGCCTTGCGCCGGCCGCCGCACCAGCCACATAGGAAGCCAGCGGGAGCAACAGTCGTGCGACATGCGTCCAGTCGCCGCGTACCGACGATATCGCGGAGAGGACCAGATTACCGGTCATGACGTTGGCGAAGACGTGGCCCTGGCCGACGTAAGAAAAGGCATCCAGAAATCCGCCAGCGGCCGTAAGCAGCATCGCCACGATCAACGAGTTGAATGGCATCTCCGCGACATGATTGACTGTTGAGTTTGATGGAGTGACTGCCGCCGTCATAGCTGGCCCCCCGCCATACCAAAGGTGAGCACCGCCAGGACGGCCAGTGTCACAACAACGTACAAGCGATCCCGCTGGACAGCAAACGCAGCCAGAGAGAATGCAACTCTTGCAACCGGGGTGGCGATCAACAGCAGCAACCCGAGTTGAATGGTTCCACGACCATCTCCTGAGGACGCGTCGCTCAAGACCCCTTTAACGTGACGCAGATCCGCAGGCTCACCCTGAAACACACGATAACGAGCCAGTGATACCCCTGAGTGCGCAAGATAAATCACGCCGCCAATCGACGTGATCGTCGCCGCAATCACGACCCCAGCCCGCAACAGGTTGCCAATAATTGTTTCGAGACGCCGATCGCTCAAGGTGCTTTCAAAATGTCGCATGTCAGATTGTTCCCTTCAGGCCGTGAAAAATCATTTCAATCGCGAGCACCGCGATAACGACCGCAAATACATGTCTCAATGCACTGGTTTTCATGCCGGGCAGGATACGGGCGCCTAAGAACGAACCACAAAGTACACCCAGTACAACCGGCATTCCGAGGCCAGGATCGATGTAGCCGCGCTGCAGGTACGAGCCGACGCTTGCCGCGGCGGTCACCCCGATCATGAAGTTGCTCGTCGTCGTCGAGACTTTGAACGGGACCCTCATGATCTTGTCGAAGGCGATTACTTTGAATGCACCCGATCCAATCCCGAGGAGGCCGGATAACACTCCAGCGCCGAGCATCACGCTGGCCCCGCCGACAACGCGGTGTACGTGATAACTGGTGATCCCGTTCGGAGTTGGATAACTGGAATCCAACTCAAGGCTGCTCGCGGCGGGATCGGCGCTGTCAGCCGCCGCTGATTGCGCCCTTGGCCAAAGTGAGGCGGCGGCTGAATAAAGGAGAACAGCCCCGAAAAGATCCGCGATGGCGGCAGTGCAGACCCGCAACGCCAGCGACGCTCCAATCAGAGCACCGGTGGTGGTCGCCACCTCCATAAACATGCCGAGCCGAATGTTCGAGAGCCCTTCCTTTACGTACGCGGAAGCCGCGCCGCAGGAAGTCGCGATTACCGAGACGAGCACGGCGCCAATCGCGTAGTGGATATCGACCCCAAGGACGATAGTCAGAAGCGGCGTGATGATTATCCCGCCTCCAAGTCCCGTCAGGGAACCGATTAAGCCGGCCAGTATCGCTCCGCTAAACACGACGCCAGTCAATTCGAGTATGTTCATATCGAGGCGAAAGAATCCGGCCGCCCGGCAGCCGGATCGTGATTGCGTTTCACCCTTTGGCTACGTAAGGATGCACCATCTTCTTCGGATCGACCACGCGGTTGAACTCATCCTCTGTCACAAACCCGAGTTTGAGCGCGCTCTGTTTCAGCGTGAGATCGTTATCCATTGCGTAATGCGCAATTTGAGACGCTTTGTCGTAGCCGATGACAGGCGAGAGCGCGGTCACCAGCATTAGCGATTCGTCCACGTATTGCTGGATCTTCTTCAGATTGGGTTTCGTGCCTTCCACGAGGTACTTGCGGAAGTTCGTGCAGCCGTCGGACAAGAGCGCGATGGAATGGGTGACGTTGAAGATGATCAACGGCTTGTAAACGTTCATCTCCAGGTATCCGCCGGCGCCGCCAAATCCAACGGCCACGTCGTTTGCCATTACCTGTACCGCAATCATGGTGAGCGCTTCCGCCTGGGTGGGATTCACCTTTCCGGGCATGATCGAGGAGCCGGGTTCGTTTTCTGGAATCGAGAGCTCAGCGAACCCCGCGCGCGGGCCACACGACATAAGCCGAATATCGTTCGCGATCTTGTAGAGAGATACGGCGAGTGTACGCATGGCGCCCGACAGGTGGACGAGTGCGTCGTGGGCACCCTGCACGGTGAATTTGTTTGGCGCGCTGACGAACGGCAGGCCAGTCAATCTCGCGATTTCGGCAGCGGCGGCCTCGCCGAATCCGGGGGCCGCATTAATGCCGGTTCCCACCGCCGTACCACCAAGCGCCAGTTCGTAAACACCCTTCAAAGAATCTTCGAGGCGGACGAGATTGTCGTTCAGCATGCCAGCGTACCCAGACCATTCCTGTCCGAGCGTCATGGGCGTGGCATCCTGCATGTGCGTGCGGCCAATCTTAACGATGTCTCGCCAATCCTCGCTCTTTCGAGCAATAGCGTCCTGAAGCGCCGTCACGGCAGGTATGAGGCGTTCTTTGACATTCACCGCTGCCGCGATGTTCATAGCGGTTGGGAACGTGTCGTTCGACGACTGCGACATATTGACATCGTCGTTCGGGTGAACGGGCTTTTTGCTGGCGAGCGGCGTCCCTGCGAGCTGACAACAGCGGTTCGAAATGACTTCATTCACGTTCATGTTGAATTGCGTTCCGCTTCCCGTCATCCACACGTGAAGAGGAAACATATCCTGGTGCTCGCCGGCAAGAATCTCATCACAGGTCTTGAGAATGAGCTGGTATTTGTCGTCGTCCAGCCGGGCGCGGTTGTGGTTGGCGTTCGCTGCGCCCTTTTTCAGAGTCGCGTACGCCGTGATCATCTCGCGGGGGATGAGATCGTCGCCGATACTGAAGTGCTCCAGCGAACGTTGCGTCTGCGCGCCCCACAGCTTGTCGCTGGGCACATTCACCTTACCCAAGCTATCCGTTTCTGTGCGAATGCCCATTACGGGCGCATCAATCGTTGTGCTCATGGCTTTGTTGTCCTTTATGAATTCCGTATCTCGGATTTGAGTCCCACCTGGACGCACAAGAGAATCCAAATGCGATTCCCCTGTGCGACCCGGGGAGCGATCATTTGCCGCTCGATGTTTCGTATTTCGCCACGTAGAGCTCACCTTCGATCCACGCGCGGATGTCTTTCGGGCGGGGTGTTTTCGCAAGACCGCTGTCGAACATATATTCCGCGACCCGAGTGGCGGTTGTCACTTCGGTCTCGAGGATGTTCGATTGAGAGGGATAGAGCCACCCTTTGTCGCGCAGGTCGGGGTCAATCTGATCCGCAGTAGCTTGCGCGGCGAGAATGAAGCACTCTTCTGTAATGCGTGAAGGCCGGGCCACGTAGGTCGCCAATCCGATCGCCGGGTAAATATAGAAGTTGTTCCCCTGACCCGGGTGAAAAGTTTGTCCCTGGTATTTCACATCCGGAAACTGCACGCCGGAGGCGTACAGCACTTTTCCTTTTGACCACGTATAGGCTTGCTCGGGAGTGCACTCCGTCTTGCGGGTGGGATTCGAGAGCGGGAAGATAATCGGCCGCTCATTCAATCGGCTCATTGCTTCCACCACTTCGCGGCTCATTAGGCCGCCGCGGGTGCTGACGCCAATCAGCACGGTGGGCTTAAACGTCTCGACCGCTGCGACGACCTCTGGCAACTCGCTGGCCAAATCCCGGACATCAAACGGTTTGCTGGCAGGCAGCTTCTGTGCCCACGGCTGCTTGTGGGGTTCGAGACCGGGGCGGCCTTCGACCACTAGACCTTTGCTATCGAAGTGGGCGATGCGACTTCGTGCGTCGGCATCTGACAGACCGGCCTTCTTCATCGCCGCTACGACCAGTCCGGCGATACCCGTGCCTGCCGAACCAGCACCGAGGAACAAGACGCGCTGCGTTGTGATGGGAGTTTCGAGGATCTTCAGCGCTCCGATCAAACCCGCCAGAGCCACCGACGCAGTTCCCTGAATGTCGTCGTTGTAGCACAGGACTTTGTCTTTGTACTTAGCGAGATACCGCACCGCGTCGGTCCCCTTCCAGTCCTCGAAGTGAATGCAGCATTCCGGGAACACCGCCTGCACTGCTTTCACGAATTCATCGACTAATTCATCCAGCTCCTCCTCTGGCGGCGGCACCTCACGGATGCCGAGATATAACGGATCGGCACGCAGCGTTGCGTTCGTGGTGCCGATATCGAACAGCACGGGAAGCATGTATTGCGGCGGAACCGCGGCGCAGGCCGTATACAGTTGAAGCTTCCCGATCGGAATGCCCATCCCGTTGGCGCCGATATCGCCGAGTCCGAGGATGCGCCCACCCGTCGATACGCAAATAAAGCGGACATTGGGTTCAGGCCAATTGCGAAGGACTTCCGCAATCCGGCCCTTCATTTCGCGCGTGATGTACATTCCGCGAGGCCGCCGATAGATGTGGCCGAAGGCCTCGCATGCGTCAGCGACGGTAGGATCGTACAGGATCGGTATGAACCTCGCTGGGTCGGACATGACGGTGCGGTAAAACAGCGTCTCATTGGTGTCGGCGAGCGAGATCAGATAGATGTACTTCTCAAGATCGCTTGTCTTCGCGTCGAGGTGGCGCAGCGCGCGTTCGGCCTGCCGATCCAAAGTTTCGTAGGCGTGCGGCAAAAGGCCCTCGATGCCATATGCGCGCCGTTCCGCGGGTGCGAAAGCCGTATCGTGATTGCGCTCCGAATCGTTCAGGAGCGCTATACCTTTGACCCCGTCTGCCGCTTCAGCGTTGGAAATCTTCGTTGTCGTTTCTGTGCGGTCGTAAGTTTTGACAGCCATGTTTTGAAAGTCCTTTCGCGATGGTGTGGCGCGCCCGCCGCTTTGCATCGACCGCGCCGGCCGCGGTGCTCGAAGCTGCCGGAACAGGCGACACTCTTAAACGTGCGCCAATCTCTCGCGTCTCCTCAAAGGCACTTGATAGCCCAGAAGTGTTCGTCTGCTAAGCCCTTGCATTCGGTGGCCGAAAACATCATGTGGGCAGTAACTGTCGGCCATCCGACGTCGTCGATCTGGCTTCGGAGCCTCGGAGCGTCGGAGCCGGTGGCCGATGGAGTTATGCAACTCGATACACGCGACATGACGTCCGCCAAGCTTCTGTGAAACCTTGAGTGATGTATCGGGGAAGCACGCGCGTGTGGCCACCGACACCTCCTTTGCGGTACGCGCGGTATCCTCAACAGTTCGCGAAACAAGAAGCCGTCAAGGCGGAGGCGGAACTCAGGGAACGCGGTTCACCTTCTGCTGAAAGTCAGACGGGAGAGGCGGTATCGACAAACGAGAAAAGAGCATTTGCGCGTTCGGTGAAACTCAGAGAACTAACGTCTGATCAATCGAGGGAGCGATATAGCGCGCCTGTGTCGCAGCCCAGCAGCTCGCGGCGGCAAGGCAAAGCCCGCAAACGTTGCCGACGGCGAGCACGCCGGCGCGGCGGCGCTAAAAATGTGCAAACCGAACGAATAACCCCGCCAGCCCGGCGCCTATCAGGGGACCTAGCACCGGCACAATCGCGTAGCCCCAACCCGAACCCATCTTCTTGCCGAGCGGGAGAAGCGAATGGATTATACGGGGTCCGAGGTCGCGGGCCGGATTAATCGCATAACCTGTAGTTCCTCCCAGAGACAAGACAATACCCCATACCGCGACGCCCGCAAGATAAGGCCCGAGGCCCGCTGCGGGCCCGCTAATCGCTACCTCCTTTGAAGAGATCGCGGCTACTCCCATGACGAGCATAAACGTGCCGATGGCTTCGCTCAGCAAGTTCGCTCCGAAATCTTGAATCGCGGGCATTGTTGAGAAGCAGGCTAGCTTGGCGGAGGGATCTTCCGTTCGGCTCCAGTGGGGGAGGAAGTTCAGCCACACCAGAAGCGCGCCCACCATAGCGCCCAGCATCTGCGCCGCCAGGAACGGAATTAATTTTGAGAAATCGCCGGTTTCGATCGCTAGACCTAGAGTCACCGCCGGGTTCAAGGCTGGGTTCGGGCTGCCGCATGCGATCGCTGCGAATACGCCGGAAACAATAGCAAACGCCCAGCCGGTGGAAATCGCCAGCCAGCCAGCACCTTCCGCCTTGGATTTCTTGAGCAGCACATTAGCCAATACGCCATCGCCCAAAAAGACCAGGACCGCGGTCCCTACAAACTCACCGAAGCACTTTGCGCCCATTTTGATTTCCTTTCCAGTCCGGCGTTCAATCATCGGAGCCAGGGCCACACGGCAACTTCGCCGATGCAGAACCCGTATCGCGCCGCTCCCCTCAAATTCGTTTATGAGCAACTGAATCAGCCGCCCGATCTCGAAGCTGTTTATGAGATGAAGCGGTCAGAATCGCAGGCCAGTATGCAGACCGATAACAAGTCCGCTCGGCCGGTACGGGTTACCCGCAATCGTATTGAAGTACTGGACCGTCGGCTGCAGAACGAGATAAGGCGTAATCTGGGCACGGTAGTCGAGAGTATATGCCTTCTCCCACCCAAGCGGATATCCGAGGAGGAGTTCATTAGCCTGGCTGGAGGCGTTACTCGTGCGTGTGGAGACAAAACCGAACGAAAGCTGATCCATGGTTCGCCGCGGAATGACCCCGTGATAAACCGCGCCGGCTGTGATCATGGAGTTTTGCTGACTGGTCGAGTTGGGGCTGTTGTTGTAGGCGAACGTCACATCGAGTCCCCGGTTCGATCCGGCTTCCGCTCGATACACGGCCTGCGCCGCCATGAAGTAGTAAAGATACGATCCCTTTGTGACTTGCCCGGTCAGCGGATTAGTGAAGAGCCCGTTGTAGTTGACGATGCCGCCAAAGCGGTAAATGCCCGGGTAGACTTTGCGATCCGCGGGAGGAGCCTGATCAGGATCGGTCGGCGCGTTCCAAAGATAGCCAGCCTCCGAAGCGATGACCGGCGAATCGGCGAAGACGTAGTGCAGACCGGTGGGGTCTTGTTGATAAGGGTTCTTGTTGCCGGAGAACACCGCCGATTTGGCATAGACTCCCCGGACCGGACGTTCATCTCTTCGAAAGCTTTGCAGGCGCACGTAAGCGGCCGGCACTCCGGCCGGGTTGAAAGTCAGGTACGTGGCGCCGAAGATATTGCCTGGGGCATAGGATAGCGACTCTATGGTAAATGACCCGCCGTACTCCTGGTTGCCGAAGAAGTCCCAACCCGCCATTTCTCCGGCCCGCAGAGTAATGGCGCCGCCATCGAACTGCTTCTGCAGCCAGAAGGAATCCATGCGAAAAACGTGGACACTCGCGAAACCGCTCGGATCCGCATAACTGCCGAGCTTAGGACCGATATTGTCGCCTGTCTGCCAAAGTCCGGTTGCATGGAAGCTCAATCCGTTGTCCGTGCCTGTCAGCCTGCCGAAATCGATATCGACAGTACCGCGGATACGAGTATACGCGGCCGGTTGGTCTGAAAGACCGCCGTGCGCAACCCCCATCGCATCAGTGATGCTTTCAAAGATAAAGGTTATTCCTTTGTGTGCAAGCGCCGACCGGATACCGAAAGGATCGCCGAAGAGATACAGGCGTGCGCCTTCTATTGGGGCCTCGGCGTAGTTGGTCTCAAGATGAGACTGCGCCGAACATACCCATGCCAGCGTCGAAGCGGCGATGAGCCCGCCGGCGATCCGTCGGATTGAGATGTTACGTAACGGGAAGCTTAGAAGGATCGACATAAGGTTCCTTTCCGGAGACGGCAGCTCTAGACACAACTTCGAAAGCACGTTTCTCGCCACGAGAGCTGCGTGTGTTCGCCGCTCGGTCAATGCAACGCCCACAAGGGCTACTGGAGTTGGTCGCGAACCTCGAGGGGCTCCACAGATTGTGAGAGTCAGCTAGCGGTGCCAGTTCGCGGACGGTACCGGGACCCTCCCACAGGCTTTGCCGCTAGCACTTCCATTAGCGCTTTGGCCGCGGCCGTTGACGAAGCGGGGTTCTGGCCAGTGACCACACGACCGTCAACTACCGCGAAGGGCGCCCAGTCGCCTTCTCGTAGAGGCCGCCGATTCTCTTCAGCTCGTCTTCCACAAGGAAAGGTACGACGTGGGTCAAACCGACCGCGGCTTCTTCGCCATCGGTAAATCCCGTCACGCGCTTGCCCTTGACGAGGGGGTCGCCCTGATACATTACGCGATGGAAGACGGCCGGTGAATGACAGACAGCAGCCACGGGCTTGCCGGAGTTGTAGAAAGACTCGATCAACGCAATGGAATCGGCGTTGTCGACGAGATCCCACATTGGACCGTGGCCTCCTATAGAGAATATGCTGTCGAAATCCTCCGAATTCATGTCGGAAAGTCTCGCTGTCTGAGATAGCTGCTTCTGTGCGGCCGCGTCCTGCTTAAACCGCGTCATCGCGGGAGTTTGATTCTCCGGCAAATCGCTCTTGGGATCGATCGGGGACTGCCCTCTTTTTGGTGAAGCCAGCGTCAGTTCGACACCTGCGTCCCGGAAGACAAAGTACGGGGCCGCGAATTCCTCCAGCCAAAAGCCGGTCTTACGCCCCGTGTTCCCCAATCGATCATGCGACGTCAGCACCATCAGTATTTTCATGTCCGTTCTCCTTCGTTGTAGTATCCAGCTCAGACTAAGCACGAAAGGCCCTGTTCGGCCATTGCCGGTTGCTAGTTACGCATGTCGCGGACCACAACGAAGGTATGGGAACGAAAGACGCAGTCGGGACCGTCGCGCGATACTGTTCACGGGCCGACTCAGCCGGTAGACGCCACCCGACTTTCCAATTCAGGTCTCCGGGAAATGCCGGCGTTGTCTTCCCGTCAACGCCCAGACACTGGCTGCCGTCACCAGGGCCGAACTACTCGCGTAGCCTCTTTGGACCACTGACGTATGGATTGCCTCGCTCGTAGAAGCGCAGTTTGCGATCCACGTTGCGTGTCAAACCGATGCGTACACTTTTGCCGATGGCCCCTGTTTGATACCCGTTCGTCGCGAGACAGAGCGGACCGGTGGCGCACAGGTCCACACCATCGTGCCGGAGATCGACCTGCATCGCCTGGGTCAACCGGCCTGGCCCCCGCGCTAAATCGAGCTGGCCGACCCCGCCCCGGAAGTGCTGCATCCGATCGATTCCCTCAAGTGGTTCGAGGGCACGCAAGAGGACACCGGCACCCACTCCGACCGCCTCGCTCGCCACGTTCAGCATGAACGACGATCCGTAAGTTAAGTACACGTGAGCGTATCCTCTCCGAAGAAACGATGAGGCATTGCTCCGCGTCTCCCCGCGGAATGCGTGGCCGGCGGAATCACCGATCGGATAAGCCTCAGTCTCGACGATGCGCCCGCTGAGCCTGCCATCATCGGTATCATGGACCACTACTTTGCCAATCAGGTAACGCGCCAGTTCCACCGTATCCACCGGGAGTTCCCTTCGACGGAGACGCCGAAGACGAAAAAGAGGGATTCTCTCGCCTACCTGTTTCATTTCTCGATGCACTACTGCGGAGCGCCGGCTCCGTCTGATAGCGGCTGGAGTTCGCCGAGCATTGCAGGGATGAGTTCCGAGACGGTCGGGTGAATGTGCATGGCCCGTTGAATCACCGTATACGGCGCTCTGGCATACATCACGTCAAGGATCGAGTGAATGGCCTCGTCGCCGCCAGTCCCAAGGATCGCAGCTCCCAGGATCTCGTGAGTCTGGGCATCCACCATGATTTTCATAAACCCCTGAGTCTCGCCCTTTTCAACGGCGCGACCTACTTTCGTCATCGGGCGCCGCCCAATCAGCGCGCGGCGACCGCTCTTGCGAACTTCTTCCTCAGTCAAGCCCGCACGGCCGCGCGGTGGATCAACATACAGAGCATAGGCTGTAATGCGATCGCTGACCTTGCGCGGGTCGCTATCCAGAAGATTCGCGCCGACGATTTCAGCATCATTAAAGGCCGTGTGGGTGAATCCGCCTTTCCCGTGGCAGTCGCCTAACGCCGAGATTCCCGGGGCGCTAGTACGTAACTGGTCATCCACGACAATGTAGCCGCGTTTATCGACGGTTACTCCTGCCTCTGTGAGACCGAGGTCACCGGTATTTGGACGACGGCTCACCGCAAGCAAGACGTGTGACCCGCTTACCTCGGGATCGCCACTGGCGCAGTCAACGTGGGCGACAATCTCGTCGCCGCGCCTCGAAAAGCCAATACAAGTAGCGTTCAGCCGAACCTTGACTCCTTCATGCTCGAGGATCTCCCGGATGGCGGTCGAAATATCCTCATCCTCACGGGGAACCAAGTGCGACGCTCTCTGGATAATGGTGACTTCACTACCGAACCTCCGGTACATCTGGGCGAATTCCAGACTGATGTACCCGCCGCCTACGATCATCAGGTCATGGGAAAGGAAGTCGATGTCGATGATGGAACTGTTGGTAAGGTACGGCAGCCCTTCGATACCGGGCATTTGAGGAACCTCTGCGCGACCGCCTACGTTAATGAATATCCGATCCGCCGTGAGCCTTTCCGAGCCGACGCTCACCTCCTTCGAGGACTCGAAGCGACCGTGACC
>Ga0181521_10002399_pt1 | contig 22738 bp, 10 predicted proteins | sample PEATcosm2014_Bin_32_FD_119764 | JGI IMG/M metagenome (GOLD analysis project Ga0181521, IMG submission 119764) | Peatland microbial communities from MTU Mesocosm Facility, Houghton, MI, USA - PEATcosm2014_Bin02_60_metaG | ecosystem: Environmental > Terrestrial > Soil > Wetlands > Peat | place...
GCGCTGCGCCTCGCCGCCGGAAAGCGTGGTGGCGGATTGGCCCAGCCGCAAGTATCCCAGGCCGACGTCGTCCAGCACGCGCAGGCGCTCCACCAGCCGCGGCACGCCGCCGAAAAACTCGATAGCGCCGCTGACCGTGAGCTGCAACACTTCGTGAATGTTCAGCCCGTTATAGCGAATCTCCAGAATGGCGCTCTTGTAGCGGGTGCCCTTGCACTCTTCGCAGATCAGCTCCACGTCGGCCAGGAACTGCATCTCCACCGTCACCGTGCCATCGCCCTGGCAGGTCTCGCAGCGGCCGCCGGGGATGTTGAAAGAAAAATGGCCTGGCGTGTAGCCTTGCTTTTGCGCCTCGCGGGTGTTGGCGAAGAGGGCGCGAATCAGGTCGAACGCTTTGATGTAGGTGACCGGATTGGAGCGCGGCGTGCGGCCGATGGGCGATTGGTCGATCATCACCGTGCTGAAGATGCGCTCGGCGCCCTCGAGTTTGCGGCAGGCGATGCGCGGCCCGGCGTCCAGATCGCCGGCGGCGTCTTCGAGCTCGGCTTCTGCGCCCGACTCGCGTGCCTTGTGCAGCGCTTCAATCGAGCGGAATAACACATCGTGAACCAGCGTGGACTTGCCGGAGCCGGAAACGCCGGTGATGGCCACCATCATGCCCAGCGGAATCTCGACGTCGATGTTCTTCAAATTGTGGATTTGGGCGCCGATGACGCGCAGTATGCGTTTGGGGTCCACCGGACGGCGCGCGCGGGGCGGGGCCACGCGCAGGTCGCCGCGCAGATAGCGCGCCGTGAGCGAGTTGGTGCCGTCGGCCAGCAGCCGCTCGAGCGTGCCCTCATAGACGATGTTGCCGCCGTGCTCGCCCGCGCCCGGTCCCAGGTCCAGCAGATGATCGGCGGCGCGCATCACTTCCGGGTCGTGCTCCACCACCACGATGGTGTTGCCCAACTCGCGCAATTCCTCGAGAATGCGGATCAGCCGCCCGGTGTCGCGGCTGTGCAAACCGATGGATGGCTCGTCGAGCACGTAGCAGGCGCCCACCAGGCGCGAACCCAGGCAGATGGCGAGTTGGATGCGCTGGGCTTCGCCGCCGGAAAGCGTCGAGGACAGCCGGTCCAGCGTCAGGTACTCGAGCCCCACGTCGTTGAGGAACTTCAGCCGCTGGCGGATTTCGACCAGGATCTTGTCGGCGATGGCGGTCTCTTCCGGCGCGAGCGCCAGCGCGTCGAAGAACTGCGCGGCGTCGGCGATATTGAGGCACACCACTTCGGCCAGGTTGCGGCCGCCCACGCGCACGTACAGCGCTTCTTTGCGCAGGCGCGCGCCCTTGCACTCCGGGCACAGCGCGTAACCGCGGTAACGGCTGAGGAAGACGCGCACGTGCAGCTTGTATTTCTTGGTCTCGAGATAAGCGAAAAAGCGGCGGACGAAATCGTACACCAGCTCGCGCTCTTCGCCGGTCAGGTCGGCGAAAGCCGCGCGAAATCGCACCTTGCCGCGGGCGGACTTGCGGAAATTGCCGAGCCAGGAGCGGAACTTGGGCTTGGTCCAGGGCTCGACCGCGCCTTCGTCGAGCGAAAGCGATTTGTCCGGAATCACGCGGTCCAGGTCGAAATCGATGGTGTTGCCGAAGCCCTGGCAGCGCGGGCAGGCGCCCACCGGCGAATTGAAACTGAACAGAATCGGCTCCGCCGCCGCGAATTCCATCAGGCAGGTCTTGCATTGGAACTTCTCGTTGAAGCGCAGCGTCCGCGCCGGCGCGGCGGCGCTTTCGAAGATGACTTCACCAGCCTCGCGATAACAGACTTCGACCGTATCGACCAGGCGCTGGTGCAGGCCGGGGCCAATCGCGATGCGGTCCACCAGCACGAAAACCGGCTGGCTGAAATCGATATCGAGGAGCGATTCGGGCGTCGAAAACTCGAAGGTCCGCCCCGCCTGAAACAGCCGCGTGAAACCTTTCTTGCGCAGTTCGAACAGGTGGTCGCGCAATGAAGCGGCGCCGGCGTGTTCTCCGCAAGCGAACAGCGCGTACCAGCGCGAGCCCTCGGGCAGCGCGAGCAGCCGCGCGGCCACTTCATCCACCGTGTCCTTCCGCACCACCGTCCCGCAGTTCGGGCAGAAGGTCCGGCCCACGCGTGCCCAGAGCAGGCGCAGAAAATCAAAGCACTCGGTGGAAGTGGCTACCGTGGAGCGCGGGTTGCGGCTCGAGTTCTTCTGCCGGATGGCCACCGCGGGCGCAATCCCGTCGATGTCATCCACGGCCGGCTTTTCCATCCGCTCCAGGAACTGCCGGGCGTAGGCCGACATCGATTCCACATAGCGGCGCTGGCCCTCCGCATAGATGGTGTCGAATGCCAGCGACGACTTGCCCGAGCCCGACACGCCGGTCACCACCGTCAACTGGTTGTGGGGAATCGAAACCGAAACGTTTTTCAGATTATGGGTTCGCGCGCCGCGAATCCGAATGTAGTCTTGCACGGCAATGACGGGTATTCCCCAGTATAGCCCGTGTCCCCGGTGGGGCATGCTTTAGCTTGCCGGTTTTGTTTTCCCGCCAGCGGCCCGTGCTATCCTGACTCACAAAGAGGGCTCACGCGCCATGCACGCGCATGTGGAATTTCCTTGCACCCTGGGGTTGCCGGCAACTCACACGCACAGTCGGAACGTCTATCGTCAAATAGCGGCCTCGGACCGCCGATGAGAAACTCATGTTCGAGCTCCTCTTCAAATACCCGGCCGGCATTTTTCATAAGGGCCAGTTTGTCTTACTGACGCCGTGGCCGCTGTGGCTGCTGGCGGCGGCGGTGGTGTGCGGAGGCGGCTTGCTGTACTGGCACATACGGCGCAACCACGGCATGCTGAGCGGCGCGCGTCCGCTGGCCATCTGGCTGCTCGAATCCGCCATGCTGTCGCTGATCCTGTTTCTGCTGTGGCACCCCGCGCTGAGCGTGGCCACCCTGCGGCCGCAGCAGAACGTGGTGGCCGTGCTGGTGGACGATTCGCGCAGCATGGGCATCGCCGATGCGGGCGGCACGCGCGAAGCGGCGGCCAGGCGCGCGCTGGACAGCGGGCTGCTGAAATCGCTGGGCGAGCGCTTCCAGATTCGGCTGTACAAGTTCGGCCGGGCGCCGGAGCGCGTCGAGAAGACGGATGCGCTGGACGCTTCCGAACCGGCAACGCGCATCGGCGATACGCTGGAGCGCGTGCTGGCGGAATCGTCGTCGCTGCCGCTGGGCGCCATCGTGCTGCTCAGCGACGGAGCCGACAATGCGGGCGGCATCGGTCCGGATACGCTGGCGGCCCTCCGCAAGCAGCGCATCCCGGTGCACACCATCGGCTTCGGCCGCGAGCATCCGGATCGAGATGTGGAAATCACCGACGCCGTACTCCCGGCGCGGGCGCTGCCGCAATCGCGGCTGACCGCGACCGTCACATTTTCCAGTTACGGATTCTCCGGCAGCCGCGCCAGGCTCAGCGTGCGCGACAACGGGAAAGTGCTGGCCAGCCAGGAGGTGACGCTGCCTTCCGACGGCCGGCTGCGGACCGAATCGCTGGTGTTCAACTCTGGCGATGCGGGGGCGAAGACGTTCGAGGTGGGCATTGACCCGCTGCCCGGCGAAGATAATACGCGCAACAACGCCCTCACCCGCCTGGTCAACGTGGACGCGCGCAAGCCGCGCATCCTTTATGTGGAAGGCGAGCCGCGCTGGGATTTCAAATTCATCCGCCGCGCGCTGCCCTACCTGCCGAATGACGATCACCCCGAGCAGGAGATCGCCAGCATGCTGCGCACCACCCAGAACAAGATCTACCGGCAGGGCACCACCACGCCCAAGGAACTGGAAGACGGGTTCCCGGCCAAGGCCGAGGAGCTGTTCGCGTACCAGGGCCTGATCGTCGGCAGCGTGGAGTTGAATTATTTCACGCCCGGCCAGCAACAGCTCATCCATGATTTTGTGGATCGACGTGGCGGCGGATTGCTGCTGCTGGGCGGGCGCGCCGCGCTCTCCGACGGCGGCTGGTCGAGCGGACCGCTGGCCGATTTGATCCCCACCAAACTGCCGGAAACCAGGGGGACGTTTCACCGCGATTTCACCGGCCAGGAGTTGACGCCGGCCGGCGCGCAAAGCAGCATCTGCCGCCTGGATGACGACGCCGCCCGCAACGCGGAGCGCTGGCAAAAGATGCCGCAAATGGCCAACTACCAGGAAGCCGGCGACGAAAAACCCGGCGCCACCGTGCTGCTGGTTTCCACCCCGGCGGGAAAGCGCAAGCTGCCGCTGCTGGTCACCGAAAACTACGGCCGCGGGCGCACCGTTCTGTTCGCCACCGGCGGAAGCTGGCGCTGGCGAATGTGGCTGCCGCACGAGGATCGCACCCAGGAAACTTTCTGGCAGCAAATGCTGCGCTACCTGGTGACCGATACGCCCGGACCGGTGACCGTGACCACGCCCAGGCAGGTGCTCTCCGACGAGACGCGCGTGCCACTGCGCGTGGAGGTGCGGGACAAGGAATACAAACCGGTCGCCAACGCCAACGTGCAGGCGCGGTTTCTGCAGCCCGACGGAACCAGCGCCACCATGGAACTGGCGCCACAGCCGTTCGAAGAGGGGATCTACGCGGGCGAATTCGCCGCCGAAGCGCCCGGCTCTTACGTGGCTGAGATCATCGCCGGCCGCGAGCAGGAGGAGTTGGGCCGCGATGTGTTGGCCTTTCGCCGCGAGGATGGCGTAGCGGAAAACTTCGCCACCTCGCAGAACCGCGGGCTGCTCGAGAAACTCGCCGAGCAGACCGGCGGCCGCTATTACACGCCGGACCAGGCGGCCAAGCTGGCGAGCGAAATCTCGTATTCCGAAGCCGGCATCACGGCGCGCGAGACACGCGACCTGTGGGACATGCCGGCCATTTTCCTGCTGGCGCTCGGCCTGCGCGCGTCCGAATGGCTGCTACGCCGCAAGTGGGGAGTGGTATGAAACTCTGCGCGCTGCTGCTCGCCTACGCCCTGGCATCGCCCGCGGCCACTTACTTCCTGACGATTTCCGGCCTTGGCGGCGAGCCGGATTACGACCAGCGCTTCAAGATGTGGGCGCTCGATATCGATTCGAGTCTGAAGAAGGCCGGCGACGGCAACGTGACTACGGCGATTGCGCCGAATCGCGAGCAGATCCGCGCGCGTTTTCAGGCTCTCGCCGGGACGGTGAAGCCGGATGACGCGCTGGTGGTGATGTTGATCGGGCACGGCACCTACGACGGAGTGGATTACAAGTTCAACATTCCAGGCCCCGACATAACCGCCGTGGAACTGGCTGCGCTGCTTGACCGCGTTCCCGCCGCGCGCCAGTGCGTAGTCGTCATGACCAGTTCGAGCGGCGGATCGATCCCGTTTCTGCGCCGCCCCAACCGCATCGTGATCACGGCAACCAGGACCGACAAGGAAGCCACCGTATTCGCGCGTTACTGGGCCGAAGCCCTGCGCGACCCGGCGGCGGATACGGATAAGAACGACGCGGTCTCCGCCCTGGAAGCGTTTCGTTACACGCAGCGCAAGGTGACCGAGTACTTCGATTCCGCCAAGCGCCTGGCCACCGAGCATTCGCTGCTCGAGGACACCGGCAAAGGCGACGGAGAGCGGAATCCATCGCCCGAGAATGGCGAGGGCAGACTGGCCGCGGCATTCACGCTGGTGCGGCTGGGCGCCAATGCCGGCGCCGCTCACGACCCGGCCAAACGCGCGCTGCTGGCCAAGAAGGAGGAGCTGGAGCAGGCCATCGATCAATTGAAATACGAGAAGGCCGGCATGGACGCCGCCGATTACCGCAGCCAGTTGACGCACCTTCTGCTCGAGCTGGCCAAGGCCCAGGAGGCACTCGATGCCCCGCCGAAGTGAGACACGGGTGCTCACTCTTGCCCTGTCTCTACTCGCGTCCCTGCTGCCCGCGCAAACCCTGCCACAAGCGGAGGCTCTCTGGAAGGCGCGGCGTTACCAGGATGCCAACGAAGTGTTTCGCGATCTGGTGGCGCGCGAGCCTCGCAATGCAATGATCCGCGTCCGCTGGGGCCGTATGTATCTCGAACACTGGCAGGCGGACGAGGCCGAGCGTCTTTTCGACGAGGCCCTGGAATTGAAACCCGACGATGCGGGCGCGCTGCTGGGCAAGGCGCTGGTGGCGGCCGAGGTTTACTCGGGTAGCGCCGCCGGATTCGCGGAGCGGGCGTTGCTGGACGATCCGAAACTGGTGGAAGCCGGGGAACTGCTGGCGCGTCTGGCCCTCGAGGACGACAACAAGAGCAAAGCCGAAGCCGAGGCCAAACGCGCTCTCGCGCTCGACGCCAACTCCGTCCAGGCGAAAGCTGTCCTCGCCACGATGGATTGGCTGGCCGATAAGAAGGAAAGCCCCTGGGACCCGCACGCCGCCAAGGGCTACGAGACCGCCGGCCATTTCTTCATGCTCAACCGGCGCTATGAGGAATCGATTGCGTTCTACCGCAAAGCCATCGGCCTCGATCCGCAACTTGATTCCGCGCGCTCGCAGCTTGGCGTCAACCTGATGCGGCTGGGCCGCGACGAAGAGGCCTACCAGCAGCTCAAAACCTGCTGGAGCAACGGATTTCAGGATAGCGCCACAAGAAACTCGCTGACCCTGCTGGACAGCGAAAAGAATTTCGTGACGTTCCGGACCGACCGCACGATTCTCAAGCTGAATAAGAAGGAAGCGGATCTGCTGCGCCCGTATTTCGAAGCCGAGATGCGGCGCGCCATCGCGGTCTACGAGAAGAAGTATCGCTGGAAGCTCACCCAGCCGGTGCAGGTGGAAGTGTATCCCGATCACCCCGATTTCGAAGTGCGCGCGCTCGGCATGCCGGGCCTGGGGGCGCTGGGCGTGACCTTCGACAACGTGATCGCCATGGACAGTCCCTCCGGACGCCCGCCCGGCACATTTCATTGGGACAGCGTGATGTGGCATGAGATGAGCCACGTTTTTACTCTGGCGATCACCAACTGCCACGTTCCCCGCTGGTTCACCGAGGGGATCGCGGTGCACGAAGAAACGGCCGCGTCGCCGGAGTGGGGCGACCGCCTCGGGCCCGACGAAATCGCCGCCATTAAGAACCACCAACTTTTGCCGGTGGCCGAATTGGACCGCGGCTTCGTGCACCCGGTGAGTCCGCCGCAAGTGGTGGTCAGCTATTCTCAGGCGGGCAGGATTTGCGATTACATCACGGAAAAATGGGGCTGGGAAACGGTGCTCGCCATGCTGCGCGATTTCGGCGCGAGCGACGATACGGCTACCGTGATCCGAAAAGAACTCAAGATGGAGCCGGCCGATTTCGACCGCCAGTTCATCGCCGCCCTGGAAGCCGAAACCAAACGAACGGTCGAGAATTTCGACCGCTGGAAAGAGGCCATCAAGCGCATCGACGCTGCGTCCGCCAGCCGCAATTACGACGACGTGATTCGCCTGGGCAGCGAGGCCCGCGACTTCTATCCCGCCTACGTCGAGCATCACAGCATCTACGAGGCGCTGGCCAAGGCGTACTTGGCCAAAGGGGACAAGGCCGCTGCCGTGGACCTGTTGGAGCAATACGTCCACGCAGGCGGGCGCGATCCGGACACCATCATGTCGCTCGCGAAGGAACTCTCCGCCGCGGGAAATCGGAAAGAAGCCGCCGCGGTTCTAGATCGTCTGAACTACATCTATCCGATGCGTAGCGAGCAGCATCGGCTGCTGGGCGAACTCTGGCTGGAGCAGGACAACTCGACTGGCGCCATCCGCGAGTTCCAGGCCCTGCTGGCGGCCAAGCCCATCGATGTGGCCGGCGCGCATTACGATCTGGCGCGCGCTTTCAACCTGAATCGTCAACCGGAGGCGGCCCGCAACGAGCTGATCGACGCGATGGAAATCGCTCCCGGATTCCGGCCGGCGCAAAAGCTGCTGTTGCAGTTGAGCGGCGCGCCGGATGAACCGGCCGCGACCAAGAAATAGGATTGGAAAACACATGGCAACTTCACAGAGGGAACCCGACGTTTTGAAAGCGCGCATCGCACGCTTCCGCCAGGTGCAGGCGGACATTGTGACCGAGGTGCACCGCGTGATCGTAGGCCAGCAGGAGGTTCTGGAGCAGGTGATGATTGCGCTGTTCGTGGGCGGCCATTGCCTGATCACAGGCCTGCCCGGCACCGCCAAGACGCTGCTGGTGCGCACCATGGCGCAGACGCTAGGCCTGGTGTTCAAGCGCATTCAGTTCACCCCGGACCTGATGCCCAGCGACATCACCGGCACCGACATCATCGAAGAGGATCCCGCCACCGGCCGCCGCACCTGGACCTTCGTGCCCGGTCCGATTTTCGGCAACATACTGCTGGCCGACGAAATCAACCGCACGCCGCCGAAGACGCAGAGCGCCCTGCTCGAAGCCATGCAGGAGCGCGCCTGCACCGTGCGCGGCAACAGCTACGCCCTGCCCAATCCGTTCTTCGTGCTGGCCACCCAGAACCCGATCGAACTGGAAGGCACCTATCCGCTGCCGGAAGCGCAGCTCGACCGTTTCCTGTTCAACACCGTCCTCGACTACCTCGATGCCGTCGAGGAATTGCAGGTGGTGGATCTGACCACGGTCACCACCATTCCGCAAGCCGATCCGGTGACCAACGCCGAAGAGATTCTCGATTTCCAGCAGCTCGTGCGCATGGTGCCGATCGGCGAGAGCGTGGCGCGCTATGCGGTGGAGATGGTGCGCTTGAGCCGCAACCGGGACGAATCGGCGCCGGACTTCGTCCAAAAGTACGTGAATTACGGCGCCAGCGTGCGCGCCGCCCAGTTCCTGGTGCTGGCCGCCAAAGCCCGCGCGTTGATGAAGGGGCGCTACCACGTGACGTATGAAGACATTCGCGCACTGTATATTCCGGTGCTGCGCCATCGCATCCTGCTCAACTTTCATGCCGAATCCGACCGCCTGAAGCAGGATGACATTTTGAAGCGTCTGCTCGATTACAAAGGAGCGCCGCGAGAGTAACATGCTGCAGCGCGACCATTGTCGGCCCTGGTGCAGCCATGCTGCGCTGTGGGACAGACGCTTTCGTCTGTCAACCTCGCGCTCACTGCGATTCCCTGAGGAGCCCCGCTGATGCTGCAGCGCTTTCTCGATCCGGCTACGCTCAACTCGATTGCAGGCTTGGACCTGATCGCCAAAACGGTGGTCGACGGGTTCGTCGCCGGCCTGCACCGCTCGCCCGATTTCGGCTTCTCGCAGGAGTTCGCCGAATACCGCGCCTACGCGCAGGGCGACGACTTGCGCCACGTCGACTGGAACGTTTTCGCGCGCACCGGCCGCTGCTATCTGAAGCGCTACCGGGGCGAGACCAACACGCAATTGCTGGTGCTGCTCGATACGTCGGCATCCATGGGCTACGGATCGCACGCCGTCAACAAGCTCGACTACGCGCGCTTTCTGGCCGCCTCGCTGTGTTACCTGGCCAACGTGCAGCGCGACGCGGCCGGCCTGATCGTCTTCGACGAGGACGTGACCAACTACGTGGCGCCCTCCTCGCGGCAGGGGCAGTTGTTCCGCTTGCTGCACGCCATCGAACGCGCGCAAACCGGCACCCGCACCGATTTCACCAAGCCATTCGTGCACTTCCAGAATTTCCTGCACCGCCGCGGGATGGTGGTGGTGATTTCGGATTTTTACGAAGATCCGGCCGTCATCGTCAAGACCGTCGAGCCGCTGCGCTTCCGCGGCAATGAGGTGATCCTGTTTCATCTGCTGGACCCGCAGGAGATCGCGCCGAAATTCCGCGAGCCGGTGCTGCTGGTGGATATGGAAAACTCGCGCGCGGCGATGGAGGTATCGCCCGAATACGCGCGCCACGAATACCGGACCAAGATCGACGCCCACATTGAGGCGCTGCGCTCCCAGGCGCGCGGCGCGGGGATGGACTACTTCCTGGTGGATACCGGCCGGCCGCTCGATGAAGGCCTGCGCGAATATTTGAGCGTGCGGCGGGGGATGCTCTAAATGGGCTTTCTCGCTCCATGGTTCCTGGCCGGTCTCGTCGCCGTGGGCCTGCCCGTCTGGCTGCACCTACTGCGCAAACATAAAGCCACGCCGGTGCCCTTCAGTTCGCTGATGTTCTTCGAGCGCCGCGCGCAAAGCTCCCTCAAGCATCGCCGCCTGCGCTACCTGATTCTGTTCGCGCTGCGCGCGCTACTGTTCGCGCTGCTGGCGCTGGCCTTCGCGCATCCTTATTTGCAGCGCACGCTGCTGCCTGCGTCGCGCTCGGGCGAGGTCACCGTCTTCGCCATCGACAACTCGCTGAGCATGCGCGCCGCCGGCCTGCTCGACGAAGCCAGGAAGCAGGCGAAGAGCGAGGTTGCCGGTCTGCGGCCGGGGCAGCGTGCGCAGGTGCTGGCCTTCGCTTCGCGGGTCGAAGTTTTGAGCGAGGTGACCGACGGTCGCGCCGCGCTCGAAGCCGCGCTCGATGCACTCCGGCCCTCCGACGGCCGCACCTCCTTCGCCGAGCTTTCCCGCTCGCTCGGCTCCATCGCGCAGTCGCTCCACCTGCCGCTGCGCGTGCTCCTCTATTCCGATATGCAGCAGACCGGCATGCCCGCCAACTTCAACGACCTGCGCTTGAACGGCGACATCCGCCTGGAGCCGCATCCGCTGATTTCGAAGCAAACGCCCAATTTCACCGTCGAGAACGTGGTCGCGCCGCGCCGCGTCTACAGTGGCGCGAAGACGCGCGTGCTGGCCACCATCGCCGGTTTCGGCACCGCCAAGGCCGTGCGCAACGTATCGCTCGTGCTGAACGGACGCGTCATCGAATCGAAAGCCGTCACGGTTCCGGAAAGCGGCCGCGCCGCGGTCGAGTTCAATTCTCTCGAAGTGCCCTATGGCCGCAATCAGGGCGCGGTGAAGATCGATTCCGCCGATGCGCTGGCCGGCGACGACACGTTCTACTTTTCCGTCGAGCGCGCCGACCCGCGCCACGCCCTGTTCGTTCACGACGCGGGCAACACGCGCGACCTGCCGTATTTCAAAGCGGCGCTCGAAGCCACCGGCCAATCGGCCTTCGCCATTGACCCGGCCGCCGCGGACCAAACCGCCAATGTCGCGCCGTCCCAGTACGCTTTCGTGGTGATTTCGGACGTGGGCTCGCTGCCCGGGACTTTCGAAAAGAGTTTGCGCGCGTATGTGCGCGACGGCGGCGCCGTGTTGATCGCGCTCGGCCACTCCTCGATGGGGCGCGCCAAAGTTCCGCTAGCCGATCTCGCCATTCAGGGCGCCCGCTACGCCGGCCGCGAGGGCGACCTGTTTCAAAGCGCGGCGGCGCTCGATCCATCGCACCCGTCCATTCAGCAGAACAACCGCTGGGACGACGTGAAGTTCTACCAGGCGATCCGCGTCGATCCCGCCGGTGCGCGCATCGTGGCGCGCCTCACCGATGAAACTCCCTTGCTGATGGATGAGCAGTTGGGCGCGGGCCACATCCTGGTTTTCGCGTCCACCCTGGATAATGTCGCCAACGATTTTCCGGTGCATGCGTCGTTCGTGCCCTTCATCGGGCAGACCGCCAACTACTTGGGACGCCTGGACGCCGGGCCGTCCGCCGTCACCGTGGGCAGCTTCGAAGAACTGCGCGAAGCCGGGCGAAAAGCCGCCGCCGTGGATGTGCTCGATCCCAAAGGCGAGCGCGTGTTTTCGCTCGCCAAAGCCTCCACCGCGCAGAACATTCAGTTCACCATGGACGGCTTTTATGACATTCGCCGCCCCAACGGCCGCAACGAACTGGTCGCGGTGAATGCCGACCGCCGCGAATCCGATCTGGCGCCCGCCTCGCCGGAGGCCCTCCGCTTGTGGCAGAATACAGCCAGTGGTGTAGCGGCAAGCGGGCAGGCGGCCAGCGAGCGAAGTCGCCGGTCGTTGTGGTGGTATGTGATGCTGGCGGTGCTCGGGTGCGCGCTCACCGAATCCTGGCTGGGGAATCGTCATCTTTCCGTGGATAAAGAGGCGCCATGAATCCTTTGGACCTTCTTTCGCAGTATCTGAGCGCCATGGAACGCCGCGTGCGCCTGCTGGCCCTTTCGCGCGGTAGTGCGGTTACCGCCATCGCGGCGCTGTTTCTAACCGTGGCCGCGGTCGAGTGGGCCAATGCGTTCGCGTTCTCGAATGGCGCCGTGCTGGTCGCGCGGCTGGCGCTGTTTCTCGGTTTGGCTTGCGCCATCGCCGCGGCGTTGATCGTCCCGCTGGTGCGCCTCAATCGCCGCCGCGCCGCCCGCGCCGCCGAGAAGGTTCACCCGGAGTTTGAACAGCGCCTGGTCACCTTGAGCGAGCGCGCCGGCTCGCCTGACGCCGACCCGTTCCTCGAATTGCTGGCAGCAGACACGCTGCAAGTGGCCGAGCGGGCCGCGCCTGCCACGGTCGCCAAGACCACTTGGATTGCCGGCTTCGCCTCGGCCGCGGCGGTTGCAATGCTGCTCCTCATCTGGCTCGGCATGGCGGGGCCCGGCTTTCTCGGTTACGGCACCGCGCTGCTTTGGGCCGGTCCGCCCAAGGGCGAAATGAAGCCGTTCTATTCGATCCTGGTGGAACCGGGCAACCGCACGATTCGCAAACGGGCGGACCAGATCATCCAGGCCACTTTGCTCGGATTCACCGCGCCAAGGGTTCGCTTCTTCGCAAAATATTCGAGCGCGCCCCAATGGGAACAGGCCGAAATGCGCACCGAGACGGGCGGCTCGGCGTACCAGTTTCTGATCGCCGGCGTGCCGGAATCGCTCGACTATTATGTGGAGGCCGGCGGCGTCCGCTCCCCCTCCTACCATCTCAGCGCGATCGATCTGCCTTCCATCAAGAACTTGAGCGTCACTTACCATTACCCCGCCTGGACCGGCATGAAGGATTATGTGGAAGACCCCGGCGGCGATCTACGCGCGGTGCAGGGCACCATCGCCGAAGTGGCCCTCCACTTGGACCGGCCGCTGGCGAACGGCGCGCTGCTGCTCGACGATGGCGGCAAGGTCGTGCTGCGCGGCGGCGGCGCAAACACGCTAATCGCCAGCGTGCCCATCCAGAAGGACGGCATGTATCACATCGCCGCCATCGAGAACGGCGAAGACGTGCGGCTCAGCGAGGATTATTTCATCGAGGCGCAGAAGGACAATCCGCCGCAAATCACCATCACCCGGCCGGGCCACGATTTCAAGGCCAGCCCGATCGAGGAAGTCACCGTGGAGGTGAGCGCCAGCGACGATTTCGGACTGCGCGGCGTCGACCTGCATTATTCCGTGAACGGCGGCCCCGAGAAGACCGTGAGCCTGCTGGACGCCAAGGGCGCCAAAACCGCCATCGGGTCCACCGTGATCGCGCTCGAGGATTTCAAGGTGGAACCCGGCGACATCGTGAGCCTCTATGCCGCCGCGCGGGGCGCCCGCCAGACAACCAACACCGACATGTTTTTCATCGAAGCGCAGCCCTTCGAGAGGAACTACACGCAGTCGCAGTCGCTCGGCGGCAACGGCGCTCCCGGTGATCCTGGCGAACGGCAAAACCAGCTCTCCGAGCGGCAGAAGGAAATCATCACCGCTACCTGGAACCAGATCAAAGGCAACGGGGCCAAAGCCTCGGACGCGGAAAACGCGGCGTTCCTGGCTTCGGTGGAATCCAAGTTACGCGACCAGGCGAATTCGCTGGCCGACCGAATGAAAGCCCGGCAGATGGAAGAAGCCGGCGAGTCGTTTAAGAGCTTCGTCACCGACATGGAGCAGGCCGCGGGCGCCATGGGTCCAGCCGCCGGAAAGCTGCGGAGCGCGAAGTGGCAGGACGCGCTGGCGCCGGAGCAGAAAGCGCTCCAATTTCTGCTGCGCGCCGAAGCCGTTTTCCGCGACATCCAGGTGGCCTTCGGCCAATCCGGCAGCGGCGGTGGTGGAATCAGCGGGGCCACCCGCGACATGCAGGGACTGTTCGACCTCGAGCTGGACACCGAAAAGAACCAGTACGAAGGCGTGCGGCAGACTCAATCGGCCGATGCGCGCCAGCGCCAGTTGGAGGACGCCTTGCAGAAGCTGGAGCAGCTCGCCAAACGGCAGCAGGAATTGGCCGAGCAACAACGCCGCGCCACGCCCACGCCGCAACAGCGCTGGGAGCAGGAACTGCTGCGCCGCGAAGCCGAACAGCTTCAGCAGCAGATGCAGCAGCTCGCGCAGAACGCGCCGCTGAGCCGCGACGGCCAGCCGGGCCAGCAGGGTCAATCGGGGCAGGCGGCTGCGTCCGGCCAAACGGGTTCACCCAGCCAGCAGGGGCAACCCGGGCGCAACAGCCAGGGGCAGGTGGGGCAGGCACAAGCCAACCAGCGTCTGAACAACGCCGATTCCCGGCAACTGAGCCAGACCATCGACCGCCTGCAGCAGGCGCTCCAGGATATGCGCCAGGCGGGGTCCTCGCAGCAGGCCGGCACGCCGCAGGGTGAAGCCGAAGCGCGCCGCGCCGCCGACCGCCTGCGCGAAGCACAGCAGATGCTGGCCGGTTTGCGCAGCGCCCAATCCTCCGGCCAGGTTGGCGACATGGCGCGCCAGGCCGACGACCTGGCCCGCCGGCAGCAGGAATTCGAAGGCCAGATGCGGCGCGCTTTCGGTCCGCTGGCGCTAGGTGTGAACCGCGACCAGGCCGAACAACTGGCGCAGCAGAAGGAAAGCGAGCTCGCCGATCTCAAGCGCCTCCAGCAACAGATGCAGGATGCCACGCGCGACCTGATGGGCACCCAGCGCCAGGCTGCCACCAAGCTGCGCGAGGCGCTCAGCGAAGTCGAGCAACAGGAAGTCGCCCGCGAGATGGAACGTAATGCGGGATGGATCCACCGCGGCCAGGGTGAAGCCGCCGCCTTGTCCGAGGCGCAGGCTACCGCGGGTTTGAATCGGCTTCGCGACCAATTGCACGAAGTCGAGCAGGCGCTCGGCAAGGGCGACCAGCCCGGACCGGGCCAGGACGATAAAAATGTCGCGCAGACGCTCAGCCAGGTCGAGCAGCTTCGCCGCCAGATGGAGCAACTGCAATCCCAATTAGCCAGCCGCGGCCGGCCACAGGCACGGACCCAGCAGAGCGGGCAACCGGGAACGCAAGGCCAGCCGGGGCAGCCGGGAGGATCGCCGCAAGGCGCGCCGGACAGTGAGAGCGGCAGCCCATCGATCAACAATGGCCGGGCCGCCGACGGCGCCGGCGCCATCCGCGATCCAAAGGCGCTCTGGCAGCCAGGCGGCGGCATGGAAAGTCCCGTGCGTCCGGAAGATATCGAGAACAGCTATCGCGGCGCTCTCGAGAGCCTGGGCCGTCTCGAACAGCAGCTCCGCGATGACCCTGCGACCGCGCGCGATATCCAGAGCCTGGTGCACGACCTGCGCAATTTCGACCCGCGCCATTTCACCGACGATCCGCTGCTGAGCCAGCGCATTCAGGCCGCGCTGGCCGGCGCCGAGCAAGTCGAGATGGAACTGCGCCGCATGGTGGACGCGCTCGATGGCGCCGGCAGCGTCCGCAGTCCCGCCGGTGAGCGCGTTCCGCAAGGCTATCAGGATGCCGTGGCGGACTACTTCCGCAAACTGAGCAAGACCAAGTAAGTCAGCATCGGTGGGGCATGCTTTATAGCTTGCCCGTGTTTTCCCCTCCACCACGACCGCGTCTAGCATCCGTTCACCGCCGCAGGCCGCTGTCGTGCCGCACGCATTCCTGCGTGCCGCGTCGAGACACTCCGCACTCCGGGGAATCGGTACGGCCGGCCCTTAACGCCGTGGCCGCTCCGCCGACTCACTACAATAAATGCATGTCGAAGCTCACGGTTTCTTTACTTGCGCTGGCGGCTTTGTCGCGCGCCGAGGTTCATTCGCTCACGCTGCGCCAGACCATCGAACTCGCGGTTCAGCAGAATCCGGATGTGGCACTCGTGCGGTTGGATGAGCAGAAGGCGCGGGCCGCGATTCGCGCCGCTCGCGACCCCTTCATGCCTCGCATCACGGCCGGCAGCGGCTTGGCATATACCAGCGGTTTCCCGATGAGCATCGAGGGCTCGGCGCCCAGCGTCATGCAGGCCGTCGCGCAGCAGTTCCTCTTCAATCGGCCGCAGAGCCTGGAGGTGGCCCGCGCGAAAGAGAACGCCCGCGGCGCCGCCATCGCCGTCGTGAGTAAACGCGACGAGGTGGCCTACCGCGCCGCCGCTCTCTATCTGGACGCCGAACGCGCCGCGCGCATCGAGGCGCTGGCCCGCACCGCCATCGAGCGCCAGCAGGCCGTGCTCGATTCCACTCGCGCCCAGGTCGCCGAGGGTCGGGCCCTGCCGATCGCCCAGAAACAAGCTGAGTTGGCGTTGGCGCGCGACCGCCAGGCCGCCGAGACTGTGAACGATGAGCAAGCCTCCGCCGAAACCGATCTGGCCTTGGCGCTCGGCTTTCCCGCCGAGGACCGCGTCCGCGCGGTGGCCCAGGACCGGCCGGCTCCGCCTCTGCCGGCTTCCGAGGAGCAGGCCGCCGAAGCCGCTCTCGCCTCCAACAGCGAGCTGCGCCGGCTGGAATCGCAGATCGCCGCCAAGCAGCTCGAACTGCGCGGCGCCGCGGCCGCCCGCCTGCCCCGCGCCGACCTGGTGGCGCAATATGCCTTGCTCGCCAAGTTCAACAATTACACCGAGTATTTCAGCCACTTTCAGCGCAACAACGGCGAAATCGGAGTGTCGTTTCAGGTGCCAATCTTTGTCCCCGGCGTGAGATCGGCGACCGCTGAAGGCGAGGCCGATTTGAGCCGCTTGAAAGTCGAACTGGCCAGCACACGCAACCGCATCGTCTCCGATCTGGCCGACTCGCTACGCGCCGCCAGACGCGCGCAAACCGCCGCCGACGTGGCGCGGCTCGATCTCGAAGTTACCCGCGAACAGACTAGCGTCAACCTGGCGCAATTTCAGGAAGGCCGCCAGACGATGCGCCAGGTGGACGAGGCGCGCCTCGCGGAAAACGACCGGTGGATCGCCTTCTACGATGCCCAATACGCGCTCGAAAAGGCCCGCTGGAACGTGCTTCGCTTGAATGGCGGCCTGCTCGATTCGGCCGCTAAACTGCCCTGAGCCGGTAGCGCCGCTACCGGATCACGAACAGATCCAGATCCTGCGCCAGGTCGGCCGCCGCTTCGGCCTTCACCACGCGCGTTTCCGCGCGGTCCATCTCGGCTTCATCGGGCATCTGGTATTCGAAGGTCGCCATCACGCGATATTCGCCGGGCGCCAGTCCATGGAATTGATAATGCCCGCGAACATCGGCGCGCGCGGTCCGCACTTCGCCGGTGCGTTTATGCTGTTCCGCATCCCACGGCTCCAGGAAAACCATCGCGCCGATTGCCGGGTTCTGGTCTACCGTTACCGCGCCGTGCACCGAGCCGGGATCGGAAGCGAGTCCGAACATTACCGGCGCGTAGCCGGCACCCACGATGATCTCATTCCATCCGTCCGCGCGCCTACGCTCGGACCGCTCATAGGCCGGGCCGGCGAAGCCCGAGACGTAGTGATCGGTCATCGGCGCCATCATCAATTCCCAGTGCCCTGGCCCGAGGAATATGCGATTGCCGTTGGGATTACCGCTGACATTGAGCGTTTGCACCGGTCCCTCGCCCGCCAGGTCCTTACGCCGCGCCAGCACCTTCACACTGGCGCCCTTCAACGGCTTGCGGCCGTCGTCGCGAATGTAAAACGATGTGTCCGGGACTGGGGTGAGCGCCAGGCGGACGTCGCTGCGCTCGCGATCGAGCGAGATCTGCGCGTACGTGCCCAGCATGCCGCTTCGCGCATCGGTTTCGGCGAACAGCTCGTACTGTCCCGGCGCCAGGTTATCGAAATGAAAATCCGAAGAAGTCACTTGCGTTTCGCGGCCCATGTCGGAAACCAGCGTCACCGTCACCGACTGCCTGGGTGTGACGATGACTGACCCGGACAAGTTGAATAGCGCTCCGGCGATCAGCCTCACGCTGGCGTCGTCGGTCAGCTCATCGAGCCTGGCTTCCACTGGCTGCGCCTCTTCCACGTTCACCGACTGTTTGGAAAACGTCGGCACGTAGCCGCCGTCTTCGAATTGCTTGGCAGCCGAGCGCACCAGGTAGCGGCCGGGCGGCAGGCCCGAGATGCGGTACACGCCGCGGTCGTCGGCAGCGGCTCGGGCAACCAACTGCGGCGGCCGGGTATCCCGGTAGGCCAACACGTTGGTGTCGGGGATGCCCACGTCGTTTTCGTCCAGCACCGTGCCCGCGATCGCCCCGAAGCGCTTCATGCGGATTTCGAGAAACGCGGGGGTCGAATCTTCGAGCACCACCGGCAGCCCGGCGGAGTGAAACTCCTTTTGCCCGAATTCGACCGGTGCGAACCCTGCCCGCGCCGCGCTTACCAGGTATGTCCCCGCCGGCAAGGCGGCGAATTCGAAGCTGCCATTCAGGTTGGTGCGGACAGTAAGCGTGGGACCAGGCGAGCCGGGCACCGGCGCCAGCGTCACACGGGCGCGCGCCAGCGGTCTCCCGGTCATGTTCTCCACCACCGCCCCGCGAACCACCGCGGCTTGTAACGCGCTTGCCGCCAGCGCCAGGAGCAGGATACTTCGCATAGCGTTTATCAACTGACGCATCGCCAGCCCCAAACGTGCATGCCGAATTGGGTAGAAGTCTCGGAACTCCGGGTTCGCCTCATCCGTATAACAAGGCTATGATCTCTCCAAAGCGAGATGCACGCACTTTGCGTCGTCTTCTCCTCGTTGCCAGCCTGGTGTTTTTGGTGGTAACGCTCTCGCAAGCCCAGACCCGCGTCTGCCCGAATTCGGCTGCGATGGGGCACTGGCAAGGCGCGATGAGCCGCGAGGGTGCCGATGTCTCGGTTGCCTTTGACTTTGTCTGTGCCGATACCGAACTGCGAGCCTCCTTCACCTCATTGCCACAGCGGGCGATGGAGTATCCGTTCGATTCGGTCAAGCAAATTGGGAATCGGGTCGATCTGGTTCTCGGAGGCGATACCCACTTTTCGTGTAAGTTCGACGATTCGGAACTCACAGGGACCTTCAAAGATGAAGACGGCTCCGGCACCGTGCGCCTAAGACGCGTCGCCGAGGTGCAGCTACCCTATACGGCAGCCGATGTCGTCTTCAAGAATGGCGACGTCACTCTCTCTGGCTCGCTTTACGTTCCTCGCGGTGGGGGGCTGCATCCCGCTATCGTCATGCTCCAGGGGTCGGGACCCGAGACTCGGTGGGGCGCAAACCGCTTCTGGGCGGACTACTTCGGGCGGAGGGGGATTGCGACCCTTATCTACGACAAACGCGGCTCGGGCAAGTCTACCGGCGACTGGCAAACTTCCGATTTCAACTCGCTTGCCGGCGACGCGCTCGCTGGAGTGAGCTTCCTGCAACATCAGGGCGGGATCGACCCGAAGAAAATCGGAATCCATGGTCATAGCCAAGGCGCCGCTATCGCACCGCTCATCGCGTCGCAGTCGAAGGCGGTGGCATTCGTCCTAGCAGACGCAGCCACTGGAGTCCCTATGTGGCAGACTGAGGTCTTTAGCCAGCAGTCATCTGTCGGGCACTCGGGACTTAAGGGGAACGATCTGGCAAGTGCCGATCGGTTCATTGAACGCTCGGTTCAAGTAGAGGGGTCCGGGAACGGCCGCGGCACTCTCATCGGGGACTATCAAGCTGCCCTGCGCGGTGGGCAGACCTGGGCGAAAGAAATTGAGCCTCCGGCAGAGGATTCTTACTTTTGGAAGTTCTTCCCAATGATTGCAAACTACAACGCCGCAGACTATTGGCGACGCGTCAATGTGCCTGTCCTGATCGTCGAGGCGGGTAACGACGAGAGAGTTCCGGTGGAGCCGTCGGTAGCCGCAATTCAATCGGCGTTGAGAGAAGGGCATAATCCCGATTACACGATCGTTGTCTTCCCGAACGCCCCGCACTCGCTCGTCGAGCATCCTCAGAAGGGCGAACCCTTCCGCTGGCCGCTGATCGCTCCCGGCTACGCCGATCTGCTTGCATCTTGGGTTCTATACCGGGAGTCCGGCAAATAACGATCTTAGCCAATCCCAGGAGCCCTCCATTTCCATGTCGCATGCGCCGAGCCCGGCACGCTGCGCCGATCGGGCACAGTTGGGTGTTTAAATAGGGAGAGCCACTCCGGCACTTATGACAGCAGTTCCGCGCACGACATGACGGACGGCATTGCCTATGCGGTGATCATACCGGCTTACCGTCCCGGCGCCGAGTTGCCCGATTTGGTGCGGGCGCTGGCCGCGCGGGCGGTTCCCGCCATCATCCTGGTCGACGATGGCAGCGGCGCCCGATACGAAGATTCGTTCGCGCAGGCCGCCGCGCTCCCCGGTGTCCACCTGGTCCGCCACGCCGCCAACCAGGGCAAGGGCGCGGCGCTCAAGAGTGGGATACGGTACGCGCTGGCCACGTTTCCCGGGTTGGCCGGCGTGGTGACGGCCGATGCCGATGGCCAGCACGATGCCGCCGACATCCTCCGCATCGCCCAAATTCTGCTGGCGGAGCCGGACGCCCTGGTTTTGGGCGCGCGCACTTTTTCGGGCCAGGTCCCGTGGCGCAGCCGTTTCGGCAACCTCTTAACCCGCAGCGTGCTGCGCGCCGCCATCGGCAGCAAGCTCGCCGACACGCAGACCGGCCTGCGCGGCGTTCCAGCGGCGCTAGCCGCCCAACTGCCCGCCATCGCGGCCAACGGCTACGAGTTCGAGTTGGAAATGCTGATCGCCGCCCACCGCGCCGGCGTGCGCATCGTCGAGCAATCCATCCGCACTATTTACGAAGCCGGGAATCCGCAATCGCATTTCAGCCCGATCGTCGATTCGATGAAGATCTACTTCGTGCTGCTGCGGTTCGCTTCCGTGTCGCTGGTCACCGCGGCGCTCGACAACCTGGTTTTCTTTTTCGTCTATCGCGCAACCGGCCACATCCTGGGCTCGCAGGCGCTCAGCCGCGCGCTGGCTGCGGCGTTTCAGTATGGAGCCGTGCGGCGCCCGGTTTTTCACAGCCAGCGGAGCCACCGCCAGGTGTTGCCGAAATACCTGGCGCTGCTGCTGGCGAGCGGCGCGGCATCCTACGCCGGGATTCGCGCGCTGGTCGCCTGGCTGGGAATCGGCGCCGTGCCCGCCAAGCTGATCGTCGAGACGATTTTGTTTTTCGGAAATTTCGTGGTGTTGCGCGGCTTCATTTTCCGGCGCGGCCAGGTGGAAAACGGCGGCAGCGCCCCACCCGCGAAACCCGCGCGCCTAGGCTGGCTGCTGGCCGCACTGGCGGCGGCGCTGGTGGGGCTGGAAATCTACGGCGTTGCAAGTGGCGGCCTATTCGCGAAGGACATCTGGCATCCGCTGGGCCTGGAGCACCTGGCGAGTTACACCGCCGCATGGCTGTCGCTTGGATTGCCGGTCCTGATTTTTCTGCCGTGGCTGTTCGTGCCGCTGGTGTTGGCGGGCGGCCTGGTGTTGAGCGCGGTGGCCGCCGGTCCGCTGGCGGTGTTGGCTCCGGTTCTGTTTCTGGTCTCCTCATGTGCGCTCGGCTGCGCGCTGTTGCGTCCGCGCGAAGATCGGATCGAGACGCAACTTCTGGCCACGCTGCTCGGCGGCTCGGTGTTTGTCTTCGCCATGTATCTCACCGCCCGTTTGCCCGTGCACTATCCGGCGGTGTGGCTGGCCGCGCTGGCGGCGCCGGTGGCGCTCGGCTGGCGCGGCGTGCTGCGCAGAGCCCGCGCCGTGGCCGCCCAACTCCGGACGGTCGCGCGCGGCGCACCGGCGGAACGCTTCGCGCTGGCGTTTCTGCTCTTCATCCTGGGCATTCACTGGCTGGTGACGTTGAAACCGGAGGCTGGCGCGGATGCGCTCGCCATGCACCTGGCTATCCCAGCCAATATCGCCGCGCACCACGCCTTCTCGATCCAGCCTGCCCGCCTGCTTTGGTCGGTGATGCCGATGGGCGCCGACTTCGGTTTTTCGATCGTCTACCTGTTGGGCGGCGAGATGGCGGCGCGCCTGCTCAATCTGGCGTGGCTGCTGGCGCTCGAAGGTCTGCTCTATGGCGCCGTTCGCCGCTGGCTTCCCCGCTCGCCGGCCTGGCTGCTGGCCGCGCTGTTCGCCGCTACGCCGCTGGTCGAGCTGGTGACCGGTTCCTTATTCATCGAGAATCTGTTGGCCGCTCTGATCCTGGGAATGATGGTGGCGCTCTGGCGCTACGCCGAAAGCGGCAGTCCGCGGTTCCTCTTCGCGGCTGCGGTCCTGGCCGGTTCGGCGCTGTCCACCAAGTTCGGCGCATTCGCTTTCGTCGTGCCGGCGCTTCCGTTCTTCGTCTGGGAAGCCCGCCGCCGGCCGAGGCCGGCCGGCGCAGGCTGGCTGGCTATGGCGCTCGCGGGCGCTGCCGCGCTGCCGCCCTACTTCATCGCCTGGTGGAAAACCGGCGATCCGTTTTTTCCCTACCTGGGCAAACTGTTTCCCCACTCGATGGCGCCGGCGCCGAATATCATCACCGATTCCCGCTTTCACGCGCCGCTCCAGCTTCGCACGCTCTTCGACCTCACCTTTCACACCCACAACTTCTACGAAGGGCAGGACGGCTCGTTCGGCTTTCAATACCTGTTGCTGATCCCGCTGGTTCTGGCCGGCGTTTGGGCGGCGCGCAACCGGGCCGCCGCGAGCGCCGCCGTGGTGGCGCTGGTGTCC
>Ga0181521_10002403_pt1 | contig 22727 bp, 26 predicted proteins | sample PEATcosm2014_Bin_32_FD_119764 | JGI IMG/M metagenome (GOLD analysis project Ga0181521, IMG submission 119764) | Peatland microbial communities from MTU Mesocosm Facility, Houghton, MI, USA - PEATcosm2014_Bin02_60_metaG | ecosystem: Environmental > Terrestrial > Soil > Wetlands > Peat | place...
AAAAAGAGTATTTGTTAAGCGGACAGTAGAAAGTTGCTTGCAAAGATTTGCAAAGCAAAAGGTGAGCTCGCTTCTTGGGGACCTAGGTCGGGTTGCAGGTTCCACTTCGCCGAGGAAGCATCCCCCGGTCGCTGCCTGCCGGCAAGCCCCGGCGCGGCCGCTCTCTTCGACGAATCACCTCATCGAATCTCCCAAGAGTGGAATCCTGTTGCACGTCCGCGATGCCGGGCTTGCCCAGATAGAGCGGGAGCAGAGCGGGAATTGATCGAAATCCAATAGGCGGCTCGCATTGCGTCCACGGCCTGCTCGCCGAACCAGCGAATATCGTTGACCAGTGCGCCATGGCTGCTTAAGCTCGGTCACGCCATAGCCAGTTGCGACATGGAACCGATCATCGCCAGCAAGCTGGCAAGGAGCGGCCAACTCGGCGGCTCGGCCCGGGCCGAAGACTTGCAGGGCCCTACATCATGGTGACAGCAGGAATCGCGTTGCGGGGCGTCGAGGCGCTGATCGATCTGGTCGCGTGCTATGTCCTGCTGTATGTGCTCGCTGGGTATTCCGGGAGCACTATTCCGGGAGGGGGATTTTATCTGCGCGATGCTCCATTGATCATGGGCGAGGGCCTTTGCCTTGCCTACTTCATTGTCCCGGAAGCAATATGGGGAGCGACCCTCGGCAAGCTGGCCACCAATATTCGTGTAGTCAGGGAGAGTGACGGCGGGCCGATCAGCTGGAGGGCGTCGATCGTTCGCAATGTGCTGCGACCCATTGACGGGCTGGTGCTGTACCTCGTTGGCTTCATCGCCATTTGTGTTAGCCAAAAGCGCCAGCGCATCGGCGACAAGGTCGCCGGAACCATCGTCGTGCGGCGTTCGGCTCCATCGGCGGCTGCTCCCAGCGAACCCAAGTAAATGAATTCGCCGGCACGCGGCGACGAGGAGGAGAGGCCATGGAACGAAGTGCGCGTCGGCGTCTCACATTGGCGCTGGCTTTGAGCATGACGGCGGTCGCCCTCATGGCGGCTGCAAGTCTCGTGGCAGCGCAGCCAGCCGGGAAACCCTCGGCGCCAACGACATCTGCGCCCGCAGCAGTCCCCTTGGGCGACGCGGACTATCGCAAGGGGCAGGACTTTCTACTAAAACAAAACTACGCCGAGGCCATGCGCTCGTACCGTGCGGCCGCCGCGCAGGGCAATGCCCCGGCGCAGGTTGGGATCGGGAATCTTTACGCCGAAGGCCAGGGCGTTCCCAAGGACTATCGCGAGGCATCGCGCTGGTTCGGCCTAGCCGCCGCGCAGGGGAACAGTGAGGGTCAGGACAACCTCGGCATGTTCTACGTAATGGGGATGGGTGTGTCGAAAGATTACAAGGAGGGGATGAACTGGTTGCGCAAGGCAGCCGATCAGGGAAACGAAGTCGCGCAGAGAAATATCGGATTCATGTACTTTAAAGGTTTGGGTGTGGCGCCAGACCGCGCCGAGGCGATCCGCTGGTTTCGCATGGCTGCCGAGAAAGGGGACGACGATTCCAAGGAGGCGTTGAAAGAGCTTGGCGTGAAATGACGTTCGTCGAATCGCCAATGCGGTTTTTCAAGAGATCTCCTCGGTATCGAACCGCGAGGCTTCCGCCGCCCGCGGTTTGATAGACTGCGCGCCTTCGACGTTCCTCACCGGGAGAGGTGGCAGAGTGGTCGAATGTACCTGACTCGAAATCAGGCGATGGGGCAACCCATCCGTGGGTTCGAATCCCACCCTCTCCGCCATGAAAATCAATTACTTAGCAGAAATCTTCGACCCGTTTCTTTTTTGCTTTGTGCGTCTTCCAGCCCCACGCCAGCCCCGCGCCGATAGCAATCGGACAGCCCGGATCGCCCCTTCCGGGGCGGACTGTACGAAGAAGCGCGTTGAAGTCTCCGTCGGAGAATCGTTGCGCATCCTGCGTGAATTGCAGGGGTTGAGTCAAAGCGAGCTCGCGCGACTTACCGGTATTCCGCAGGCTACGATTTCGGCGGTGGAGAACGATCGCGTAAATCTCGGCGTCGAACGCGCCAAGATTTTCGCGCGCGCTGTGAACTGCCATCCTGCGGTCCTTGTCTTCCCTGGCTGGGAGATCCGCCTCAAATCGGCTGCGTAGCATTGCTGCGTCGCGGAGGAGGCAAATCCGCGGCGCGGGACTCAGGTTTCGGCGGGAAACGAGTGATCCGCTATCGCGCTGGCGAAGGTCGGCTTTGCGACCGGCTCTTTGTCTACAGTGGGTCACCGTCGATCGATGCGCGCGGCGTCATGGGTCCGCTTTTAGGTTGATAACAGCCGATTGAAGCGCGCTCATTTATGACGTGGGTCAGGACAGCAGAAGGCCTTGGATCGTTCCGAGCCTGTATCTGATAGCAAGCGTGCAGAGGGTCAGGCTGAGTGCGACGCCGAGGGCGATGGCCCAGGTAGAGGCAACCACGGAACGCGCTCGCATCCGATCAGCTGGTTTGGGGTCGGCCACTGCCATTGGAACGGTCTGGCTCCATCGGTCCGTTGCTAGCCTGTCAGCCGTCATTGGCGCCGCAAACGACTGGTGTGGGCTGCATTGCGGCCGCTGACGAAATGATTGGCTCGGGACCATGGCAGGCGGGACCCGGGCTAACTGCGGACGGTCAGCGCGGGCGCGTAAATCGCTCCTTTCCGGACATTGAAAAGCGACATCGCTCACGGTGTCGGCGCGCGACCGGAGAAATCGAACCTCTGGCGGCGGCTGCGCGTTCTGGGAGCGGGAGCGCATGACGTTTGACGAACGTCAGCTGACGGCATCCAGTGCTTGACGCCGGGAGGCGCGCGCGTAAAGCGAGATTCGAAACGGTACCCCCGTGAGTACAACTCGACGCCAGGATCGCAAAAGTGGAGTGGCGGGACAAAGCCCGCCACGGTTGCAACGGCGCGGCCTAAGTCACCGCGCCGTTTTCATTTTCATCGTGTCGAGGAACAGTTGCGCGTTATCGGCTCACGCTTTTTATCTGGTTGCGATCGTCCTTCGCCTCGATCGATCGGGCTTCCTCGCTCCTGCGTGCCACGTCCCAACGCTCGGCATCCTTCTCGGTGACGTAGTTAGGCATGTAAAGCCCGTAGATGGCCCTCGTGCGGTGGATAAAAAGGCGAAGCACGTCGGGCCGATCGAGTTTGGCCAGTTCGCACGCCTGTTTGTCCGCCTGCGATTGCGGCGCGTTGCAGAAGTATTCGGCGTGAGCAGCGATAGGAGCCACGAAAGCAGCGAGGACGAAGCAGCTTGTTGCCAGTGTGATCTTCATGGGACACCTCCCTCCAAAAAAAGGTGTAATGAAGGATGCAACTGGGGGCCAATGCGCGGAATCAAGCCAATGGTTCGATCCGCATTCCGTAAGCGAGAAAAGTTCGGCCGGCGAAACTCATCTCCTAATAAGTGTTGAAGGGCATCTCCTGGAAGGGGGTTGAAGGGCTTCAGCGCGGCGGCCCGCCGGGGTAAGAACCGGTAGACCAGAAATTCGCCGAGCAGAAGGTGTATTGAGAAGCGATTCAGCCTAGCTCCATGAATTCGTGATTTCAACAGGAATAAGAATAAGTTCCATTAATGTGGTATGAGCGGCCGCCTCCTGTTTGGATGAATCGCCCGACCACCGCAGGTCTTCACCCAAATGAGTGAAGAAGATCTCTCTCGACCACCGCAGGTTTTCACCCATATGGGTGAAGAAGATTTCTCTCGACCACCGCAGGTTTTCACCCAAATGAGTGAAGAAGATTTTAAAGGTGCCACTGGGCTGGCCCTAAAGCAATTCTCTGGATTAGATCTGATTGGCTATGTGTTTCTGTCTTTCTGAATATCGACTTTAGTTGTGAGCGGATCGTGTGCTCGCTTACGCCAAGGCGTTGGCTGGCCTCTTTGACGGTGTAACCTGAAACAAGAACCGCCGCCACCTCCGCCTCCCTAGCAGAAATGCCAAGGTCGCGCGCAATCATTTCAAAAGACGCCTGTACGCGGCGCTCCGGGTCAAAGACGAGGATCAGCCAGCGCGGGTCCCCGCGCATCCACGATGTGCTTAGTTTTGGAAGTCGCGTAACCATGACCGAAAGTGGCAGCGCATTCGCACGGCACGCGTGCAGAAGTCCGTCGGTGCACGCTGCCGGAGGCTTTCCTGAACTTATCCAGTGCAGAAACTGACTTCCCGCCGGCTCCCGCAAACAAAAGGTCCCATCCGGCTTGCGGCAAATACCGTTGTCGCTCCGCAAAAGCTCTTGCGCCACATTGTTAACTTCAAGGAGCTTGCCGCTGCAGTCCAGCACCATCACGCCAAAGCTAATGACGTCCAGGCTCCTGGCTAGCGTGTCTGCTCGAACTTCAGCTATTGCCAGCCGGTCGCGGATGTCCAGTGCGCGGCTTACGTGCGGCGATATCCGTCGAAGAGTTTCAATATCTTCTGTCTCGAACGGCCCTCGCTTTCGCGTGCCCTGAAAACTCAGTGCAACCATCTTTATTTCAGACCTGTAAAGCCAGACCAGCATGAAATGCGGAACATCGACCGGCAGCAGAAATTCATTGAGTACCGCCGAGCCCGCCCACCCTGCGATCTGCAGAGAACGTTCGGTCATCGGGCACCCGACCGGCGCTGACCAACCGTAGTCGCGACGGGGGTCTTCGTAGGTCCAGTACCGCCCGTAGTCATACGGTATGCGCCGGTCGACGCGGTGGCTTTCATCACGAAGGACTTCCCCGCTGGAAGGATTGAATGAGAGAAGTATTGCTCCGGACGCGCGGACCATATCGGCAATGCCAATGATTGCCCGGCGCCACGCATCATCATCCAGCGTGCCGGCATACAGGTCATCCATGACCTTCGCGAACCTGCCATCCGCTGGATCACAAATCACTATGTCAGTACCGTCGGAGGTGTTTGCCAGTAACTAGCTCGCGAAAACAATCAAGAGCCGGCGCCCGTCAGGCTATACATTTGGTTGAAAATCTTGGCGTCGGGTTTGACCTGATCTTCACGTTCGTAGCAAAGATGAGACAACGCATTACTGCTCGATTCAGTGTCCGCCGATGCCGCGTTGCCACCCATGCGCTTGATTCCCGTCGCCTGCATGTTGGCTCTTCCTTGAAACCGGTTGTTAAGGTGTTGGGGGCATCGGCCCACACTAAGGCAAGAATCCGCAATCACCGCATATATGGCGCACGATGATGAGTCGCCCGATCCGAGAGATTACGCACTGAGGCCGGCCGAACATATCCGTACTTCCACGTACCGGCTTTCCGTTAGCGGGTCGTTGCCGACGGCGCCGATGAGACGACCATGTATTTGCGGTCGGCCTAGCTGAGCGTGTTGCGCAAGATCAACGAAGGGCTGCGAACCGAGTACGTGCTAATACCTACGCCCGCATAGCCGGGCGGTCCGGGGCTTGACGCAGAGAGGCCCAAGCGTAGAGTGACAATTGGAACGAAACCCCCAACGAGATACTTTTCGACCGCTGGGTTGGCGGAAAGTGGGTTTGGCGGATCAGAGTCCGCCAGGGTTGTAGCGGCGCAGCTTAAAGAACTGCGCCGTTTTATTTACCGCACGGTCGGAAGACCAAAAAGGGAGGTGCATCAAGATCAAGTGGTCGAGAACATCCAGCTTCGCTAGCAAGAATCTGGGGGCTGCGGTGGCGTGGGCGCGCGAAGTCGCCGCATATGCCACGACCAAGAGGGGAATTGAAGTCAAAGTTGAAATGCCAGGGTCGGGTAATCCACACCGGCTCCGCTGGGTCACCGCAAGCCGAAAGCTTAGCGGCCCATGAGCAAGCGATGAACAAGGTAATGAGTGATCCAAAGTACATGGAATTGTTGGCAAAGGCCGCCGACCTCTTCATCCCGGGGTCTGCGGTCGACGAGTTTTGGATGAGCGTCTGAGGCAGCTCCATCAGCAATGGATCTCTTGTAGGAAGGCACCGGTCCCCGTTGGTGCCCTCGTTTCATTTCGTCTGCGCGGCCGCGGCGCCACCAAACGACATGCGGCAAAGCGAACCTTCGCCGGCGCCGTTTTCGGGCCAGGTGCGGCCATAGAGGCGGTCAATATGCCCGCTCTGGAGCGGCCGTTCGCAATAGCTCGCTTAGCGGCGCCCAACCGCAATGCGACCTCGAACGAACTCTATCGGGAGAACAGTCGAGACCGGCACACGCTGTGTGCGGCGCGAGCGATCCGCCATCTGTCGAAAAAGGCGCTGACACTGGCGCAGTCCAAGGTCAACACCGTAGCAGCGGCGCAGATGTTCCGCAAAAGTCGGACCGTCCCAGAGGCACGAGCCGAAACCAAAATAGCGCGGCATTTTGCGCAGATCCGCTTCAAGTCGCTTCCATTGGTTGGGGTCGAGAGAAGGGGGACGACCGGAGCGCTCGATGTCGTGCAGTCCGTCGAACCCACGCGCCCGGTACCGCCGCACCCAACGCCGAACCGTACTCGCGTCTTCGCCGAACCACTGCGCGACTTCGGAGCACGATCGGCCCGCAGTCACTAGCAGCAACGCATGAAGACGATGATCGTAGCGCGAGGCTTCGTCCCGATCGATCTCTCGACGGATTTCCGCCTGCACAACCTTCGCGCCTTCCATCTGCTTCTTGACCATACGGCCTAACAATGGGTGCCGCCAACCGCGGTAAAGTACGCGACGACGTTGTCCACGAAAATACGTGCGATAACGTACAGATTCCCCGGAAATGAAAACGAGTGCCGGTGCGATTGGGGCGAAGACTTAGAACGTCCAGTCGCGTCCGAGGCCGTCCTATGCGCGTGGCCGTTGCCGTCGGCCCATCAGCGCGGAAGGTTCCCGGCAGATTTTTGACGCCGCAAAGCTGCCGATCATCACCGGCTCTTTGGGGTCGACTGCCGGTGTCCAGCGTTTCTGAAAGCCGACGTGTCGCAAAGTGCGGATGATATGTAACGATAGGCGATGGTTTCCGCCTATTTTGTTGAAAAACCCGGTTGTCTTCGGGACGAGTTTTCAAGTCCAAGGCATGAGTGGGTTAATTTCACGTCATATCGCCGGTATTGTTCGCCGCGTACTCAGCCTTGACCTTTTTCAGGCCGGAACCAGCCCGGCCGAGGAAAATGAATGTAGCGACCCGCGCCGCTTTCGGCAGCCCAGAGTTTTGTGAAAACGATTCGCTTTTCGTATGTCAGGTTTCCGCGAAAGTGACGGCCGCTTTGTGCAACCGGGCGAGTCTCCTTGGGGGCGGCCACTGCCGATGGAGGGGCCTGGCCCCGTCCGGCTGCTTTCAGGCTGGCTGCGGACGTTCGTAGCCAGTAACATGTTCGTCGTTGATCGGCAAGGCGCGGCCATGAACGGGTATTCGATTCAGCCGCGAAAACTTCGCCTAAGTGGTCACACGAAGGGCCGCTTTATGCAACCCTGCCAGACGGTTCGGAGTAGCCAACGCTTGGTGGCGACCAGCGCCAAGCAGGGAAGCGTAAATTTGATCGCGATTTTCCGGGCACCGCTAAGATCAGGTTGTGAGGGGCAGCGACATTAGCGTCGCGCCGGCCGGACAGGCGCCATTAAATTCCGCCGAGGCCTTCAGCACCTCCGGAGCGTCTTCGATGGGTACAGGTTCGAAACCGAACTTGGCGAAGTATTCCGGCGCGTTGGCGGTCAAAAGATAAATCCTTGAAAGCTGCTGGTGCTTCGCATCTTCCAAAAGCCGGGACACCAACTTTTTCCCAATTCCCCCGCCCTGTAGTAGCGGCGCAACGGCAACAGAGCGCAGCAGGGCAATATCGCCATAGAGCTCGGTCCCGGCACAGCCGACGACGGGACCATTATCAATTGCCAGCAGATAGGAGTCCAAGTGCTCGCGAGCGCCATCGAGCGGCAGTTCGTTTTCCTCGAGGAGCGATTTGACGGCGCGCCAGTCGTTCGGGTTTGCCGGTCGGATCGTGAGAGTTGCGTTCATGCCGAGCGCGCGCCCGATTCATACCAACGCTTGCTGGAGTTGACGACATTAACTACCAGTAGCATCACCGGCACCTCGATCAGCACGCCCACAACCGTAGCCAGCGCCGCGCCGGACTCGAACCCGAACAGGCTGATTGCCGCCGCCACTGCCAGTTCAAAGAAGTTGCTGGCACCGATCAACGCCGAAGGACAAGCCACGTTGTGCGCCTCGCCAAGACGCCGGTTTAACCAATAGGCCAAGGCCGAGTTGAAAAACACCTGGATCAGAATCGGCACGGCCAAAATGGCGATGACCAGCGGTTGCGCCAGGATCGCCTTGCCTTGGAAGGCGAACAGTAGAACCAGGGTTGCCAGCAACGCGGTGATCGACCAGGGTCCAATTCGGGCAAGAACGGCATCGAATGCGTCCTGCCCTCGCCCGAGCAGCGTCCTGCGCCAGACCTGAGCTAGGGCCACCGGGATGACGATGTACAGCACGACGGAAGTAATCAGCGTATCCCACGGGACACTGATCGAGGAAAGGCCAAGCAAAACCGCGACGATCGGCGCAAAGGCGAAAACCATGATCGTGTCGTTGAGCGCCACTTGCGAGAGCGTAAACAGCGGATCGCCGCCCGTGAGCCGGCTCCATACGAATACCATCGCCGTACAAGGCGCGGCGGCAAGCAGGATCAGGCCAGCGATGTAGCTGTCCTGCTGCCCAGACGGCAGGTGGGCCGCAAACACGTGCCGAATGAAGACCCAGCCCAGCAGCGCCATCGAGAACGGTTTGACCGCCCAGTTGACGAACAGAGTGACGCCGATACCGCGCCAGTGGCTCTTGACCTGGTGCAGCGCGCCAAAATCGACCTTGAGCAGCATCGGGATGATCATCACCCAGATCAGCAGACCGACCGGCAGGTTGACCCGGGCCACTTCCATTCGACCGACGGCCTGGAATAGACCAGGGAAGATCTGGCCAAGCGCAATTCCGACGACGATGCACAGAAAAACCCAAACCGTCAGGTAGCGCTCGAAGACGCTCATGCGGGCCGGGGCGACGAGCGGCCCAATTGCAGCATCGGTGTTCATTGCGGGGATGGATCAGCTGCGCTCGATATCGACCAGGGCCGCGTGCAGTTCTTTATCGCTCATTGACCCGAGGGGAAGGGCGAGTAGCTGGAGCAGCCGGTAGCCGATGGCCTCGCGCGTCAATTCGAAGGCCACTTTCTTGTCGGCCTCTGCGGCGTTGGATGGGTCGGGGTAGCCCCAATGAACCTTGACCGGTGCGCCAGGCCAATAGGGGCAGGTCTCCGCCGCCGCGCTATCGCATACGGTGATGACGATCCGCATCTTGGGAGCATCCGGCCTGGCAAACTCATCCCAACTCTTGCTACGGTAACCCGTGGTGTCGACCCCTGCATTAGCGAGTGCCTCCAGCGCATATGGATTGATGCGTCCTTTCGGAGCGCTTCCAGCGCTGTACCCTTTTACGTCCTTGCCGAGTTTCCTTGCCAAGTGATTGAGCATTCCCTCCCCCAAGACGCTTCGGGCCGAATTGTGGGTGCAAAGTATGAGTACGTTCGTCGTCATGGTTTAGCGCGTTCCAATGTCCTTGATTTCACGCTGGACGGCCATGGCGTCCAGGCGCTGCAACGGCAGCGCGAGCATCAACTCGATGCGCCGCCGTAGGATGATTGCAGTGTCAAAGAACGCCTGAGCCTTGCGGTCGTCTAGGCCATCGAACGCTGCGGGATCGGGGACACCCCAATGGGCCGTCATCGGCTGGCCGGGCCAGATGGGACAGACTTCGCCGGCGGACTTGTCGCAGACGGTAAAGACGAAGTCCAGGGGTGGCGCGTCTGGTTGGGAAAATTCGTCCCAGTTCTTACTGCGCAGTCCGTCGATCGGCAAGTGCATTCCTTGCAGGGTCGCCAAGGCGAACGGGTTCACCATGCCGGTAGGGTGGCTGCCTGCCGAATACACCTTGAAGCGGCCTTTGCCCAGTTGATTGAGCAGCGCCTCGGCCATGATGGAGCGCGCCGAGTTCCCCGTGCAGATGAAAAGCACGCTGTACGTCTTCTCGGCCACGATTGGTTCTCAGCAGCAAGAAGCTGCGGGTTTGACAGCAATGCCAACCGGCTTACCGCGCGTCGCAGGCGTCGCGCAACACGTTGAGGGCTCGTTCGCCGCTTCAGTCTTTTCACTAAACACTGGAATGTTGCCGAGCGTGTGGAAATGCTCCCAAGCGATCCCTTGGGGATCGGTAAGCCAGTGCTTGTCGCTGCGCGCATAGCAGCACGTGGTCTGGCCCTCGTCGAGCAACGTCATATCGGCGGCTTGCGCCCTTGCCTTCAATTCGGCGAGTTCCGATTCAGTATCGGTCTGGATTCCCAGGTGATCGATTCCCGGTTTGCCCCCCCGAATCGAAATGGCAAAGTTGATGCGCGGATCATCGAGCATCCACTTGGCGTAGTCCCTCTCCACTCGGGTAGGTTCGGCGGCGAAGAGCTTCGTGTAGAAGGCAATGCTTGTCTGCAGATCTTGGACGTGGGCATGAACGTGAAATCGCTTCATTACTTCTCCTTTAGCACTTGCAGGCGACCGCAACTTCGTCGAGGCATTCAGCACCCTGACAGCAGTTTTGCGTCAAGTAGCCGAGTAGGGAGTTCATGCGGTCGTACGCCGCGCGGTAGATAAGGTGGCGGCTGGCGCGCTCCTGCGTCACCAGCCCGGCATTCATCAGCTCTTTTAAGTGGAAAGACAGCGTGGCCGCTGGGATGCCCAACGCCTCGGACATCGTTCCCGGGGTCAACCCCTTCTCGCCGACGACAACGAGAGCGCGAAAAACCCGAAGCCGCCATGGTTGCGCAAGCGCGGCGAGGGATTTGATGACTTCCGTTTCTTCCATGTTTTTATTATACTCAAAATAACAAAGCGATGCAACCGATTCACGCGTGGAGGCGGGTACCGGGAATTCCCGAGAACCGCTGACGGCCATCAACGGCGCCAAGCGAGGGCGGCATACCATTCACCGAGTAGCAAGGACCAAACAATGACCAAATTAGAAGTGTTTGAGCCCGCCATGTGCTGTCCAACTGGGGTTTGCGGGGTAAGCGTGGACCCAGCACTTGTTGCAGTTCAATGCTGACCTCCAATGGCTGACCGAGCGCGGTGTCGAGGTAGTTCGCCATAGCCTGAGCCACGATGCGGCAGCGTTCGCGGCCAATTCGGATGTCGGCTTCTTCCGTGCCCTCAAACCGGGCGGCATCCTTGGTCTGGAGGACCACCGCGGGCGCAACGACTTGCCGCAAGATCCCAAGGCCAACGATGGTTACGTTCGCCAGAACTACACCATCGAGCTTGCAAAGAAAGCCGGCTTCGAGTTTGTCGGCGCCTCGGAGATAAATGCCAACCCGCGCGACACCAAGGATTGGCCGAAGGGCGTCTGGACGCTGCCGCCAACGCTTGCAATGAGGGATAAGGACCGCGAGAAATACATCGCAATTGGCGAAGCTGACAACTACGTGCTGAAGTTCCGCAAGCCGAAGCCCTGAGCGCTCGCTGTAGGTCGGGTTTGGTGTTTCAGATTGTCGGAAGTGCCGCCTCTGCTGTGGCATGCTGATAGCCGCCTTCGGTCACAGGGCATCCAGACCGAGCGCCATTCCCTCCGTAGACCGGTCAGATATCCCGCAAGCAATCAACGTTGAACGACCGGGCGGCCGGCGCTTGTTGCCATGAACTGGCCCTCGTTTGTTGCCTGTCGAAATTCGCGTGAAGAGCGGTCGGCGTTACTTTGGCGGTTCGGCGTTGATCGTTGGCGCCGGCGGCGCGCTCGCGTTTTTTGACCAGACAAAATACAGCACGCACAACACGGCGATGCCCACGACGACGGGAATTGCGAGGGCAAAAGCGATCGAACTCATCTCCTTGGAAAAGCTGGCTTCAAACAGACGCCCGAGAAATCCGTCGAGAAAGTCGGCGATTGCGAATCCAGCCCAAAAGCGTGCCAGGGGAAGCTTTCGCTTGAGCGTGCCGCGGAACGCCGTGTAAACGGCCGAATACCAGATCAAGGTGGGGATGAGCCCGTAGGCGAATGCATCGAGGATCGCGCCCATATCGTTTCCTAGAATCCTTTGCTCGTCGTATTAAAGTCCGTTGGATTCCGCGAAGTCAACCCTTTGATTTCTCTAGCCGTGAAGGCTCGGTCGAAGTCCGTCACCTGTGCGCCGGGGCTGCTTCGCCGCGTTGGAATGATGTCTTTGCGCAATCCCGAATGTCGGTAGCGGGCCGAGCCGCGCCGGTCAACTCGAAGATCTCGGCGACTGAAAGCCGTCATCAGGATCGACGAGGCCGTACGTGGCTTGTCATGGTTAGCCTGCCCGGCCCTTTCCGGACAAGGGGCAACAGTCCGTATCGCACGGCCTCCAGCACGAATGAGTGGAAACCCGTACGATCTCGTTTCTCGAAGCCGCGAACCATGCCCCCAGGCGGCGACTGGCTCGCCGCTCCAGAAAGCCACTTTCCATGCCCACCCCTGCGGACCCCGCCGACACCAATCGTCCCGGCATGGGCTTCAAACAATTCGTCGCTTTCGTCGCGGCCGTGATGGCGACCAACGCGCTGGCCATCGACACCATGCTGCCTGCCTTGCCGGTGATCGGGCATGCGCTGGGTATCACGGCGGATAACGACCGGCAGTGGATCGTCACCGCGTACCTGCTTGGATTTGGCGCGGCACAGATCGTCTATGGCACTCTCGCCGATCGTTACGGCCGCCGGCCCGTGCTACTTGTCGCGCTCGGCCTGTACGCGCTGTTCAGCGCGGTAGCGGGGTTCGCAGGCTCGTTCGAAGTGATGGTGGCCGCGCGGGTGCTGCAAGGCGTCGGTGCCGCGGGAACCCGCGTGCTCGCGGTGTCAATCATTCGCGATCGTTATGCGGGTCGGCAGATGGCACGCGTGATGTCGCTCGCGTTCATCGTCTTCCTCGCGGTTCCGATCGCTGCGCCCTCGCTCGGACAGTTGATCATGCGGGTCGCGCCGTGGTACGCGATCTTCTTCGCGCTCGCGATCTTTGGGGCGGCCGTGATGGTCTGGGCCGCGATCCGGTTGCCCGAGACGTTGCACGCGGACGACAGGCTGCCGATCTCCGCGACCCGGATCTGGGGTGCATTTAGCATCGCATTGAGCCAGCGCAAGGCGGTGGGATACATGCTGGCGATGACGGTGATGCTCGGCGGTCTGTTTGGCTACATCAACTCGGTACAACAGGTGTTCTCCGAGGTGTTCCACGCGGCCCCGCTATTCCCGCTGGTCTTCGGGTTGACGGCAGTTTTCATCGCCGCCGCGTCGCTGCTAAACGCAAGCATTGTCGGCCGGCTCGGCACGCACCGCGTCTCGCACATCGCTTTGCTCGGTTACGTGCTGGTGGCCGCCGCGCACGCCGCGCTGGCCTGGTACGGCGAGGAAACGCTATGGGTGTTCGCGGTTTGCCAGTCGCTGATGATGTTCTGCTTCGGCCTCGTGGTCTCGAATTTTGGGGCGATGGCGATGGAGCCACTCGGCCACATCGCTGGCACGGCCTCGTCGGTGCAAGGGTTCGTGACCACGGTGGGCGGCGCATTGCTCGGCTTCGTGATCGGGCAGCAATTCGACGGCAGTGCGATCCCGATGACGCTCGGCTTCGTCTGCTTCGGCGCCGCCGCGCTCGTAATCGTGTACGTGACGGAGAAGGGTCGACTATTCCGCTCGTCGCATCCGGAAGTGCCTCAGGGCACGGCCCTCGCGGCCTGAGCCTCGAAGCCGGCTTCCGGGCTGTGTCAGCTTCCGCTAGCCGCCTTCGGCCTAATTTTGGTCATTCCTCGCCAGTCAAAAAGCATGATATATTGCCATCTCTGAGGATGCTATATGGATGGTGAGCAGATGGCTAAACTTCGGCTGGTCGAATCGCGGCGCAAGGAACCCGAGTCGGAAAAAATTACGATCAACCTCGGGTACGTCGATCTTGGACAGGTCGATTTGCTGGTGCGGGAAGGGTTCTATTCGAATCGCACCGACTTCATTCGTACCGCGATCCGCAATCAGCTTGGCGCACACGGCGACGTTCTAAAGCAGACCGTGGCGCGACGTTCCATGGTCCTGGGTTTGCAGCGTTACACCCGCCAGCACCTCGAATCCGTGCGGGCGGCCGGAGAGCAACTGCACATTCAGGTACTTGGCCTGGTGACAATCGACGACGACGTGCCGGCGCAACTCGCCGCGCAAACCATCGCCTCCATGGTGATCCTTGGCGCCCTGCACGCCAGTGCCAAAGTGAAGGCCGCTCTGGCCGACCATATCCGCTAGCTGTCTATCTACCCTTGCGAAGGGACGTCATGATTACGAGCAAAGAAATACCCGCCGGCATCTTCGCGGCGACGCAACTGACGCGTGCGGGCCGTCTGCTTGAAGCCACGGCACTTATTCAGCGCATCCTTCGGCACGGCTCGGCACCCGCTGAGGGTGCCGAGCGTCACGCGTCGGACTACGACGGCGGCGCGAGTAACGACATTATCGACGTCGAATACTCCGAACTCGCGGGGCCCACGGATCGCGGTCCGACTCCACTTCAAAGGGCGGCGGGCGACGGCATATCGAAGCGCTTCGGCCTAAAGAGCTTTCCGCGTGGATGGCGCAGACGCGACTCCGCGGTAGAGGTGCCGCGTCCTCAGGCGACAGTGGTTGACGGGCAACCGGGGCAGTTCGTGACGGGGTCCTATGCCAATCAAGCCGGAGCACGCCCCTACAAGCTCTATATCCCGACGAGTTACGCGGAACAAAGGCTCCCGCTCGTTGTCATGCTGCACGGTTGCACCCAAACAGCCGATGCCTTTGCAAACGGCACCCGCATGAACGCGCTCGCCGAAGAGCGGCAGTGTTTCGTTCTCTATCCCGAGCAGACGGATGCTGCCAATCGTTCACGGTGCTGGAACTGGTTCAAGCGCGGCAACCAGCGCCGGGACCAAGGCGAGCCGGCAATCCTCGCCGGCATGACGCGAGAAGTCATGCATCGCTACCGTATCGACCCGGGTAGGGTCTACGTGGCGGGGCTGTCGGCTGGCGGCGCAATGGCAGCCGTAATGGGCACGGCCTACCCTGAGCTCTACGCGGCCGTCGGTGTGCACTCGGGTCTTGCCTGCGGAAGCGCGCATGATCTTCCGTCCGCGCTCGCCGCCATGCGCGGAGCGCCGGCACCGATATCCGGCGACCAATCTGTCTCAACAGCACGAGTACCGGCAACGCCGACCATCGTATTTCACGGCGACCGGGATAAAACGGTGCATCCCCGCAACGGCGAGCACGTGGTATCGCGATCGCTGGAGCAAAACGGCGCATCGAGCGCCGACGCCTCGGTCGAACGTGCCCAGGTGCCGGGCGGTCACGCGTATACGCGAACCATTCACCGGGATTCGACGGGCCGCGTCGTACTCGAATACTGGCTAGTGCATGGAGGCGGTCACGCGTGGTTTGGCGGAAGCCCACGCGGCTCGTACACGGATCCGAAAGGGCCAGATGCGGCGCGTGAAATGATCCGCTTTTTCTATCAGAACGCCTTCCAGCAGCACTCGTAGGATCGCTTCCGGGTTGCCTAGCGGTCGAAAACGGGTGCCTTTCCGTCGTGTCGCGGATCGGCCAGGCGCGCTGGCGGATCAATATTCTTGCCTATTCCGCATGGAGCCTTGCCCTCCGATCGACCTTCTACCGTTCCGCCAACCGATCCGCCACGCGGACCGGACGCGGCGGACTCTTTAGAGGTCCCGTGCAGTAGCGCAGATCGCCCCTCAGTACACGCTTTCCGCTGGCTCGACCGGCGCGGCGGCGTAGGCGGTTGCAAACCACCCTCGCTTCCGGCACGCTGGGCGCCGTTGATCGGTGCAAGGGAGAATCCAAATGAACATCGCGAAGTCGTCCGAACAGTTCATGAAGGGGCTGCAGAACATCGAACGCGCCATCATCGACGGCGTGCAATCAGGCGGACGGGGTATTTCAGCGAAGAACTTCACGTGGCATCGTGGCAAGGACCTTTTGCCGCCGCCGTCGGTGGTCGAACTCGAATTGCTGGCGCGTCCGAATACGGTCTCTGATTCCTTCAGTCGGGATGAGATCGAAGAATCGTGGGAGCGCGTTAACCGTCCCGACACGCAGCAAAAGATTCGCCGAATCATCGATGCCGCGCATAGATAGGCTCATCTTCTTCAGGCCGGCAGCGAGTCGCGCAATCCTGGCTACGTTCGCCTCTTACCGAATCGACTCTTTGGCCCGCGCGCGAGGGTGCTATACGTGTACTCACTACCACGGTCAATTCCTCGCGGAACATCTCGTTTGCGAGAACCGGGGTGGGGTTCAGATAATCGGGACGCCGCGCAGCGGCTGTGCGTTTTGGGAACGGGAGCCGGGGGCGGATGATAGGAGGCTTTAGACGTTACGAAGAATCGAAGGGGGAACGCATGGGGCTGCTGGATAGCATCTTTCACCGCAAGAAGGCTGAATCATCGAATTCCAGCGCGATCTCGCCCGAGGTCGCGGAGGAGGCGCTAACGGCCGCCGAGAGGATCATTCAGGACTACGGTGCGGCTATGTTATCGAAGCGGGCCACGCAGAGCGGCCGGATTGCGGATGTGCGAAAACTACCCCACTCAAAGGAACTCATCAAACAGGCAATAGTGCTCGTGCTTCGTGTGACGGAAGATTCCCAGTTTCGGGAGCAATTGAAAAGCAGCTACCTCTTGCTCGCCGGCTGGCAGGAAGGCGTGGGCGACGCAATGGTAGGAATTTACGCAAATGTGAACCCAGGCGGTGACCCTGCGGAAATTATGAGGGTCATGACCTCACAGGGCGCGGAGTGGAAAGCGTGGGAAAAGTGGAGGCCACGAGTAATGGAAGAGGAGAGGGCACTAACGGCCGACCTGAAAAAACTTGGGCTGTGGTCCAGGTACGACTACGAGTAGCGCAGCTATCGGGTCAGGCACCATGCTGCCCCACCCGAGTACTTGACCCCCGCATCACGTCAGCCCGCGCTGGCTGCTGCTTCACATGCACGCACTTTCACGGCCGCCGAACCCGTAGATTTTCGGCCTCGCGCCAATTCAAAACACACACATAGAGGAGTAACCAGCATGGCCGAATACAAACCCAGCGACATCGAGATTCAGGAACAAATCCGCAAGATCGCCACGCTTGTGGGAGTGCAGGAAGCGCAGACGATCGCAGATCGTGGACTACCGGGAGAAGGGGGAAGATTTGCAGAGGTCGAAGCCCGGTATCGCAACGCGGACATCATTGCGCAATGGGTAAAGCTGATCTCCTTGGCGACCGGGTTCGATACCACGAGCGCGGCAAAGGTGTACGAAATATTGATTGCCCAGGAGAAGGGCTAGGCTTTTCGACAGTTAGCTGTCTGTCCGCACGGCAGCGCAGCGGGCGCAAGGGCGCCGCGCTGCGGCCTTTCGGCTGCAGCCCACACGGCAGGTTGATCCGTACGTCCTTGCGCTACAACATCGCCTGCGACATCGCAATGCCTGGCGAAGACCATCATTACGGCAGGCTGGCTTGCGCCGGGTCGAACCGATAGCCGACCCAAAACGCGCCCAATGCCAAGAAAAGCGCGGCTGCCAATGCCACGGCCCAGGCGCTTGCGGCTGCGCTTGTTAAATTGGGGTCCGTGCAAAACCGTAGGCCTTCGCACCCAAGAGATTCATGGCCTATTCTCAATTTCTCGATCTCGACGTGGGGGAAACTGTACCGTTGATCAGCTAAATCCCATACAAAACAATGGCCTAACACGACGCAAATTCATAGTTAATGTATGGTATCAAGTACAGTACGTAACTATTTGTTTTTACGTTATTTTCATCCTGCGAACCAGGGTCATGGGTCAGCTTCCGCAGGTCGGCCCCAGTTTGTCGGGAGCACACAGCGGTGCGGGAAAAATTCGGAATTGAGGTAACGGCCCTTTGTTTACTAACTGGGGGAAGGGCGGCTTTTGGTCATGCCGGGAGGGCCGATTTCCAGCCCCACGATAGCCCCACGGACGGGCTAAATTGGTCGTTTTTTAACGAGCTCTGATAGTTGCTGTCAGAGAGAAATCGCTTCGCGCTCAAGCGGCCAACCGGGCTCAGAGTCAGGTGCATTCGCTCGTGGCGGCTGTTTTGCTGCGGGCGGCCGAGCTTGATGTGTTCGATCGAGATGCCCCAGCCGGAGCCACCACACCGATAGCTTGGAGAGGTTGAACAGGGCGTTGGGGCTGGTGAAAGGACCGCCGTTGTCCGAGCGGATCGCCTGCGGCAAGCCGCGCTTCTGGAAGAGCTGCGCGAAGGCCGTGATGGAAAGCTCTTCGTGTGTTGATTCCAGGTCCAGGGCTTCGCACAGCAGCAAAAAGCGCGAGGCGGTTACGGTCAGGGGGTAGCAGTACTGCCCGCTGAATTCACCCTTGAAGTCGGCGCACCACAGCTCGTTGGGGGTTGCCCCCGCCGAGAGCGCTGTTCCGGTGGCCCGATGACGCGGGCGCCCGATTGCCTTGACCAGGCCGTGCCGGTGCAGGACAGCGTGGATCGTGCTCTTGGCCGGAATCCGGATGTCCTGGTCGGGACGTCGAACCGGCAGTTCGCGGATATTGCGCGCGCCCTAGTGCGGCTTCTCGCGCTTGAGGGCGACGATCAGGCCCTCGACCTGGGGCGGCAGCTGGTTGGCGTAGCGCACCGACCGGCGCGAGCGATCTCTCAGGGCTTCGAGTCCGTGCTCCTTGTAGCGGTCAAAGATCTTGTAGCCGGTCTTGCGGGAAATCCCGAACTCCCGGCAAACGTCCGTCATCGCCTCGCCATCCAGCAGCCTGGCAACACTCTCGGCGAATTGTTTTCAAGCCGTTTGTGTCTGCGGCAGGAGCGCGGACCCCGGACCAGCAAAGCTATGCACACGCAGGCCTCTTGTAATATGCATTTTCGGTAAACGGTTGGCGAATTGCACTTGATATCGTGAACCAAGTACAACAGCAGATCCGCTTTTGCACGAGCGCGGACGGTACACGTCTAGCCGTTGCAACGGTTGGGCAGGGCCCGCCGCTAGTCAAGGCGGCCACCTGGCTGACCCACGTCGAGAAGGAACCGTACAACCTGGTCAGCCGTCATTGGGTGGCCGAATTGAGCCGCAACAATGTGCTCGTTCGCTATGACTCTCGCGGCTGTGGCTTGTCCGACCGGGACGTCGAGCGCATTTCCATGGACGCCTGGCTCGAGGATCTCGAGGCCGTCGTCTCGTCCGTCGAACTCGAGCGTTTTCCTCTGTTTGGGATGTCTCAGGGGGCGGCGATCGCAGTCACGTATGCCGCGCGCCACCCGGAGAAGGTCAGCCAGCTCATCCTCTACGGGGGCTGTGCGCGCGGGTTGTTGAAACGCAATCCATCGCCCAAGGTCCGCGAAGCGGCGCAAGCAATGCTCAAAGCTGCCGAACTGGGGTGGGGCGCCGACAGTTCCTCGTTTCGACAGGTATTCATTGCCCAGCTGCTTCATGACGCGACGACAGAACAGCAACGCGCGGTCGATGACGCTCAGCGCCTGACGATATCTGGCGCCAACGCCGTACGCTTCATGAAGGAAGTCTTCGAGATTGATGTTCGCGAGCTGGCGCCGAGGATTCAATGCCCGACGCTGGTTTTTCACGCCGAAGAAGATCCCTGTTTTCCCTTTGAGGAGGGACGTCTGCTCGCGTCGCTGATTCCCAATGCTCGCTTCTTTCCTCTGCAGAGCAAGAATCACCTACCTTTCGAGACCGACGCCGCATGGCCCGTGTTTCTTTCTGAATTTCGTGCTTTCCTGTCCGTTTCCGGCTTGGGGTGTCGATCCCATGACGAGAACGCAGGCGAAACGGGCAAGCTGCTGCTGACACCGCGGCAACTCGAAATCCTGCGCGAAGTCGCGATGGGCCACACTGACAAGCAGATCGCGCGCAAGCTCTCCCTGAGTCCGCGGACGGTCGAAATGCACGTCGCGAATGCACTCCTTGCATTGCAATGCCGCACGCGCGCTGAGGCCGTGCGGCGCGCGACGGAGCTCAAGCTGACCAACTAGAGCCGCCGGATACGGTAGCGGCTACCGTAGTCCGAATCGGTGTCTGCCGTAGTTTCCCGACTGTTTTGCAGCGTCCGTGCAGGGTACCCTGCTGCCATATCACATTGCCGGTCGCATCAGGGAGGCGTGCACACATGGATCGACCACTACAGGACGTCCTTAAAGTTCACTGCTTCGGCTGTGGGGCACTCAACACTCACGGTCTTCGGATCAAGAGCCGATGGGACGGCAACGAACTGCTGTGCGAGTGGCAACCCGAGCCATATCACATCGGTTATCCCGGAACTGTGTACGGCGGAACCATTGCGTCGGTGGTTGACTGCCACTGCATTTGGACCGCGTTGGCGCACTACTGCCGCGAGAGCGGCCATTCTCTGGACGACGGACCGCCGCCGTTCGCTTTTGTGACCGCGTCACTGAAGGTCAACTATCTAAAGCCGGTACCCATCGAGGGCGAGATGGAGTTGCGCGCGCGCCCTTTGGAAAAAGGCGAGCGCAAGATGCTTATCGGCTGCCGCGTGCTCCACTGCGGTATTGAATGCGCAACCGCCGAAGTATTGACGGTGCGAGTCAAACAGGGGATCTGATCATGCGCGCCGTTGTTTGCGATTCCTTCGCCGGGCTTAACGCCTTGGCAATGGGTGATATGGAGAATCCGCGGCCTGCTGCTGGCCAAATCCTCGTCGAAGTCCATGCCGCTTCGGTAAGTTTCATGGACTGTCTGATGGTGGCCGGCAAATACCAGATGCGACCGCCCACGCCTTTCGTGCCAGGCACCGATGCCGCGGGCATCGTCGCCGCTGTGGGCGAAGGGGTAACCCGCTTCAAGCCGGGAGACCGCGTGGCCTGTGGCGGTTGGGTCGGAGCATACGCGGAGCAATTGGCCGCGCCGCAACTGTGGGCCGTCCGACTTCCGCCAACGGTTGACTACGTAACGGGGTCGGCTGTGCGGCATTGTTATGGCACCGCCTACTACGGATTAGTGGTCTGCGCCAAGCTGCAGCCCGGCGAAACTGTCTTTGTTACCGGTGCGGCGGGGGGCGTGGGGCTCGCGGTCGTTGATCTGGCGCGACATCTGGGCGCGCGGGTTATTGCCGGTGTCGGCTCGGCAGAAAAGGCCAAGATAGTCCGTGCATATGGCGCGGCGGAGGTGATCGACTACGAGCACGAGGACCTACGCGAACAAATCAAGACCGCGACCGGCGGGCAAGGGATCGATGTATTTTTCGACGTGCTCGGCGGGGACGTCTTTACGACGATGACCCGACTCATGAGTTGGGGTGGCCGCATGCTGCCGATCGGCTTCACCAGCGGAGTAATCCCGTCGGTGCCAATGAACCTTCCATTGCTGAAGAACTATTCGATCGTCGGGGTCTTTTGGGGCGCCTGGAGCGAGCGCTTTCCGCAAGCCAGCGTCGCGGCCGACGAGCAGATCCTCGAGTGGGTGGCGCAAGGCAAGCTTAAACCTCACGTGCAGGCCGCCTTCCCGCTGGAGCAGTTCCGAGCGGCCATGGAGTTGGTGCGGGATCGAAAGGCTCAGGGGCGTGTCGTGCTTCAGGTGCGCCAATGAGTCTTGGCATTCATCGTATACGCGCCGGACGAGATCTCACGGACGCAATCGATTGATAAGACTGCGGGTCCCGATTGCAGCCTCGATACTCGCGCCCCAGATCTTTCGCGCGTCGTGATATTCCGCGTCGACCGGACCGAGCTAAGACCTGTGGAATCCACTCTATTAAGTGGCTGCAATATCTCGCGTGAGAAATCCACGGTACCGTAACGCCGGTTATCAGGCCGCAATCGAGAGCGCAGGGATGCGGTGATCATCTGACGTCTTCGGCTTGGTCTTAGCGCTTCGGACAGGGCACGCCTGGATCGGCACCAGTTTCAGCGGCGCGTTCCGACTGTGACAAGGTATTGTCGCGGCATACGAATGCCCAATGGCGTGGCGAAGGTGTCGTGGAATGCAACGAAATCACGCTTGAGGTCCTCCCGAACGCGATCGTTTAGGCTTGCGGCGAGAACCTTTGTCGGTCCGTACCCGGTGACAAAAGCCTGCCAAGCGGCTTCCCCGTTGCTTTCGTAGTAGATCGTTTCACCGTCCTCGAACCCGAGATCGAAATTCGATCCAAAGAGTTCGGCTATTCGTTCGCGATTTCCCCACGCGAAGGGCGACGGCGGAGGCGGGGATGGAGGCGTCGGCATATACGCCCGCATGACATTGAACATTTCGAAAACATTGCTGTCGGGCCGCCACGTGGTCAGGGCGACTCGCCCGCCCTTGCGGCACACCCGCGCGATCTCGCCGGCGGCCAATTCAGGTCGGCTGGCGAACATCACCCCGAAGGTGGAGACCACGGCGTCGAAGTTGCCGTCAGCAAACCGCAGTTTTTCCGCGTCGCCGATTTCGTAGTCGATAGACAGTCCTTTCAACTGACCATTCATCTTCGCCGCGTCGATGAGGCTGGTAGCAATGTCGATGCCGGTTACCTTGGCGCCGCGCGTGGCGAGCAAACGGGAGGTCCAACCGGTGCCGGTGGCGAGATCAAGGATCCGCTCGCCTGGTTTCGGGGCAAGTCGCCGGACGCAATGATCGAGTGCGCTGGCGATTTGACCGCTAATTTCGTCGTAGGCGGCCCCGCCCGAACCCCATACCTCTGCCGGACGTTGATTGTGTGGCTGAATCGATCCATCCATCTTAGGCT
>Ga0181521_10002405_pt1 | contig 22713 bp, 26 predicted proteins | sample PEATcosm2014_Bin_32_FD_119764 | JGI IMG/M metagenome (GOLD analysis project Ga0181521, IMG submission 119764) | Peatland microbial communities from MTU Mesocosm Facility, Houghton, MI, USA - PEATcosm2014_Bin02_60_metaG | ecosystem: Environmental > Terrestrial > Soil > Wetlands > Peat | place...
CCGGCTGCCGGGGGAAATCCGGACCGCGTCCGCGGCCAGCGCCCGGGCCGCCATCTCCACGGCCGGCGCTTCCAGGAAACCGGCCGCTTCGGAATCGCCGGCCAGCATGCGCTCGACTTCCCCGCGCAGTCCAGCATCGCCGGCGCAAGCCTGGTCGAGAAACGATGCCCGTTCGCCTGGGGGCCGAGCTTCGGCCTCATGATAGATCCGCTCGACCTGTAGCCAGCGCTCAGGTGTCATCTGGAGCCGACTCCTAACATACTACAACCGCCTGCGAATAGCTGCTGCGGTTCTTGCGGCTTTTGGCGCCGGCTTTCCGCCTCCCTGGGCGGAGGCAAGCGGCGTATGAAGCTCACAACGGTGGCGGCGGTGGCGATGGCGGCGGCGATGGCGGCCCAGGCGGGATCGCGCAAGCCCCAGGCGGACGCGCGAGTGACGGTTTTCACGTACGACCGGGCGGGCGTCCCGGAGGCTGTCTTGGCAGGCGCCAAGCGGGTGGCGACTGCGGCATTTGCGGCGGCTGGCATAGAAGTCAAATGGGCGGAAGGCAAGCGGCCCGGAGAACCACGGAAAGTGGCCTCCGGGGAAGTGCTGACCGTGGTGTTCGACGGCCCAGCGCCAGCGAATTTCCCTCTCCCGTCGGTGGCGTTCACCAACCTGAGCGGAGGCGCCGACGCGAACGTGCACGTCTTCTACAACCGCGTGGCCGACGTCGAGGACATGCGCGCACAGCGGTCAACCGGGACGCGCGTGCCCATGGCGGAGTTCCTGGGCAACGTGCTGGCGCACGAGCTGACCCATGCGCTCGAAGGCGTGGCGCGCCATTCCAGCGAAGGCCTCATGAAGGCCTTCTGGAGCGCTCGCGACTGTGACGGGATGGCCCGCGGCCCGCTCCCCTTCGCCGCCGAGGACCTGCATCTGCTCCAGGCCCACTTCCAGAAGGAGGTACTCGTCGCCGGCAGGTGAAGCGCGGCGGCCAGGCTATCGCCGCAACTGGCCGTACAACCAGGCCCGGGCGGTTTTCCAGTCCCGCTGTACCGTGTCGAGGGAGATATCGAGAGACTGTGCGATCTCCTGTTCGCCCAGGCCGCCGAAAAACCGGAGTTCCACCACCTGCGCCTTGCGAGCATCGACGGCAGCCAAGGCGGTGAGCGCTTCGTCCAGCGCCACCAGATCCGGGTCCGGGTGTCCGGACACCATGAGGGCCTCATCCAGCGTGGTCCTGTGCAGGTCCCCTCCGCGCTTCCGATTGCCTCGCGAGCGCGCCGCGTCCACCAGGATCCGGCGCATCAGTTGGGCCGCGAGCGCGAAAAAGTGGGCTCGGTTTTGCCACCGCACGCGGCCGGAGTCCACCAGTCGCAGGTAAGCCTCGTTGACCAGCGCGGTGGCCTGCAGCGTGCGGCCGGGACGCTCTCCGGCCATATAGTGGCGGGCCAGCCGGTGAAGATGATCGTAGACCAGGGGCGTGAGGGCGTCGAGCGCGTTCGCGTCGCCGGCGCCCCAGGCCAGCAGCAACTCGGTCAGATTGGGACTTTCCGGGTCCATTCGCCTGTTCGTTGATTCTACACCTGCGGGCGAACGGGTGCGTTGCCCGCCCGCCGCCGGTTATCCCGGGCTTTGGTGGAACATGGGGCGGCGGTGTAGAACGACCGCTCAGCCGGGCTAGATTCCCATCACAAGTATGGGGCAAAGCCTCCGTCCAGGCCGCGCAGCCGTCCAGTAATTGTGCTTGGGTGACGGACCACTCGGACATTGGCGGATTTTGCCGCCCGCCAAATACGTATTCACAGACGCCCTTGTGGCTTTCTTCCCGTTCCACATGAGCGGCACGCTGGCGAAGCTGAAGGTGGAGTAGCGCCGGGCCCAGAGGGCACCCCCTTGCCACCGGTGTCTGACCGCAGTTGACACATGGTAGCCTATAAGCTACTATGGAGGCGTGGCCCGCATCGAAATCCTCCTCTTTCGCAAGGGCAATTCGGTTCCATTTTCGGATTGGCTTGCCTCATTGAGGGACTCCCGGACGGTTGGTATCGTGCGCGCCCGTCTCAATCGTATCCGGCTGGGTAACTTCGGAGACTGCAAGCCGGTTGGCGGCGGCGTGGAGGAACTACGGATCGATTTCGGCCCCGGCTATCGGATCTACTACGGACGGGAAGGCTCGTTTGTGGTGGTCTTGCTATGTGGCGGAGACAAGAGGACGCAGGCGAGGGACATCCTCACAGCGCAGAAACATTGGAAGGAGTACTTGGATGCCAAGACCAACGATTAAAACCGAATCTTATCGGGAGAGCCTATTGGAGTCTCTCGAGAATCCGGACGAGGCGGCTCAGTATTTGAATGCTTGCCTGGAGGACGAAGACGCCCGGGTATTCCTTCTGGCGCTTCGCGATGTTGCCGACGCCCGCGGGGGCATCAGAGTCGTGTCTCGCAATGCCCACTTAAACCGGGAGAGCCTCTATCGAATGCTCTCCAAGTCCGGCAATCCATCGCTGGACAGCTTGGCGGCGGTCCTGAACGCCTGCGGCCTTCGCCTGGCCGTTCAGTCAACCGCGCCCCGGCGCGGGAAGCGCCGAATCGCGTGATGCCACAGTCCTGTCCCACAGGGAGGGGAGTGCGCGATGCGTCACCGGCGCAGGAGTTTGCGGCCTTCGGGGTGATCGCGGGGACGTGATCCGGGAACTACAACCCGGGCGGGGCCTGTTAGTAGTCTAGTTCTGGAAGGTTTAGCCCGTGTGTGCGCGTGCGTGTCCGAAGACGCCGCATCCAATTCTGCTCTCGCCACTCGACATCCCCGTCCTCCATGTCCCCAGGGACAAGCTCCAGAATCGAGAACCGGAAATTGACAGGATCGCGGTCCCGCAATTTCAGGTTGCCCCCGTCGCCGTTGTCTGCGTAATCCAGCCAGCGTCCGAGCAGGTTATGTTTTCCTGAGGCCTTGCCCACGTATCCTCTTCCGTCGGAGACATCGAAGATGTAATAGATCCCGCACCAGTTCTCCAGTTTAGCTTTCCAGGATCCATGAAGCAGCTCTATTGCGTCCCATTGCAAGTCCCATTCCCTGTAAGAAGCCGGCGGCTCCTCACTCAGCAGGCTCTCCGCGTGGATGGCCGTTATCTTAAAGACTGCTCGATCCGCCACGCGATGCCAGTTTAGCTCCTTGCCTGGCCACTGGATCGTCAGTTTACCCCTCCAGTCCCCATAGAAGTCCTCTCGTAATCGGAGATCAAACCAGAGCCGCGACCGTGTCTCAGCGGCACAACCATAGCTCTCCAATTCTTGAACCGAAGGCTCCGAGCGTATTTCATCTGGACTCCTCAGTTCCTGACCGTGCCGTTGGTAGAGGCCAACGAAGAGCGCAGAGCCGGGGGCATGGCCGACGAAAGAAGCCACGTACGTTGCCCTCTTCATTTCATTCTCAACGTCTTCCCGCTGCGTCTGCTGATAGGCGTTGAAAACAGCCGGGCGATCTGCCGCCAAACTTGGCAACACCCGTCGAAGGCGGATCTCCGGAGGTGTGTGTCGCAAGACCAGGACGACTCGCGGGTCAATCTGGTGCTTGGCAAGAAGATCCTTGAAATCCATGTCCATGCGTCGCCGATCCTCCATCGGTATTACAGCAGTCACCATCGGGGAATGCAACCATCCGGCAGCGATGGTCCGTTATCCGAGTCGACGGCGGCTTTGCACCGATTCGCCTGTTCCGCCCAATCTTCGACCGTGCCCTTCGACCACTTCCTGGCGCGGCGCACGGACTCTTGCAAGAGCGAGCCGAATAACTGCTCTTCAGTTCCCATCCGGCCCAGCAAACCGCTTCAGTGCGAAACCCAACCGGGCCGCGCCCGCGAAGCTCCTCAGTCGATCAACGTCCGCACCCTCGCCAGCACTTCTTCGACCAGATTTCCAGGCAACGATTCCGAGAAACCGCTGCCTCGTTCCTTGTAATCAATCGTGCGTACTTGATTGCATAGAACGACTCCCTGCGTTCGCGTCCCGGCGCCACTCAACGGAACCGCGAAGCCGTGCTCTCTGGCAAATCCGCCGCCCTGGGTGATGGGGCATACCAGTATCAGTCCGAACCGGTTGAACTCGGACACAGAGAGGACGAGAACCGGCCGTTTCCCGCGCTGTTCATGGCCCTTAACTGGGTCAAGGTCGAGGTTTAGAACGTCGCCCCGATCGGGAATGCCGCGTTTCAAATTGCCTCTTTTCCCACCGGCCCGCCGCTCAGCCACTCACGATCTTCGCGGGAGGGCTTGAGCGCTTTCCGAGAGGACTTCGCAAGCAATTCCGCCAGGGTATAGTGAGGCTTGGTCTGGGGCTCGAAAACCACCCGGCCGTTCTCTACACCAATCCGCACTTGCGACCCAGCCTTGAGGTCTACCAGACTGAGGATTTTCCTCGGGACTGCCACGACCACCGACCCGCCCAGGTTGCGAAGAGTCACCGTCGCCATCGCTTGCCTCCGGTTAAACTAAAGTATAACATCGGCCCTCTCAAGGCGGCGCCGTTCTCCCCTACCGCAGCGCCGCGTTCAACACCGCCGCCAGCCGCGCGCCCGCCCTTTCGAGCTGCGCGCGGATCAGCGGGTCCGCCTTCTTCTCATACGCCGCGCCGATCGGTACCGGCGTGCCCGGCGCCACTTTCGGCAGCCGGCCGTAGACCACCTTCCGCGCCGCCTTGTGCGATTCTTCCGCCCAATCTTCCACCGTGCCCTTCGACCACTTCTTCGCGTGGCTCACCGACTCCGTCAGGAGCCGGCCGAATAACCGCTCCTGGCTTCCCATCCGGCTCAGCAATCCGCTGTCCCAGACGCTGTGCAGGTTGGTCGGCTTGCCGAAGAATTCCACCTTCACATCGTTGCCGCCCCTGTCCTTGTTATCCGCGCAGTGCAGCGGCTGGTGCATGTCGCCGATGAAGTGAATCAGGAACATCAGATCCTCGCGGCGCTGGTCCGGCGTGATGGCGGGGTCGTTCAGCGCTTTCCGGAACTCCTCGATCTTGGCGATGACGCAATCGCCCTTGGGACAATCGCGCGCCATGTCGAGATGCTGCTTGTCGATGGGAATGTCGATGTAATGCCACGGCGCGGTGGCGGGCCGCGACGGGCGAACCTCGTCGGCCCAACTGGCAATGGAAGCCATGGTGGTCTTAGGCCCCAGGATCTCGTCCACCCGCGCGCGCGCCGCGGGCGTGAGCTCGGCTTGGGCGATCCGGGCCACCAGGCTGTGCCCCTCCGGCCCCCAGGCAAAGCTCGGCAGGCACCCCGCGAGAACGGCAACTACTACGAACTTCCGCATGAAAGCTGAGGGTAGCACGCTACCCGGCCCCCCACCCCCCGCCCCCCGCCCCCATCATCAGGCTGCTTTCCTGCTGGTCGTCTCCTTCGTCGGTTTCCAGGTACATGTGGCAGTAGTAGCTGGCCAGGCCGCAGCCCACCAGCAGCGCCACCATGATCCCCAGCCACTTCAGCGTCTGGCCGTTCCACGGGTGCTCATGCGAAACGGCCGCCGACGTAGCTTTCACCGCGGCGAATGCCGCCCCTGCTCCGAGAGCCAGCTTCAGGTACCAGGGCATCAGGTCCAGGTGGCTCTGGCCGCCCACCTGGCTCCATAACACAAAAACCGCGATCAGCGCGATCAGGAATTGAGTGGCGTAGGCGAGGCGCAGGATGGGCATGGGTGGTGCCGAACCTCCATCATACGTTATCCTGAATACAGATGGCCCAATCCGGCCCGGGGTTTTCCCGCTCCTGGCATCAATTTCAAAACGCATTCTGGCTGGCGATGGATTCGATCCGCGCGCACAAGCTGCGGAGTTTTCTCACGCTGCTGGGCGTGATCATCGGGGTGGCCAGCGTCATCATGGTGGGCGCCGCCATCGAAGGGTTGGGCGTCTACGCCGATGAGAGCACGGCCAAGGCTTTCGGCTCGGAATCGTTTCTGGTGGCGCAGATCGTAGTCACCGGCCGCTTGAGCCGCCGCGAGTACTTCGACAAGGTGAAGCGCAACAAGCCCATCCGCACGGACGACTACCGCTTCCTCGAAGCCGTGAACGGCGATAGCGTGCTGTACAGCCCCTATCGCAACCACGTCTCCGACGTCAAGCGGGAAAACCTGATCTGCGAAGACACCACCATCTTCGGCGCGGCCGCCGACATGGCCAGTATCCGCGATATCGGCGTGGTGGACGGCCGCTTCTTCACCGATCAGGAGGAACATTCCCGGGCCTTCGTCGCCGTCATCGGCGATACCGTCCGCACCACGCTGTTCCCAGGTGATGCCTCGCCGCTCAACCAGATCGTCCGCATCGAAGGCGTCGAATTCACGGTCATCGGCGTCCAGGAGCGGCTCGGCTCCGCCTTCGGCCGCGACCAGGACAAATCCATCTACATCCCCATCACCGCCTACAACCGGATGTACGGTCCGGGCACCGGTTTCGCGCTGTTCGGCCGTCCCAAGCCCGGTAGCGGGCTTACCCTGAACGGCGCGCTCGATGAAACACGCGTCGCGCTGCGCACCCGCTTCCATGCGCGTCCCGGCGAGGAGGACAATTTCGACACCCTCACGCCCGATGCCATCCGCGGCTTCATCGACCAGTTGCTCTCCATGGTGGCCGCGGTGGTGGTGCCGGTCACCTGCATCTCGCTGGTGGTGGGCGGCATCGTCATCATGAACATCATGCTGGTGAGCGTGACGGAGCGCACGCGCGAAATCGGCATTCGCAAGGCGGTGGGCGCGCGTCGCGGGGACGTCATGCTGCAAATCCTGATCGAGGCCGTCGCGCTGGCGACTTTGGGCGGCGCCTGCGGCGTCGGTCTCGGCGCGGCCGCCACCATGCTGCTGGGCCGGATCTTCGACCTCTCGCTGCATATCACGCTGGGCTACGTGGCGCTGTCGCTGGCGGTCTCCAGCATTGTGGGCATCGCTTCCGGCTGGTATCCGGCGGCGCGCGCGGCGAAACTCGATCCGGTGGTGGCCCTTCGTGCGGAGTGAACGGTGAACATCAGCGTAGCGGAGAACATGCACGTGGCCGTGGGCGCGGTGTGGACCCACCGTTTCCGGTCGCTGCTCACCATCCTGGGCATCGTCATCGGCATTACCACGGTGGTGACGGTGGCTTCGCTGCTCACCGGCTTGCGCCAGGGCGTGGTGACCTTTTTCCAGCAACTCGGCCCCGACAACATCTTCCTCTTCAAGAGCTCCGGCGACCCGGGCATGGACCCTCCGCCCAAGGAGCGCAAGCGCCGCGCCATGAAACCCGAGTACGCCGACTACCTCAAGCGCTGGTGCAGTTCCGTGGAAGACGCCGGCCTGGTGCTCTATATCCCGCCCGTGGTCGATGGCAACCCCATCACCGCGCGCGTCCCAGGCTACGAATCCGACACCATCAACGTCTCCGGCCTGTCTCCCAACATGGCGGAGATATCGCCGCGCGATCTGGCTTCGGGCCGCTTCTTCACGCCCGAGGAAAACCAGCGCGACGCCCACGTGGCCGTCATCGGCTCTAGCGTGGCCGAGGCCCTTTTCCCCAACGGACATGCCGTGGATCGCACGTTCATGATGGATGGCGCCGAGTACACCGTCGCCGGCGTCTACGCCAAGGCCAAGGGCGGATTCTTCGGTGAGAACGGCATGGACAACGAAATCGATATCCCGCTGCGCACCGCCCGCAGCCGCTACCCGCAGGTGGACCGCTTCATGATCACCGCCAAGGCCCGTCCCGGTATGCGCGAGGGGGCCTACCAGGAGGTGGAAGGCGTCATGCGCCGCATCCGCCGTGTGCCCACCGGCGCCGAAGACGATTTCGCCATCTCCACCCCCGACCAGATCATCCAGCAGTTCGACAACATCACCAGCCTCATCGGCTTGGTGGCCATCGCGATTTCGGCTCTGGGCCTGTTGGTGGGCGGTATCGGCGTCATGAATATCATGCTGGTGAGCGTCACCGAGCGCACGCGCGAAATCGGCGTGCGCAAGGCCGTGGGCGCGCGCCGCCGCGACATCATCGGCCAGTTCCTGGTGGAGGCCATGACGCTCACCGGCGCCGGCGGCCTGATGGGGATAGCCATCTCCATCCTCATCACCATGCTGGTAGGCGCGCTGGTGCCTTCGCTGCCTTCCGTGGTGCCCGCCTGGGCCTTGGTGACCGGGTTCACGGTTTCGGTGGCGATCGGCGTCTTCTTCGGCGTCTGGCCGGCGGTGAAGGCCGCGCAACTCGATCCCGTCGACGCGCTGAGATACGAATAGATGGCCCTGAAAACCGTAGGTACAGATGATGTCAGAAATACCATACGCGACCGAAATGCGAAGCACCTATGAAAACTTCATCGCGCGTTGTCCGCGATGCGGGTTTGAAAACATCTTCAATCGGGCATCGGACCTCAAAGACTTTAGGCCAATAGACTTCAAGGTTGTTACCTGCCTCAGCACCGACTGCCGGCAGCCCTTCACGATCAACGGCGATTTCATAAACCCGGCCTTCGAAATGCTGGTCTCCGACTGCCACGAACTTCTGGAGAGAAAACACTACGCCTATTGCGTGCTGATTCTGGCCCAGGCGTTCGAGGTGTTTTTTAGCCATTTCCTTCGCGTTGAGCTGCTGTACCGGCCCTTCGGACTTGAGGAGGACCCGGACATCGAGCGACTGAACCACCTTGCGCGACTTCTTTACAAAGAGGTGAGGCAACTCTCATACCGTGGAATGCGCGATCTGTTTTTTCGACGCGTCCTCAAGCCGATACACCCGAAGTCTTTGCGGGAGGCCGAGGACGTAATTGTCGCCCCCGATTTCCGGTCGGATCTTCGCCTGCCGGACGAGGACGAGTTACAGAACGCCGGCAACCAGCGGCTGTCTGCCGTGCTAACCGAACTACGAAGCTGCCGAGTACATGAGTTGCGGAATCGAGTGGCGCACAAGATGGCGTACAGACCGACCCTGGACGAGGTAAACGCCGCCCTAGGAGAGACCCGGAGAATACTGTTTCCCTTGGCCTATATTCTGGGAGTGCGGTGTGACGACATCAACTGCTACGTTCGTTCGGCCCCCCAAGGCGATTGACCGTCTCGCCCTGCTCGAATTTTCTCCGAAGCCCCTCGAACTCCCGCTTCAGTTCCTCCACGGAGCGCTCCAGCGCGGTGAAAGCGCGGAGGAAATCTGTTAAGGTCAAATGACGGAGACTTAAATGCGAAGCGCACATATAATGATGGCGCTTGCCGTGGCGTTGGTGGCCGGCGACGATCCGGGCGGGTGGTCGAAAGCCAAGTGGGGGATGACGGAGGAGGAGGTCATCAAGGCGTTCGATGGCCAGGTCAAGCGGATCGAGGCGGCGGAGCCGGGCCAGCGCCCGCGGGTGGGGATTGAGGCGCTCGATGTTGCGGGGATGAAGCTCACGGTGTCGATGGGGTTTGGGGCGGACGGCAAGCTGCGCGCGGTGCTGTTCGAGCCGGTCAATCTGAGCGACGCGAGTAACGACATGTTCCAGCGGCTGGAGAATCTGCTGGTGGAGAAGTATGGGCGGCCGTGGAAATCGAGCGAGGGGACGAGCACCGGGTCCACCGAGATGCAGTGGAGCTTTGCCACGACGGTGATAACGCTGAGCCGGGACTGGCTGGGGGTGGCGGGGGTGACGCCGCGGGTGATGGTGGTGACCCTGATTTATCGGCAGCGGGTGGGCAATCCGCTGTAATTGGACCAGATTGGTAATAGATTAAACCCTTCCAGCAGCGCAACTCGGCACTTCGCGCTGGTGCCTTCGCTGCCTTCCGTGGTGCCCGCCTGGGCTTTGGTGACCGGGTTCACGGTTTCGGTGGCGATCGGCGTCTTCTTCGGCGTCTGGCCGGCGGTGAAGGCCGCGCAACTCGATCCCGTCGACGCGCTGAGATACGAATAGATGGCCCTGCTCGAAAGCTGCACCTCCCTCTCCAAGACCTTCGGCTCGCGCCCGTTGTTTGAGAACATCTCGCTGGGCATTTCCGAAGGGGAGCGCCTCGGCTACGTGCCGCAGCAGGTTGCTTTCGCCGCCCACCGGACGGCCGCTGACATCGTCGCCGAGGCGATTGTCCACGAGCGTCTCGACGATCACGAGCGTGCCGCGCGTCTCATGCTTCAGCCGGCGGACCTACTGCTGCTCGACGAGCCCATCAACGATCTCGACATCCCCACCCGCGAGGTGCTCGAAGACAGCCTCACCGATTTCCCCGGCGCCCTGGTGCTGGTCACCCACGACCGCTACCTGCTCGACCGCGTCTCCACCGCCGTCCTGGGCCTCGATGGCCAAGCCGGCGCGCAACTCTGCGCCGACTACTGGCAATAGGAGAAGGCGGGGCAGGCCCGTGCCGTGCCCGAGCCCGAGAAACGGGAAGCCCCATCGAAACCCGCCCCGGCCAAAAAGAAACTCTCCTACCTGGAATCCCGCGTGCAATCCCTCTACGCCCGCTGGGCCGAACTGGAAGCCAAGCAGCAGTAAGTGCCAGCGAGGGCGGTACTGGCTCTCTCATAACATGGGCGTGACAGAACCAAATCCTAAACCATTCAAATAGATTGAGTTACCACGAACGAACGGCAATTAATAGTCGATTAATAACCAATTCGAACCTTGTCCATTGCCGTAGGTTTATGTGACTCTGCACGTGTACCATGGTGAGAGGAAAACTGACTCTTCGGCACGCGGCGCCCTGGCTTCTGTTGGCGCTGACCAGTCTCCCGGCCGGCGGCGGCACGGGGACGGCGACCGAGACTCTCTCCGCGACCCTGAGCCCGGTTGGCGCGCTGACCACGCCCGCCACCGCGACTTTGAGCAAGACCACGACCACTTTTCTGCCTTTTACGGCGACCGTCCCAGTGAACTACCAGATACGAACCACGCCCACCGGCAGCGGCGGCACCATCACGCTTAAGGTCGCCAGCGATTTTTCGCCATCGGGAGGCCCCGCGGCGGCGAGCGGGGCGCTGACTTACGTCTGTAGCGGCGCCAACCTGGGCACGGCGTGCTCGGGAACGCAGACCGCATCCACTACAACTTCAACCCCTGTGCTGACCGTGCCTGCTTCGGCATGCACCGGAGGGGGCGGCTCGTGCAGTAGCCAGAATCCGAACTCGATGAACCTGGCATTCACCCTGATCGACAGTCCTGTCTATTCCACCGGCACGTATACGGCAAACGTCACATTCACCATAAGCGCAATGTAAAGGAGACAACGCATGACAAAGAAGACAACCCTGATTATCGTAGCCTGCGCGCTGCTGGCCATGGCCGGTCTGGCGCAGGCCCAGACTGGGACCACGACGCTTTCGGTCGCGGTGGCGGCCGAGGCGTCGCTGACTGTCCTCACCGGTACGACCACCCTGGCGACGACCGGCACCAATTTCAGCATCCCGTTCACCGGGACAACCAACCTGACTTACTTCATTCGCACCACCAAAACGGGCGGCACCGGCTCGCTGACACTGAAGGTGACCGCGGACTTCGGAGGCACGGGCGGCCCATCGGTGGCGACACCGCCTTCCGCCGGCGACGCTTTGACCTACACGTGCACGGTGAGCTCGCCGGGCACGGCTGCCACTGGTTCACAGACGGCAAGCACGTCGGCATCGACCGCATTTGGCACTTGGGGCGCCAACGCCAGTTCAACCAAAGCCGGGAATACGGCTTCGGCAGCGTGGTCCCTCACCGACGATCCGGTATACGCCACCGGAACCTACACGGCCACGACGACGTTCACCATCGCCTCTACCTAAGACGATGACCGGCTGGCTTACCATCGCGCTGCTGGCGGCCGCGGCGGTAAAACCCACCGTGGTTCCGGTGGGGAAAATCCGCGCCATGGACATTACGCCGGACGCCGGCGCCAACTTTACGCTGACTGTCAGTCCGGCGACGATCACCTTCAGCGCCACCAATCCGGGGACGCTTCCCGTGGTGGCGGGCAGTTCCACGGCGACAGCATCGTGGAACGCCAGCGGGTCCGGGGGCGGCGATACCTGGACCCTGACGGTCCGGGCGGCCGCCACGACATTTACCAACTGTTCCACCGTGCCCGTTTCAGCGGTCACGGTAACCTGCTCGGCGGCGAGCGTGACGAGCTCGTCGGGGGCGCACGGAGCAACGGCAAACTGCGCCGCGGCCTTCCCGCTTTCGACCACGGCGCAGACGGTGGCCAGCGGCGCGGATGCCAATAACACCCTACAGTACTCAGTCACTATCAGCTTCACTCTCGCCGACAACTGGAAATATATCGCGGAAATGAGTCCTGCATGTACGCTTTCACTTACTTATTCGGCCAACGTTCCATAACGATTCTCGCCTTATTCACCGCCCTGGCACTGCCCGGCGCTATGCGCGCGCAGATGGGCCTGGGCCTGACGCCTATGCGTGAAGAGCTCAAGCTTGCGCCGGGAGCGGCGCATTCCGGGGTTCTGAACCTGGCTAACACCACCGGCCAGAAGGTCCGGGCAGTGGCCGAAACGCTGGATTTCTACCTGGACTCGACTACCACGCCGCAATTCGGGCCGGAATACAAACAGGAAGCCGACTTCTCCTGCCGGCAGTGGCTGGTGGCCAATCCCATGGAGATCGAATTGACTGGCAACGCCCAGATTCCGGTGCGCTACACCTTGCGCGTGCCGGCTTCCGCGACGGAGCGAAACTACCATTGCGCCATCGGTTTTACCACCCAGCCGACGGTGGATGCCGATCATGCCAAAGCCATCGGTCTGCGGACGGCGGTCCAGATTGTGGCCTCCATTTACGTAACGGTGGGACAACCGGCGCTGGAGGGCACGGTCAAGGACCTGAAGCTGGAGTACGTGACCGACCCCAAGAGCCCGGTCTGGCAGGCGGTGGTGACTATCACCAATGCCGGTCTTATGTATTTCAGGCCGCAAGGCGACCTGGATGTGCTCAACGAAAACGGGACGGTAGTGGAGACGGCCCATTTCGTCCCCATGCCCGTGCTGCCGAAGCGCGACCAGAACTTCCTGTTCCCACTGAAGCTGGCCGATCGAGGCAAGTACACTCTGCGGGCGCGGGTGGACCTGGGCGGCAACGAAATCCAGGAGGCTACCGCGCTTGTTGTGGCCACAAAACCAACTCCGTAGCCGCGGGAGGCGGGCGGCCGGCGCCGCAGCCATGCTGCTGCTGGCCGGGGCCGCCGCATACGGCCAGTCGAGCGGCGTGCCTTCCGCGGTCCCCGGCGGACAGGGCGACATCGCTTTCCAGGGCTTTTACATGGGCGGCAATCAGCAGGACCTTCTGAATACCACCGGCACGGCCTTTCACTTTCAGGAGTTCCTGCCCGGGCTGGGCTTCCTTACGGGAAGCCTCGAAGGTTACGGCGCACAAAACCGTTTCCAGACCGGCTACAATTTTCTGGAATTGAAAGACACGCCATGGATGGGCCATTACTGGACCTTCACGGGCGGCGATTTTCGGGTGTCCGCCAACCTGGTCCCATTTCCTTTCAACAACATCTTTACTCCCGAGATCAATGGCCGGGGCGGCAAGGTGCAGGCGGTCCACGGCAATACGCAATACATGTTCTTCTACGGTGAGCAGACCCTCAACGCCGGCCCGCGCGTGGCCTATCTCATTCTGTCGCCCCAGAGGGTGATGGGCGCTTCGGTGGTGCGCAAGCTGGCGCCCCATTGGCTGGTAGGGGCGCGCTTCATGCAGTTCTCCACCAGCCTGCAATCCATCGCCGACAATCCTTACCTGTTCCCGGCGGGACGCTCGACGCCGGTGGTGCGCACCATGGCGCTGCAGTCGTCGTACACGCCGGTCAAGCAACTGAAGATCTACGCCGAAGTTTCGCGGCCCACGGCCGATGCCGCCAATACGGTGACCTCCGTTCTGGCCGGAGCTTCCTGGGAGTGTCCGGCTGTGACCGTGCGCGCCAATTACGTCTCCCAGGGCACGCTCTACTACCCGTTGGCGGGCTATTATGCGGGCGACCGTCAGGGCCCGTTCGTGGAAGCGCGATTGCGCCCCTGGAAAGGGCTGGAACTCTACGGTTCCGCCAGCCGCTACCGCAACAACCTGGAGCACGATGCCAGCCTGCCGCTGCTCAACAGCACCAGCACCGCGATGGGCATTTCCACCCTGCTGCCGGGGAAGATCTCGGCCAACGCCCAAGTCTCCACGGTGGCCTATTCCGACCAGGCGCCGGGGCAGGATACGGTAACCTCCAACAACCGGCAGATCAGCGCGGCGCTCTCGCGAACGGTCGGGCGTCAGACCATCCAGGTGAGTTGGCGCGAGATCCGTATGGACATCGAGCCGAGCCCGCAGCGCCAGCGGTCGAGCGAGGTGGGCGACAACTACCAGTTCCGGCATTTTGCGCTGGGCGGTGCGGTCCGGTACCAGCAGGTGACGGGAAGCCAGCGGCTGAACTCGCTGTTCTTCCGCGGGATGGCGCAAGCCAACCTGGGACCCTTCAGCGCCTTCGCCAACGTGGAAGTGGGCAACGATATGGCCAACCAGACGGTGTTTTCCACGGAGGCATACCGGACTTCGGTGGTGGGAGCGTCGTTGCGGATGAAGCACGGCTGGAACCTCCAGGCCGAGATGTTCCGCAACCAACTGAACTTCACGATGAACCCGGAGAACATCTTCCTGCTGGAAAACGGCGAGGCTCTGGCAGGGGTCAGCCCGGCAGCCGCGAGCCTGGCTGCGATGAGCCAATGGAGCTTCTACTTCCGCCTCGCGAAGCAACTCCGCTGGGGCAACGGCCTGCCCACGGAGAATCCCGGCCAGTTTGCCGCCACGGCCGCGCCGCTGGTGGGAAGCGTCGAAGGGGTGGTGAAGCTGAAGACGCTGGGCGCCGATTCCAATGCGCCAGGCATTCCGGTGAGTCTGGATGGCAGCCAGACCGAATTTACCGGGCCCGATGGCCACTACTACTTCAGGAACGTACCGGAGGGGCCGCACGAAGTGGCGCTGGCGCTGGCGCAACTGCCCGCGGATTTCGATCCTGGCGACACCCAGAAATCCCAGGTGCTGGTTCAGCCACGGCGCCCCACGCGAGTGGATTTTGAGGTGTTGCCGCTGATGACCATCCAAGGCCGGGTACGCGGACCCGACCAGGCGCCGCTCGAAGACCTTGTCATCCGGCTGGCGCCCGGCACCCGCTACACCACCACTAACCAGCAGGGAGCGTTCACGTTCTACAACGTCCGCGAGGGCGATTTTCAACTGGCGCTGGACCCCAAATCCCTGCCGGAAAACGCCGCTTTAAGCTCGTCCGCCACGGTTCCCGTTGCGGTCCGGGTGGGCGCCGCGCCACCTCCGCTCGAATTCACCTTTATTGTCATTACCACCCAGAAACCCATCCGCAAAGTACTGGACCGAAAGTAGCTCAACCGTAGTACATTTCCGCCGAATTGATTCTTGTTCGTAACCCTCATAACTGGTAGCATTTGGCCGATGAGCGGTTATGCCCAGTAAGACGGCGGCGGTTGCGGCGCTGCTGCTGGCATGCCTGGTCAGCCTGAGCGGCGCGCAGCGTAGCGGAACGACGGCCCTGGTAGTACAGGTCAACCAGGAGGCCCGTCTCGACCCGCAGCAAGTTGCGCTCAACTTCCGCGTATCCGCCGACGGCGCTTCCGATCTCACCAGTCAGACCGCCACTGTGGCGGCGGCGGTGAGAGCCTTGCCCGGCCAGCAGATTCGAGTTACCGCGCAACTCGTCACCCTGACCGGCCCGGATGGCCCGGTGCCGGTTACCCAGGTCGGCTGGGCCGGCTCCACTACCCGCGCCACCGCGGGCGGCCAGGCGGCCACCTGTTCCAGCGGCACTTTCCAACCGGGCGCCACCCAGGACCTGGTGCTGGGATGGCAGCGGTCGGGAATCCTCACCTGCGCGGTTGATTTCGCGCTGGCCGCGCCGCGGAATCTTCCCCCCGGCCTGTACTCGGGCACCGTGAACCTGGCGCTCGCCACGCGCTAGCCTCACTCCAGCGTCCAGTATCCCTCCCGCGTTTTGGCTTGAAGCTCCGGCCTGTTCTTCACCTCCACCCGCACCGCATGAAACTTCCCGGCATCGCCTCCCTTCGGCTCGAAGCTGAGAATGTACTGCCGATGCACCTCTTCGCCCACCAGTTGAATCGCCTGCTCCAACGCGTGCTTTTTCACGAAACTCAGGGTTGTACCGCCGGTGGTCCTGGTGAACAGAGTGGAAAGATCCGGCTTGTGCAAACGCACCAGTTCGCCGATCGCATAAATATAACCGCCCGGTCCCAAATCGGCGGGAACCGGCGTGTCGTCGGGAGGCGGGCACAGATCGCACTGCTTTTTCTTGATCCGCTCCGCTTCGGGTTTCAGATCCTCGGCGGTCTTCGGTCTTACCGTGAAAGGCTCCAGAAATGGCGAAAAGGTCAGCCAATAGACGGCGGCATTCAGCCGCTCCACTTGCTCCATAACCTCGGGCAGCTTGGTCTTGCTCGAACGATCGCGCGTCTCGGCAATCATGAGGATGATGCGCCGCCGTCCCGGTGGCCGCCGCTCCAGCATTGTGAGCGCCTGGCGCATGGCATCCAGCATGTGCGCCTCGCCGCCTTCCTTGCGTAACATGCGCAGTGCGTGGATCGCGAGATCCGGGTTGCCGGTGAAATCCTGGTGGACCGTCACCTCGTCGCTGAACGAGATCACCGCCGTCTGTCCGGCATCCGCCGCCAGCAACTGCGTAAACAGAATGCCGCTGCCGCCCAGCTTGTCGATGACGGCTCCGGAATTCGAGCTGGTCTGGACCGCCACCACCAGGTCGATGGGATACGTCATCCAATCCATGCGTATCGTCTGCGGCACATTGTTGTCGTATAGGATCAGGTCGTCGGGGGTCAGCCCGTCCACGTAACGTCCCTTGGAATCCGTGACGGTGGTGGGTGCCACTACCAGCGGAACGGTGCTCTTGAACTGCCCCCAGCCGGTCGAAGCGAGCACGATTATGGCTGGCGCGAGACGCATTAGGTTCAATTCGGTGACAGGCAACGAAACTTCCAAACTGCGGGAGTTTCGCAGCCAGCCACCGAGTTGCGGCTTTTTAGTACCGAATCGCCTTCGCCCGCACCATGGCGCCCCGGCTCGACAGCACTATGCCCCTATCGCTGAAATCGCCGTTGCGGATCTCCGTGCGCTTCCAGACGCCGTTCTCGTAGACGCCTTCTTCGACCTCCACGAATTGCGCGCCGGTGTAGCGGGAACCCCAGGCCGGCCGGAATTGCAGGTCGGCGTCGAATCCCATGATGAGAAACTCGTCCGGGCCCAATTGCCCTACCAGGGCGCGGCCGGAAGGCTCAGACGGGCCGGCCACCGCCAGCGGAAGGCCGGAGGCCCTCACCGCCGGGCGGAAGTGCACGAACACGTCGTAGTTGTCGAAGGTCATCGTGCGGCTGCGGATGAAGTCCTCCTCCACCGCGGCTTTCAGCTTTCCGGCCGCCTGGAGCTGTGAAATTACGGACACGGCCGAGCCGATCAGGCCGAAGTTTGCCGCCATGGGGGCGAATCGCGGGCTGATGCCGTCCGTCGCGCCCGTATCCACTCCGTAGGGCGTAAATCCGATCGCATCGTGGTCGCCCAACGCATAGAACATGTAGCGGGCGAAATTCATCCCGCCGCCGGTTTCCACCACCATCAGCGGGTTGTCGGGACGGTGGTAACTCGCCAGAATCCTGCGATAAATAATCGGAGACTGGTGGTAGATGTCCGGACCGATGATGTCGATATCGTGAGCGGAGGCCTTCCACAGGTCGATGACGTGCGTTACCGGCCCGCCGCTCGGATACCCTTCGCCCGGCCGGTCCCACACGTCGAAGTTGTCGTTGGTGTTGTCGCCGCCCATCCAGACGTTGCAGTAAGTCAGCAGCGGGTAGACCGCCTTGCCCGCCTTGGCGACCGTGTCGATATAGCTCGAAAGGTAGTAAACCGTGAAGGCCTCCTCGGCCATGCGCGGCCCGAAGACCTCCGTCCAGGTGCCCGGGTTCTTCTTGAGCGCCGTTACGAACTGCGCGGGCACGGGGCCGTTGAATAGCCGCGTGGCTTCCGGAGAGTAGTCGCGCACGCTGCCCAGCAGACCCGACTCGTTTTCCACCTGCATCATTATGACCGTGCGGTCGGCTTCGTCGATCTCCTGGATGTGTCTGAGCAGTGCCGTGTACGCCGTCCGGTCGGCTTCCAAGGTGGCCTGCCCATGCGGGGAAAGCACGCGGATGGGTTTGCCGCCGGAATCGATCACGCGCGGGAACCGGGTGGGATTCGATTTCACCCACGCCGGCGTGTAGTCCATGGCGCCGTTCTTCCAGGTGCCGAACCACAGCGGGATGGCTCGCAGGTTTTGCTGGCGCAGGCCGCGCACGATTTCGTCGAAGCCGCTGAAGTCGAACTTGCCCTCCACCGGCTCGATGGAGTCCCAGTAGACCGGGAACTCGATGGTGTTGGCGTGCAGGGCTTTGAACTCGGGCCACGCGCGGCGCATGCGGTCCGGGAAGGCCGAGGGGTTATTGACCTGGCCGCCGAGGATGATGAACGGCTTGCCATCCACCAGCAACTGGTACACGCCGCTCGCGGTCTTTGTGATCTGCGCAATCGGTTTGCTCTGCGCCACGGCCAGCGGCAGGGCGGCCGCCAGCACGAACAGTCCTCTTAGAGTGATCATCGCATCTCCTTTTCTACACCCTCTCCACCCGGTCCATCTCCAGGAACTCGCGGATGTGAGGGTGCTCGGACTTCTCCAACTCGCCCACCGGACCGAAGTAGATCACGCCGCCGTCGTACAGGAACACCACGCGGTCGGCCACTTTGTACATCAGGTCCAGATCGTGCGTCACCACTACCGAGGTCAGCTTCAACTGCTTCTTGAGGCGCAGCATCAGGTCGCTCAGCCGGTCGGACATGATCGGGTCCACCATGGTTGTGGGCTCGTCGTACAGGACGCACTGCGGCTGGGCGGCCAGGGCGCGGGCCATCGCCACCGCGCGCTTGTAGCCGGTGGAGAGATCGGAGGGGTAGGCGTCCCTGGCTTCTTCGATGTCCACCATGTGCAGTAGCCCGTCCACCACGTCTTCCTTGTTTTGCGCATTATAGTCCTCGCGCAATTCCAGCGAAAAGAGCACGTTCTCGCCGACCGTGAGGGAATCGAACAGGGCGCCCGACTGGAACACCATGGTCACCTTCCTGCGGATGCGGCGCAGTTCCCCCTCCGAGAAGTCGGTGATGTCCTCGTGCGCCACAATCACACGGCCGCTGTCGGGCTTCAAAAAGCCCATGATGTGAGACAGAGTGACCGACTTGCCGACGCCGCTGCGGCCGATAATGGCCACCGTCTCGCCCGGGTTCACGGTGAAACTGACATCGACCAAAACGGGCTTGTCGAACGTCTTATAGACATGCTGGAACTCGATGTAGTGCGGATAAGGGTCACTTTGGGGCATAGCCGGCCCAGTCCTCGGGGGTGTTAACATTTTGAAAAGGCGTGAGTTCCGGTACGGAGACCAGCGCAGTGCGGAGGTCTTCGAGGGCCGCTCTTACGGAGCGGCGGCCGCAGCCGAGGGCGCGCTCCAGCACGGGGCGCGATCGCCTGTGATATACCGCGCACAGCGGTTCGAGGCGGCCGGACGGTCCGATGGGGACCACGGCGTCGCCATCGGCGGCGTCTATCAGGAGCCTCAGGAATTCCCCGGACAGTTCGGGCATGTCGCAGGCCGCCACCAGGTTCCAATCCGCGGAACTGTGGTCGAAAACCGTCAGGATTGCGCCCAGCGGGCCGGCGCCGGGGTACAGGTCGGGAATCGCCGGGTAGCCAAGATGTTGATAAAGCTGCGGGTTGCCCACCAGGACGGCGCTGCCGGTGGCCAACTCGACGGCCCGCGCCACGGATTCCACAAGCGTGCCGCCGCGGAACGGCAGCAGGGCCTTGTCGCAGCCCATCCGGGAGCTGCGGCCCCCTGTCAGCACATACCCCGCATGCCTCACAGGGAAATGATAACATTGGGTTTCATAGGTGGGGCATGCTTTAGCTTGCCTTCTTGCTCCAGCCTCTGGAAAAAACCGGAGGTTTGGTCTATACTGAGGAGTAAAACATTTTGATGAGATTATGTTTTAATCTCGCGTGTGCCACGGGGCTGGCCTGTGCGGCGTTGTGGGCCGCCGGCCCTCTGGATACGGAAACCGCCCCGCCGCTGCGCATCACCACGGTCATCCGTCCGGACCTGCGCACCGGGAAGCTGGTGAGAAGCGTGATGGTGACTCCGAAGCCCGTAGCGGAACACAGGGTGGTTGCGGCCCTGGTCGCGCCGCGCGTGGTTTCCCCGGCGCCCGCGGCCTCCGGCATCGATGAAGCCATCGAGCAGATTGCCGCGCAGGTCTCCCTCCAGCCACAGGTGATTCATTCCGTCATCAAAGTCGAGAGCAATTACAATCCGTTCGCCATTTCTCCTAAAGGCGCGCAGGGGCTGATGCAGCTCATTCCCGCCACGGCCCGCCGTTTCGGCGTTTCCAATGTCTTCAACCCGGCGGAGAACATTCAGGGCGGCTCGAAGTATTTGAAGTACCTGCTGGATCTGTTTGGGGGGAACTACGCGCTGGCGCTGGCGGCGTACAATGCCGGCGAGGCGGCGGTGGCCCGGTATGGCGGCGTGCCGCCGTTCCCCGAGACGCAAAACTACTTGATTCTGGTGGCCCGGCAACTGCAAGAGGCCAAGAAGGCCGAGGCTGCCAAACAGAAGGCGATAGTGGCCGGACAGATCCGGCCCGAAGCGGAGACCAAGCCCGCTGGTCCGAACCACATTCAGGAAGTTGTGGAGGCCGACGGCAGCGTGCACTACGTCTCCACCCCGTAACCTCTCTATGAAGCTGATTGCGGCGCTGGCGGTTTCGGTTCCCTTGCTGGTTGCGCAAGCCGGGCGCTCCGCGCTGCATTCCGTCACCGCCGTTCGCCACTGGTCCCTTAGCGGCGTAACGCGGGTGGCCATCGAGGTCTCCGGCGATTTTCGATTCCGCAGCGACCGCCTCCACAATCCCGAGAGAATCTACTTCGACATCCTGGGCGCGCGCCCGCGTATGGATTCGCGGCGTTTCTATTCCGAGGATCTCGACGACAAGCTGGTGACGCGCATTCGCGCGGCGGAGACGGCGCCGGGCGTGACTCGCGTGGTGCTCGATCTGAACGGAGATGTGGAAGCCACCACCTCGCAGCTCGCCAATCCGAACCGGCTCATCATCGAATTGCGAGGCGCGGTGCCTGGCCTCGCAATTCCTCCCGCAACCGCGCCCGCCCTTCCGGCCGTGGTCAAGCCGTCCCCGCCCAAGGTGGAACCGCCCCCGCCCCCCGTCGTGGCTCCCGCGCCTCCGGTTTCGCCCATCGAGATCCCCAAGGCCGCCAAGCATACCAGCACGGGAAATAATTCACTGACGCGCGCACTGGGGCTCAAGGTGGAGCGCATCGTCATCGACGCCGGGCACGGCGGCCATGACCAGGGTACCGAAGGACCGAAGGGGTTGCTGGAAAAGGACCTGGTCCTGGATGTCGCCCTGCGGCTGGGGAAACTCATTGAGGACCGCATGGGCGCCGAGGTGATCTACACGCGCACCGACGATACTTTCGTCCCGCTCGAGCAACGCACCGCGCTGGCCAACGAAAAGAAGGCCGACCTGTTTCTTTCCATTCACGCCAACTCCTCGCCGTACCCGCGCATCGCGGGAATCGAGACCTTTTACCTGAATTTCACGGATTCGAAGGAAGCGCTGGACGTGGCGTCGCGCGAGAACGCCAGCTCGCAGAAATCCATCTTCGAGTTGCAGGACATCATCCAGAAGATCACGCTGCATGACAAGGCGGAGGAGTCCAAGGAGTTCGCCAGCCGCGTTCAGGCGGCGCTCTATGCGTTTTCCGCCCGCGACCTTCCGGGCGAAAAGAACCGGGGCGTCAAGAAGGCTCCGTTTGTGGTGCTGATCGGCGCCAGCATGCCCTCCGTGCTGGCGGAGATCGGATTCCTCAGCAACCCGCGCGAGGAGGCCCTTCTCAAGAAGCCGGATTACCGTCAGAAACTGGCTGAAGCGCTCTTCCGCGGCGTGACCCGCTACTCCGACAGCCTCAGTCATTTCCAGGTGGCGCAAAAATAACGTCCGTCATGCCCTTTCCCTACCGTGTGTTCGTCTTTCGTCATATTCCCTATGAAGACCTCGGCCTGATCCGCGCGCCGCTCGAAGAGCGCGGCATCTCCATCGAATACGCCGACTTGTACCGCCCTGGCCCGCCGCCTCCCGACATCACCCAGGCCGCCGGCCTGATCTTCATGGGCGGCCCCATGTCCGCCAACGACGATCTGCCGTACCTGCGCCAGGAACTTCAACTGATTGCTCAGGCCGTCGAGCGTCGCCAGCCCGTACTGGGCGTCTGCCTGGGTGCGCAGTTGATCGCCAAGGCACTCGGGGCGAAGGTGTACCGGAACCCGGTCAAAGAAATCGGCTGGTTCGAGATCCACTTCACTGGGGCGGCCGCGCGCGACCCGTTATTCGCCGGCGTTGGCCCGGCCGAGACCGTCTTCCACTGGCACGGCGAAACATTCGACCTGCCGCCGGGCGCGGAGCGGCTGGCTTATTCCGAGGCCTGCCGCAACCAGGCATTCCGCGCCGCCGCCGGCGTGTACGGGCTGCAGTTTCACCTCGAAGTGACGCCCGCGATGATTGAGGACTGGTGCGATCGGGATGCCAACTGCGGCGATGTC
>Ga0181521_10002407_pt1 | contig 22705 bp, 25 predicted proteins | sample PEATcosm2014_Bin_32_FD_119764 | JGI IMG/M metagenome (GOLD analysis project Ga0181521, IMG submission 119764) | Peatland microbial communities from MTU Mesocosm Facility, Houghton, MI, USA - PEATcosm2014_Bin02_60_metaG | ecosystem: Environmental > Terrestrial > Soil > Wetlands > Peat | place...
ACCTCGCGGAGCAGATGCTCGCATTCATCGAGACCTACAACCAAACCGCCAAACCCTTCAAGTGGACCTACACCGGCAAGGTCCTCGAGGCATAACCAACGAACTTCACAAACGCACCACTAGCGCTGGCAGGAGCTGACCGGGGGTCGTGCGGATCGGGCTGCGCAGAATCCCCTGCGGGCCTGGCCCACAGGTGTTGAAGCCTTGGCCGTAGGTATGGACTTCGTAGAAGTGATATGTGACGGCGTACGGATCATTACAGTCGGTGTGAAACCCACCGCCGCTTGCCACAAGGAACGCCGAGGTCAGCGTTGCTTCGACGTGCTTGCAGGCCGGATACGGCGGCACCCGAAGCCCCGGCATTCCACGCAGATGGCAGGTCGAGTCGGCCTTGCCTGGCCTGCCGGTTAGCGAATCCTGAGCGAACGGATGCAGAACGCTATGTATATCCTCAAGGATGGTGTGCGGCAGACTGCTCACGCCTGACGAGCTGACGACAGCAGTCGTGGACGCCGCGCCAGCCGAAGCGCGGCGCGCGCTCCACCTGGTGCCGTCCAATTCCTCTACCAATGACCCGCTCGCGATGATCCGAGGCGTGTGTGTCCGAGACCCAATATCGCCACCGGACGACACGGTTATGCCAGCCAACTGTTCGGGGGCGAGATGACCGACCACGAGAGCAGTCCGGTTGCCAGTTCGTGCCGGGTCCACAACCAGGCAAGTCTGTGGAGTAGGACAAGATAGCGACGCTCCGGGCGTGGTGCCCGCGATACGGATCGTCGACCACGTGGTCGGATTCGAGCTAAACGGGGCGGTGGACACCAGCAGGTCACCGCGTGAGCCGAGTATGTAGCACAGGCTGCTAGAAAAGCAGACTGGGTCTGACAGGCCGTAAGCACCACGCTGCTCGTGACCGTCGCCATAGATCACTGTACGCGTCCACGTTGGGGAGCCATTAGCGACTGAAGTCGATGCAACGATCGCCCCGTAACCCGTGGTGAGTATGCATGATCCGGGGGCCACGCACGATCCCCCTGTGAATTGCTCGCCGTCACACGCGTTGTGGTGGCACGAGCCGCCAATGACAGCCATGCCGTCGGCTTCAGGGTCAGCATCTGCACGGACCCAGCCGCTCTGTGAACTGGCTGGGTCCTCCAAAATGGCAACGTCATTTGTCGGACCTTGGGTCGCAAACACAATGCACACTTCGGATGACGGACACATGATTTGGTCTCCGCGAGTTAGTGTGAGTTCATGCGGCAGCGTTGCTCGGAGGTGCCAAGACCCCGGCCTCGCTGGATCGACGGAGACCCATACACGGGCATTTTCCCCCGCGCTGCCACTAACGACCGCGCAAAACCTGGCCGTGGCGCAACTGATGCTGGCTGCGTTGATGTTCGCAGCAACTTTGGTAAAGCTGTACCTCCCCCGATCGGGATGCGTCGACGCATACAGATCGGTCCGAAGCCCCCGGCTGTAGGAGCCGACGCATAGGGCAGTCGAGGAACACTCGAAGACCTGCCAGTCTCCACCGTCCGAGTGACCGTCGAAATGCCACGCCGCAGCAGAACTCGGATGCGTCGAAATGACGAAGCTCGGAAGGTTCGTCCCGGTCGAGCTGGGCACTCCCGCTCCCAAGCACAGTCCCGTGGAGGGACACGAGAGCGAGGTTAGTTCGCCTATGGCAAGTGGCAGCAGCTGAGGGGGCTGCCACGTGGGCTGCATCGCACTCTGGGCAATAGGGACCGACACCACTGCCGCGGCGGCCACAGCGCCGACGACGAGCTGCTGCTTAAGGGATGCTACGCGAGCAGCACGCGGCGATGTCCCGTTCCGCTCCACCAGTAGCGCCCCGGTGCCCGTTTCACCGACGGCGATGCAGCCGCCCGCAGGAATGCACGAGACGCCGTGGAGAGAGGCCGTTGCGCCTGGTGCACTCCGAACGCTCCACTGAGTACCGCCCCATTCCTCCACCAACGACCCGCTCGCGCCTGAACCGACCGCTACACAGTCCTGCACCGTTACGCACGACACGCTAGAAAGCGGGCCGCCGGTCCCGCTCGGTGTCTGCTGCCCGCTCCACTGTGCGCCGTCCCACCCGTCGATCAAGCTCCCGCCACCGTTGTTGGGTCCGCCGACGACGACGCAGTTCAGCGCCGAGGCACAAGACACGCCGAACAGCATGAATCCGTTGGGACCAGGCGCCTGCTGACGGGACCACCGAGTGCCGTTCCAACGCTCGACCAGCGCTCCGGATGGTGCACCACGGAATATCGTCCGTGCCCCGACTGCAACGCAATCTCGCGTGGAGACACACGAAATAGCCAAGAGCGAGTTGTCGCTTGAGCTTGGTGCGCCTTGAATACGCCACTGGCTGCCGTCCCAGCGCTCCACGAGCGCTCCCGATGGCGCCCCGTTCTGGCTGGGGTTGCGCCGGCCGACCGCGAAGCACTCTCGTGGCGACACGCACGCCACGCCGTAGAGAGCGGAACCTGCCGCGCTCGGCGCGTTCTCAACGCTCCACCGCGCACCATCCCACCGCTCTATGAGCACCGCCGCGAAGTTGCTGCGCTCGCCCACGGCCACACAATCACGAGCCGAGACGCAAGACACACCAAACAGGTCCGAACTCTGCGGCGCGGGCGCCGCCTGTCGCTGCCACTGCGTACCATCCCACCGCTCGACCAGCGCCATCAAGGCGTGCTCTCCTACGGCAACGCAGTAGTGCGCCGAGACACATGACACGCTTGAAAGACCAGCGTTTCCTGAGCGCGGGACTGCTTCGACGCGCCACGGGGATGCCGATAGGCCGGTGAGACTTGACGGCTGGTCCGCTCTATACCCAGGCAGCCCGGAGGCACTCGCAGCCGGGCTGATGCACACCACGAGCGCGATCAGGCTCAAGACCGCGAGCACGGCGAAACGGTTGAGCTTCGACCGAGACGCGGCCAGCGGGAGGCGCGTCGGCTGCCGAGATGTGCAGGGACGTGCGGCTGCTCGCTTCCCAATCAATGCCTGCCTCCGTGGGATCGGGGCTTTGAGGCAGCCCCCTGGCGGCGACTCTCAGCCTTTTGTCAGCGCGGACGCTACTTATAAGTCTGTAGACTGTCAAGTAGCAGGCGGGGACGGTTCCCGGTTGTGGAAGGCGATCTACAACGAGCGGTCGGCCGCAATCTCCGGGCCTATCGAGAAGGCAAGGGACTCAGCCAGGAGGCGTTCGCCGACGAGCTCGGCGTCCACCGCACCTACATGGGCGGCATCGAGCGAGGCGAGCGCAACCTGACGCTCAAGAGCCTGGAGCGCATCGCCGAGCGGCTCGAGCTGGACCCACTGACGCTGCTACAGCCGGACCTCGAGACATCCGGCCCGTAGCCGGGCTCACCGCTCAAGGCACGCTTGGCCGCGGCCGCGCTGAGCGTCGCAGCGACACCTTGCGCGCTCGCGGCCCTCAGCCGTAGCCTGCCCGGCGTCCATGACCAAAGCAGCCCGAGCGACGCTGGAACGCCGCTCGGGCCAAAGCACAGGAGGATCAATCTCCCATGCACGATCAGGGTAATCAAGACGAGGATCAACGGCACCGTCGCCAGATCGAGCGGCAGACCGACAACCTCGTGCTCAGTGTCATGCTCCGCGAGGAGTCATGGCCGTGGAGCGTCGAGGAGATCGGCCGCGAGCTGGCCAACCAGGCTGAGGCCCGCGACGCCGTCTGCCGACTGGCCGAGAACGGCCTGGTGCATCGCCTCGGGGACTTCGTGTTCCCGACGCGTGCTGCCCGCCGTGGCGCCGCAATAGAGATCGGGACCGCCTGAGCCTCCGGCCGTCGTGCGCGTCGAGAAGCTGGGGCTCAGGCCCGCCACGCTCGCCGGCCTGCACACCGCGGGCATCGTCAACGTCACGCAGCTGACCAGCCATGCCTGCATCGAGCTGATGCAGCACCCCGACATCGGCCCAGCCACGGTCTACGAGGTCATCCGGCGACTGCACAAGCACGGCCTGGCGCTTCCGAACGAGTGGGGCATAGTGCGCCTGCCGAACGAGCGCAGCATTGAGATGTTCCGGCTGCGCTTCGTCGAGGGCCTCTCGGTGACCGAGACGGGACGCCGGTTCGGCGTCAGCCGCGCACGCGTCTACCAAATACTGCACGCGCACTTCGGGATCAGCACGCTGCCCGACGCCGCCAAGGCCAGAGAGCGCCAGCGGCAGGGAGCAGGCGAAGGAACATGACGCCTGCCCGGCCGCCGATCCTCGTCATCGAGGCCGACGCCGATCTCGGAGGAGGCGTCGTCGAGCAACTGATCGCCGACAACCATCCAGCAAAGCTCGTCCAGACCGCCCGGCACGCCACACTCTTCGCCGAACGCTATCCACCATCCATCGTGATCATCGGGGATCTCGACTCGCCACGCGCCCCACTCGGGCTCCTACGGCACATCCGCCGAAGCCCCGATCACGCACGCCACTGGCAGGCCGATGTCCCGGTGATCATCCTCAGCTCCAGCAGCCACCAGGCTGATCTGCTGCGAGCGTTCGACGCCGGCGCCGACGACGTCCTCGCCAGGCCACCCGCCTACCTTGAGCTTCGCGCGCGTCTCCGAGCCATCCTACGCAGGACCACCGACCGCCGCGCAGACAATCCTCTCCTGCGCATCCGCTCGCTGGCGATCGACACCACCTCGCGCGAGGTCACGGTCAACGGCAGGCCCATCCACCTGCGGCGCCTGGAGTACGACCTGCTCGCCTACCTCGCCAGCGACCCGAAACGCGTCTTCCACAAGCAAGAGCTCCTGACCAACCTGTGGGGATACGCAGCACCCAGCACCACCCGCACGCTCGACAGCCACGCCAGCCGCCTCCGCCGCAAGCTCAGCAGCCACGGCGAACGATGGGTCACCAACGTCCACGGCGTCGGCTACCGGCTGATCTGACGGCGCACACCAGTCGCTGCGGATCAGCGCCGCACCTGTCGAGGCGCACAACGGCACTTGTGCGACGCAACGAACGCGTGACGGGCGGCGACCGTCACCGCTTCTCTTACGCAGTGCCGCCGCCTGGCGTAATGTTCGCTGCGCGTAGCGCCGCCTCATAACGCGTCGTGAAATCTTCCGCGCTCTCACCGTCGTGCGGCCACAGCGGAGCTCCGATCACGACGCGCGCGACACCGCGCCTCCAACGCTTTCGGCGCTCTCGGCTAAGGCCCGTGAAAGTCATCGGTATGACGGGCACGCGGCCACCGATGCTGATTCGTGCTGGCCCGTGGTGTGCCGCAGCAGCACCGCCGCGATCGAAGGTGTACGGCGCAGCCCAGCTCATACCGCCACGCTCTACGTACCGAGTTGCGCGTGCCACCGAATTGCTTTCAGTCCAGAGAACCCCGTACGCATTTAGGTACCAGCCCACGATGCGATTTGACCCCCACCGCCGACCTGTGATTGGTACCACACGTGGATTCAAGGCCGAGACCACGACCCCATCCCAATAACTATTATGGTACGACACGAGAACACAACCGGCCGACGGAAATGCTCCCGATACCAGTATGCGGAAACGCGTCCGCGCGCTCAAAATAATCAACCGCGTACTGAACGACATCAGCATTCGCGTCACACGTGTAGGATACGGCGTACAGTCACCCCGTATCGATCGTGCCTCGGCATCGCACGGTGCTCCATCGATATAGCGCCAAGGCCATCCCAGGGGCGGTGTATAGTCGTCGCTCAATCTCATGGTCATCACACTCGTTACTCAGCAGCTAGATACGTTCTCATGTTTGCCGTTCAACAAAGCCAACATGTCCGCCCGCGCTAGCTCCGCGCACGCCCGCAGAGCGGCGCCGTCTTTTGTCGTACGGCCAACGAGCTGTTGCAAATCAGATGGCCGTAGCGACCACGTTGTGCAACTCGTGTGCGTACCATTCTCAGCCTCTAGGGTCTCCATAGCCGTGTTGTAAGCGGCATCAGCGACGCCGACCTTCGCACGTATAGCCCGTGATTGGCCAAACGACAACAAACGCGCTCCAGCCCGATATGCCGGTGAACGATCGACGCGGCGATGGCCGGCACCTCTCGTTAGGATGACAAGCGCCTCCGAAGCGCCGCGCCGAATCGCTTCCGCAAGGGGAACCTGTTCAGCAATTCCGCCATCTACGTATCGACGGTCGCCCACGAGGACTCTGCGGTTATAGAGCACTGGGAGCGCCCCCGTAGCTCTAAACACCTCGTAAATATCGATCTCTGGATCGCGGTTCGACACCACCTCTGCTTGGGCGGTCTCCGCATCAGTCAACACAGTGTATAGAGGCGCCGGTGCCGCCAGCATGGCGTCGATATCAAGCGGATGCCGCTGCTTGAGCGCCACGTCCACCATGTAATCTACGTCAACGATCCTCCAAAACCGGAGCGGCGAGATGAAGTGCCGATTGCTCAGATCATCTACGTATATCCCGACCCCTTCACGAGCTTGGCCTGCCAAGAAATACGCTCCGTTGATTGCACCAGCACTACTGCCGATCACGAAGGAAAATGAATCCCGTAGCCCGAGCTCCTCGAGCGTAGCCAGCGCACTCATCGAGTAGATGCCCCGCAGGCCGCCACCCTGAACAATGAGCGCTGGCTTGGGCGCTCCGTTGTGACCTCGGCTGGCTCCAGCCAGATAATCGCCTAGTGTCACCCTAAACTCCCCCGTGCATACTAGCTGACATAGTATGTGCTGAACTCATATCGTGTATCTTAACATCACGGTACGTCTACTGTACAGACAGAACGACTTTACCGTGCGCCTTTCCCTCATGCTCAACTACTATGCGTCTTGGCCTCGCCATGAGCCCAAGTAGCTGCGACATCCCGCTCCGACTCACATGGATCGGTGCCAGTACAAGACAGGCGTAGGTCATCATAGCCGAGAGTCCAACATTAACGGCCACCCACGTGCTGGCGTCGTGTCGCGTATGCACGTAAAGCAGGCTGGCGTAGAGATCCCCGATTCCTAGACACGCCAGAAAAAGCAGGTTAAACAGTGTGGTACCACCGAATACGGTCAGCCGCTCGCGCGCTGTGCGATTAAGGTCCGGTCGACGCGACAGAGCGACCAGCTTAAGGCCCAGAACAACACCGCCCGTGGCAATGCTGGCCAGCCACGCAAAAGGTATGAAGATGCCAACGCCAATAGAGATGATCAGATTGAGGACCACAAAAATGGAAAACAGTCGCGCACGCCGTGACTCGTTGAGTCTCCTAAAGATCCGATCGTAAAAAAGCGCGATATAGATGATCCACGCCGCGTGGGGAACAAAGATGGGAATGTACGATGTATCTAGAAAGTTCTTCTGTACCGTATGGGCTATTGACGGGCCGACAAGCGTCCAATTGATCCCGAAATCCAGCAGACGTACTACCATGATGACCAAAAGCGGAACGACAACAATCCTGCCCAGGGGTAGCCGAGACCGCGCATGAGTCTCGGCATCACTCTCGACGGTTTGGTCTAGCAGCACATCTCGATTGAGCAGGCCGCCGGTCTCAGCATGAATGTGAATGTTGTCACGCTCGATGGGGTTGAGATCCGCCCCGCTCTTGCTGTTGAAGTACTCAGCCAGATAGTCATGCGCCAAATCGAGATACCCAATTCCGCGCTCCCGAATAAGACCCCGATCGGCGAGGTATTTTACTGCTTCCCGAACAGTCTCTGTATCTTCGAAGAAGCTCCCCAGAATATCACCGAGTTCCGTTTCCTGACGAAAGCGGGTCTTGACTGAGAGCGCGCAGAGTACCTTAAGGCAGATGTCTCTACGCTCAGCCCCGTCGAGAACAGCCTCGAAATATGAGTCAATGGCTTGATCGGTACCACCAATTATCGACTCAAAGTAGTCGGCATCAACGCGTCTCCCATCTACCCGATGCCACTCAACAACGGCTCCTACAATCTGCGCCTTGAGTGGCGAGAGTCGCCCGCCCGGACCAATGAGCGTTAGTAGCTTCCTACTTACGTTGGTGTCGCCCACGACTCGCATGAACGAAGCAAGGATTTCCTGCCGCATTTCGTCTCCGTCATCCGCCGTGAGAGGCTCCTGAATGTCACATGCATCAACGGGGGTGGGAACGAGAGAACCGAGGAAACGGAGATCGTAGTACCACTCACGCCGTACGCTGAGCAGTATTGTGTAGTTGGCGGCTTCACGCGAGTCTTCCAAAGCACCAGTCAACCATTCTTGTGCTTGCGCCCGGTCCGCGCGGGACAGCAAGCGGTTACGCCCTAGCCATTGCTCGAACTGGTCGAGCACAATGACGAGATGCTGATTTGGCGGACGCTCCTTAATGAGTCTTGTGAGAGTCGGGTGTAGGTCCGCATACGTATCAATCAAGACGTATTTGAGATCGGGCTTGGCTTCGGTGAGATGCTCTCTGACCATAACATCAAGGAGCGTGCTCTTGCCAACGCCACTCGACCCGACCACGAGCGGTACAGTTGAGGAGCAGTCGAAGATCGCGTCGACGATTCGCGCTACATCAACGGGACGACGCCAAACGGTATCCGCATCGAGAGGCGTAAAGGGATGAAAGACCTCCGTTGAACGAGGTTCTTTGGGTATGCGCCTGTGGAGCACACGCCAGCAGACGGCGAAGCTCGACAAGATTAGGAACGCAAGCGCGCCTGCCGCCGCAAGCTGGCCAGCCGCAAGGGATGCCAGAAGAGCCCAGAGCAATGACCCTGATGCGACGATGAGGGCAAGGTAGCCAATGACGAGCTGTGTGCGGTTGGAGGCTAGGAGCCGGCGGTTCGTCATAGCGCAGTTTGGTGGGACAAGGAGTATGCAGCGCCAATAGGAGCCCCCTCCGAGATCGCAAGCCTATATGAATCCGGACCGCGGTGGTCGAATGAGTCGCGGTGACCCGACAAATGGGAGTTCGGGTCAGTGGATCACGGCTAGGAATTGTGCTTGGGGAATGTCGGCGAGCCCGGCTATCACGTCGGCCCGGTCGAGCCGAGCTATCGCGACGGTGCTTGCGAGCTTTGATCAGGCCACTAGGGAATCATGTATGGTTTCGTAGCCATGCTGAGGGGAGTCATCTCGCAGGTTGGCGCTATCGCGATCGGCGCAGTCTTCTTGGTGATCGGAACTGCGCCGGCTATGGCGCTCAAGCAGGCGAGCGCCCGCGCAAACGCTCGTGGCGCACTACGGTTGCGCCTTGGTGACGCAGAACTGGTTGCGCCCGTCGGGGCACTACCGAGCCACGCTCAGGTGACGGTACGTCGCTCACCGAGCGCGTTTGGCTCAGCGAGCAGGAGCACATTCGTCTTTACCGTCAGCCACGGCCAGCTGGAGCGCGCCTCAACGCTACGACTCCCGTTGGCTCCAGGCGCCGCACCCCGCTCGCTGGTCGCGCTCGCCTACCGCGACAGCCGCGGCACTTGGTACACCGTGCCGGCGCGAGTCAACAGCTCGGGCACCGTCGCTACCGCCCGGATCACTCATCTCTCGACGTGGGCGGGCATCGACATCGAAACCTACGTCATCTCTCGTCTCGAGCAGGCGCTAGAACCGCACGCGAACGCCGCCTCGGCCGACACGTGTACCAACGCCGACCCGCTAGTGGCCGTGAGCGGCGCTGGACCGCTGCAAGTATGTGTGAGCAATCCGTCGGGATCTCGGTCGCAAGAGGAAGTAACTTTGTCCAATCCCACTTACACGGCCTTCGTAGTGGGGCCGTGTACCGGAGGGCTCGCGAGCAGGTGCGTCGCGTACACCCTGAAAGATAGCTATAGCGGAGTCCTCGCGCCGGATCAGCAGTATGTCATTCCCTATGATGCTTTGCAGACCGCGAGTACGGTACGGTTCACGCCCAGCGACGGCTACACGGTAGAGACACGTGTTGTGCCTGCCCTCGGCGGGCTATTCGATGACGTTCCTGGGTTTGTCGTTGGCGTCGGAGCGTGTGTTCTGCGCCACAATCCGGCTCGCCTTTCTCTTCCTGCTGGCGTTGCCGTAGCTATTGGCTGCATCTTTGAAGCGGGCTTCGGCGCACTCAAGCTCGGGGCATTGGACATCGGCGCCCTGCGCTCTGCGGAGGCGTCCGTTCTCAGGAGCGCAGCTACTACTGCGATCCAAAAGCAGACACTAGCCCCAGGCGGGACAATCACTCTCACATCGCAGCAACAGCTGCCGGGTGTCGGCGGAACAGACGGCAGTGCGCCCGTCTCGCCGACCCCGCCATCCGCTCCCGCTCCCGCTCCCGCTCCGTCTTACTACGTCTACTACGTGACAGGCACCTGCGCCGATGGCGCTTGTGGCTTGCATATCCGAGAAGGTCCCGGCTATTCCGACTATCGAGCGATTGGCAGTCTGAACGAAGGCGCTGAAGTGCAGATCGTCTGTCAGGCGGAAGGCGCGACTGTCGGTCCCAGCCCATCGAAAGGCACGTCCAGCTCTATATGGGACCAGCTTGTCGGTGGCGGGTGGGTGAGCGATCTGTACATCACCACGCCGAACACCGGCACTTGGAGTCCTCCGATTCCGCAGTGCTGAGGCACACAATACCGGTTGTGCGACGTGGTAAGAGCCTGCATAGTCAGTGCCCATTACGCGAAGCCGTGTATCAGCGAGCACGTGTGGCATAACCACTCGGCGTCCGCGAATGCTTGGTGGCGCGAAATAGACGGCACGCCGTGAACGCAGAGTTCGGTTCAGCATGATAGGACTTCGCGCCATGCAAGTATGGACCGTCAAGGCTGGGCGACACGGCGAGCGCGAGGAACGATGCCTAGAGCATGGGGTCGTCGGCGGCGGCTGGGAGCAGATCCCCGATCTCAGCACGGTAGACAGCCGGCACGCCGTGAACGCCATCTGCGAACAGGCTGCCCCAGGCTGGTCGGCGAACACACGCTCAAACTACGTCGGACAGCTTTGGTCGCTGCGCGAGCGGATGAAGGACGACGAGCTGGTGGTCCTCCCACTCAAGACCGCCGGAACCATCGCCGTAGGGCGCATATCTGGGCCATACGCCTACAGGGAAGACCTTGGCGAAGAACTCCGTCACGTTCGTCCGGTGACATGGCTCAAGACAGACGTTCCACGCGACAGCTTCGACCAAGACCTCCTGTACTCGTTCGGAGCGTTCCTCACGGTCGGTCGGGTCCGCCGAGATCACGCAGAAGAGCGCGTACTGGCTGCGATCAGCGGCACGCCCCTACCTCACGGCTCGCCTGTCGCCGTCGACACCGATGCGGTCGACGCAGACACCGCGATCGACCCGGCGGCACTCGCACGCGAGCAGATCCGCCAACGGATCAGCCAAACGATTGCCGGCCACGACCTCGCTGACCTCGTTGGCGCGATCTTCGACGCCCGCGGCTTCTCGGTCATCGCAAGCCCTCCCGGCGCCGACGGCGGGATTGATCTTCTCATCGGGTCCGGGGCAACCGGGCGCGAGAGCCCACGAATCGTGGGCCAAGTCAAGACTGGCCAAGCAGGTGTGGACGAGTACCGCGCGATCTTTGGCCTGAAGGAGTCGGTCAAAGCCGACCAAGGTCTTCTCGTTGCGTGGGGCGGCTTCAAGGGCGGCGTCAGGCGCGAGGCACGACCCCAGCACTTCTCGATGGTGCTTTGGGACGCCGATGACCTGCTCAACGCTCTGTTTGCCGTCTACGATCAGCTCCGCGAGGACATGCGATCACGACTGCCCCTCAAGCGGACATGGACGCTCGTCCTCGACCCTGAATAGGGCACGACGCCGAATGTGTCTCAGTCACTATCAGCGCCCTCGCCGGTAGACTCGAACTGTACGACTTGGCCTTCCACATCTTCTTGCCAGATGAGCAGATTTCCGGGTTACAAATCAGAGCGCGCGGTAAGGAGACTCCAGGAGGATCAACAGCGTGCGAAAGTTGAAGGTGAGGCACAGCAGCGCGCACAGGACCGCCTGAGGTCGTATGCCCTCATCCGAGACGCCCTACCTCTGCTCGTTGAGCACGGTCAGGCGCTAGCCATGCCGGCCGAGATTCCACGCGCGCTATTCGGCCACAGGGTACAACCAGCGTGGGTCGTAAAGAAATATGTCTCGCGCGGTGGTGGCCCACTCGATCGGGTTACTCAGCCTTCCGTTGAGCAGCTATGGGCTGTTACCGAAGATGGACGCTACGGTCAGGCACAGCGAGTAGACAGGGGCATATCTGCCCTTAGGTTCTTCGGACCGCCGCGACGTTTGAGCCCGGACCTCTTTGAAGGGAAACCCGTTGAACAAACGGGCAAACTAGAGTCGGAGCTAATTGCTGAAAAGATTGGCAGTTTGATTCGCAAGGCCGGCTTGTCGCTGCGACCCAACGATGTGTGAGCCAGTAGCCGCGACCCTACTTCGTCGGGGCCGACAATGCCGCTTGTGCGACGTGTTACCCATTCCCTCCGCTGCGTGAGCTGACCGATCTGCCGGCTATGAGGTTGCCGTCGCCATCACGGGCACGTCGTGGCACTCGTCGAGGCGCCGATGCAGATAGGACATATGGCATAGCTCGTCAACTGCGTCCTGCTCGGTCATCGTCGACTTGATCTTCGCCTCGTGCGCGGTCGGGTTGCGCAGGCTGCCAAATACGCCGCGCAGTGAGTTCGCCAGACCGCTTTGGCGTGAACGTTCCGTGTCGGTGGACATAGTATTCAGCACAAGCAACGGGTGTCCGCGTTTCCCGAGCTCGAACACGGCGTCGATCAACGAGGTACCGTCCTCTGTGCGGCCTGTCCGGTGCCGGATCTCGTCAGCGAGGCTCTTCGACGCCTCGAGCACCGCATGGAAGTAATTATCCTCGTCGATCTCGGCCACGCAGTAGCGCAGGAGACGTGGATGGGCTCCGCGCTCGACAAGCTGGCTGCGGAGGCGCATCGCACGACGACGAGCCTCGCTCAGGGTTTCGGCGTGACTCCTCCGGTGCAGCTTGCCGGCATCGTCGACGTGGTAGCCCGCGAAGGCCAGAGGCACGTTTACCTCCGTTCGCAGCGCCTCAAATGCAGCTGGCGAGTCGTGGAACCGAACCGGGGCAAGCGCCTTGGTCACGAATGCGAGTACCGCATTGCCGCACCCGTCGCGGCGCTGCCGCGCGCTGAGGGCGCTGAAGAGCCGGTCACGCTTAGAGATCATTACGTAGGTGCCGCGCGGCGCTCGCGGTGTCGGATCGGGAATACGCGCCGCTGAAAGAAGTTCGTTGATCTCCTTGTTGGTCAGCCCACCCTCGGTGCGTCCTAGCACTTCGCAGAGGCTGCGCACGACCGACTCATCTATGGCGGGGTATCGCTTCGCCGACATGCAGAGTGTCAGCCTATCGTGACGGTCAGATGAGAACGTCTGTTCGGTGCGGATGATACAGAGGATAAGAGCGGATGCGATGCACAGCAATGATCGGCAAGGCGCTCGATTGGGACGTCGGTCGCGCCACGCTAGCCCGTGTCAACCGCACGCGACGGTCAACCTAGAGCCTTGGCCCAGCGGGGGAGGTGTTCGATGAGCTTGAGGCCTTTCCCCTGTACGCCCGGCGGCAACATCAAGGTGCTTAGCGCCTCCGAGCTCTTCTCGAACTCTTGCGCTAGTGCTGTGGCGGCAACCGTGGAGGCCTGCATGGCCCATTCGTTAATCTCCTCCTGCCGACACCAGACGGAATGCTTCATGAGATCATGGTAGGTCATCTCGTTGGGGGACTGCCCGTTGCAATGAGGACATGTGCACTCGCAAAGCGAGCGATCCCGTGTCCACAGGATCTGCGCAAAATCTTGCGGCACATGACGATGCCAGCGTCGCATATAGAAGCGCGCGGGCGCGGCCCCCGACTTGGGTAGCTCCCGCCATTGGCGGTGTTCGCTAAAGCCGACTCCGTGAGCAGCGCCATCAAGGCCGACGGATGCTTGGAGAACGCTGAAGAATCCCCCGTAGAGCGCAAACATGCGCTGTCCTCGTGCTCGTGCAGCGTCTAGGCAATGACGATAACTTGAGAGGTCGTCAGCCAGAGCTTCGTACTCGTCCAGTCCGGATACCCAAACCACGACATCTTTGTCGGGAATATCTGGCAGTAGCTCATCTAGCGCCCTTACGTCCTCGGCGGCGATTACGCGGAGGCAAGGCATCCCATCGGCGGCAAGCAGAGTCTCATCGAATAGTCGCTTTGATCGCTCCCACCACGGATCGTTGATGCCATCTGCCACAAAATAAGGAGCTAGGATCGCCTCTGGCGCGGCAGCGTCGGCAGCCACGGGAGTCTCTTCGCCGAGACGTTTGGCGTACTTGTCAAAGCTATCGATAGACGTTTGGCCGTAGTTCTTGTTAAAGGCGACCCAATGCTCGGCAAGCGCTTTAAGCCGCTCACTGGGAAACTGATCGGCCTCTGGTCGTGTGCTGGTTTGAACCAGCTTCGGGTCGCCAAAGATCTCGGCTAGTGCGGTGTGCGACTGCTTCACGAGCGGCAGCTTCTGTTGGAAAAGTGGGAAGCGGGGATCGATTACGTAAGGTGGCGAGGCTTCCGTGGCAGACAAACTAAGCACGAAGCCGCCGGTGCCCTGTCGTTGCCAGGCAGCAATGGTGCCAGGGACCAAGAGGCCGCCATAGAGGCTACGTAGATCGCGAAAGGTCTGCTGGTCCGTAGCCATGTAGGCCAGGTAGTGCGCAAATGGTTGGAAGAGTGGCATTAGGAAAGCGGAACGGCTCGTGTCGTGATGGCGGCTTGTACTCGACGTCGGATGGAATGCTGCGGTGTGCGTAGGATCGGACGTAGCAGCAACGTAACTGCTGGTGGGCGAACGACGATGAGCCCCAATCCGAGATGTCGTGCCCACTCAAGCCCATCGGACTTCGGATGGTTGCCAACCACTACCCAGCTTCGGTGAAAGCTCAGGTCATTGTAGGAGGCTTGCTCCAGCACACGCTGAATTCGTCCGAGCTTCAGCTCAAAAGCGCTCGTCGTTCCGCGTCCGGTCAGCAGAGCGAGATCAACGCGGCGCCCGAGCCAAGGAACCTCGAAGGCTACGTGTGTGCGTGCACGGATGCGACCTGTTGCGATTAGCCATCGCATTAGGTATGGGAGAAGACTCGCCTCACCGGTCTCAGCCAGACCCAGGCCGTCTACGTGGCGGCGAACCAGTAGTTCTCGCGCCGGAGTCATGAAGACTGGCCAGCCGTTCCGGCTAGTTGCTCAGCACTGGCCAACTGATCTTGAAGGACCACGTACGCACCACCAGTCCCGATGAGGACGAATCCTGATATTCCAATGAGTACGAGGCCAATGACTCGTAGGGGCGTCCAGCTCCATAGTTCGGCGTAGTGCGTCGTCGTACAGGCAATACCGACAAACAGTCCAGTTAGGCCGCCAACGATCAAACGTCCCGTAGTCAGCAGATGGCGTAGTGCGGTATCCATGCGTCTGCTCGCTCGGTGCAGGTCTACTGCCTGCTCGGCGGATTGACTTAGTGGAGCCGGATCGGCGATCACTTGAGATGGATTGAATTCGCCCTCCGGTAGAGCGGCGTCCACCTCCACCCTGAGCCTTTCGAGCTGTTGGATGGTCTTTGCATCAAGCGCCGCGACGGCAAGATCAACCCTGGCAGCCCAGCGAGCATTTTGATCTCCGCGCACCGTTGCCGTTCTCCAAATTCCACCCCCTAGGCCGAGTAGTAGGACCGTTCCTATGCCGATGATTTGCGCTTGATCCCCCGCCGACAGGCTCATCTAAGCACTTGGTCGCGGATCTCGGACTTGTCGGTGTATTCGGGATAGCGCTCGTACACGTAACGTACGAGCTGCCGCAGGGACAGGGTAGCGAAGCGTTCCTTGAATCGTGTGAGCGTGTCCTCGGCGTCGGGCGGAAGCAGCTTGATCAAGGCGGCGTAGTAGCGAAAGCCGCGCTCGGTGAGTTTGAACGTCCTAGTCGTGTAGGGATCTTCTAGATCGGCGCCTAGGACGTTGACAGCCTCCCAGCGGTCTTCTTCGCTCTCGGAGGCGCGGGCCGAGTCCTCGAGCAGATGGTATCCAGATAGAGCTTCGACAGCCTTATAAATCTTGACGGAGAAGGGCCCAAACTTGTGGGATCGGAAGTCCGCCGACTCGGTGACCCATGAGCGGACCGGAGTCTCTCGCTCGAGCAAGAACACCAGCTTCTCCAAGCGCGTCACGCCGTCAAGATGGCCGGGCGGGTCGGAACCCCCCGGAGCGCCCAACAGGAGGACGACAACGTCGTCCGTCTCGATGGCCCGCTCGCCTGGCACCAGACGAGAATAATCGACGGTCGATCGGCTCGCTTGCCGCAAGCCCGCTACTGCCACAGAGCAGGCCATCGTCGCGACCCGTGAACGAAGGTCATTCGAGCCGCTGTATCCGGAAATTGCGCGAAGTTTGCCGAGCATACGAACATATGTTCGCAGGACAAGGGGACGGAACCGCTATCGGCGATCCCACGCCACTACGCGGCACTCGCCAAGACGTATCGTCCCCGCCCTACCCGAACGAACCGCGGCGCGGGACTGCGAACGTCAGAGGCGAGTGCCCAGTTCACCGAGTCCGGCGAGACCGACTCGCCGAGCAACGCCTCGACAGCCGCGTGGACCTGCATGGGCCGCATTGGCCCCTCGTGATCGGCCAGCACGCGCGCGACGGCATCCTGAACCCAGCCAGGTCGTCGAGCCCGGCACCTTCGACTCGTGATCGTTCGCGGTGGCGCATCGCTGGCACGCAACCGAGCCAGCTTCTTCGCCAGATACCCCAACGACCTCTGGAAATCGTGGTTCGATAGTACTCCGGTTGCCTGCATAGAAAAACCAGGAACGATCATGCAGGTGCGCGGGTCCGCGAGCGGGACGGTTAGCCGTGAGTCCGCAGACGATCTCGCGCCGCTGGAGGCGGCCGCTCGCGGGCCTAAACTGCTCGACGTGGCACGAACGCGCACCCACGAGATAGGTCCGACCGCGAGGCCAGTCGCTGTGCCCGAGGACCTGGGCGATCCGTCGTTGCCAAAGGCCACGGGCCAGGTCGAGCTTCCGCTGCACGTTCGCTGGAGCGGCCCGCCAACGACATACGACCTGGACGATCCCGCAGACCGCGCGCGCGTATATGAGCAGGTGCTCAGGGAGGGCACCGAGGACGACGTGCGCTTCTACATCGACCCAGACCAGCTCGCCGACATCCTCGATGAGCTGGTTCTACCGGCGCGCGTGCGAGAGGCATGGGCTGGCTGGCTGGACAGGCACCGCACGTGACGTGTTGAGTCCGCTCCAGGAGCGGGTAGCGGAGATCATCGCCAGCTTGGATGAGTCAAGAGACTTCGCGCTCGCCGGCGGCGGCGCGCTGATCGTACGAGGCGATGTCCAGCGCCAGACTCGGGATCTCGACTTCTTCGGACTGACCGCCGACGCAGTCGATCACCTCGTTCCTGCCGCCGATCGCGCGCTGCAAGCCGCCGGCTTCGCGGTGCGCCACATCCAGGAGAGCCACGGCTTCGCCCGCCTGATCGTCGAAAGCGACGAGGATCGAACCGAGCTCGACCTCGGCACGGACGCGCGACTGTTCCCCGTCGATCCCGGGAACCCCGCTCCGCTCTTGAGCGGTGAAGAGCTGGCGGTCGACAAGGTGCTCGCGGTGTTCGGACGAGCCGAGGCGCGAGACTTCGCCGATCTTATGGCGGTAGAGCCGCGCTACGGCCTGGATCGGCTCTGCCAGCTCGCGGCGGATAAGGACCGCGGCTTCCTCCCCAGTGTCTTCGCTGAGATGCTCAGCCAGTTCGGCCGCTTGCGACGCGACGAGTTCGAGCTCGATGACGCCGAGTACGAGCAGCTGCGCCGCACCGTCGAGCGTTGGCACGAGCAGGCAACAGAGCTCGCCCTGGGTCAGAACCCATGAGCCCGCCCGGCCGTGACAAATCTTTGACAAATGTCAGGTTGTCCGATGTGTCCGATGTGTCCGCAAACCCGGACGTATAGGACGATCTGGACGCCGGCGGACGTATATGGCGCGGGCGAATAAGGTTGAGGGCCTTGTGGACTTCACGGTCCGTGGTGGTTCGAGTCCACTCGGACATACCAGAACTTCGCTAATCGAACCGACGCGGAAAGGGTCCCGGCCCCGGCAGGGGTCGGGACCTTTGGCGTCTTCGGGGCAGCGTTGGCGACGTCGGCGGCGTTCGGCCAGGGGTCCGGCGCTGGCGGGCAGGCCGCGAATGGCGTCGTGCAGGGCGCGTAGCGCGGCAAACGGCTCGGCCAGCTCGGCCTCGGTGATGGTTTCGTCGCAGACGAACAGGGCGTTGAAGATGGCCTGGTTGATCAGCCGGCGGATCGTGTCGTCGGCGCGACGGTAGAGCTCGTGTAGGTCTTCGCCCAGGATCTCGAGCGCGAGCGCGAGCGTTGCGGCGATGTCCTCGTAGCGGACGCTCAGGCGGGCGATGAGTTCTTCGGCGTCTTTGCGGCGCTCGCGGATGCGGGTCTGCTCTTCGTCGAAGAGCTCGCCGCTGATGCGCTCTTCGTAGTGCATGTGTAGGAGCTTTCGCTCCTGCTCCTTGACTTCTTCAAGGACGGGTTCGGACCGGTCGACGGTCGGTCTGGGTCTGTAAAGAACCGGTGACTCTGGCCACAGCAGCGGGGCCGGCGATGTAGTCTTTTGGAAGAAGTCCGATGATCCCACTCTACTATCGAAGCGCAGCTGTCGAGGCGCTGCGGCGAGCCTACGGAGCCAGACTGCGTCGCCTCGTAGGAGTAACGGCTGGACTCGCTGCGACATGCATGATCGCCACGTTCGCTGCAGCCCCTACTTTTGCTCGTGGCTGGTCGCAGGATGGCTACAGTGCGGCGGCGACGTACTTCGATAGCGCCGAACATAGTTTGGGTCCAGGCAACGTCGCAAACCTCACGGAGACGTGGGCCTTCGAACGGCCTTGGACGTATTGGTTCCGTAGCAGCGAGCCCGTCGTATCAGGCAAGATCGCATACTTCTCGCTATACGACGGGTTTCATGCAGTGAATGTCTCGACGGGAGCCAGCGAGTGGACATATGAAGTCGGCTGTCCGGCGCAGGACGCAGCAGCGGTCTTGGCCGGGATTGCGTACTTCGTGGGCTGTGAAGGTGATCTGTATGCTCTTCGCGCGAGCGACGGCGGTCTCCTCTGGAAGACCCCATTGGGAGCTACGGGAGCCCCCATGCTCGGTGGATCACTGCTATACATCGCTTCCGGATCGGACATCTATGCTCTGAACCCAGCGACCGGCGCAACGGTCTGGACTTACAGCAACTCGAGCTACCCGCACCGCAGCACGCAATTGTCATACGCCGACGACCGAGTTTATTTTATTGCCGCAGGGCCGGGAGAAGAGTCGGATGCCTTCGTTGCCGCTGCACTGAACGCGAAGACGGGCGCACTCAGTTGGACGACGAGTTGGACGCTACTATCGTCGGACGCTGGCCAGTGCAGCAACATTGCCGTAGTCAAAAATGTCGCCTACGTGTGGACGATGGCAGGCACCTCGTGGGGTGCTCTTTATGCCATATCGGCAAAGAATGGCCACGCTATCTGGAAAGTAGCGAGTCATTGGTTCGGAGGTACAATCGCCGTAGCGAACGGCCTTGTGTACGGTAACTTCGGAGGCGGCATAACCGCAGTGCGAGCCAACTCTTCGCAAGCACCTAAAGAAGCCGAAGAAATCCCGGAAGGGATCGTTGAATGGCAAATACCGGAGGGTAATCAGGAGAGCGGGCCGACCGTCGCAAATGGCGTGATCTACTTCCCCGCCGGCGGGGGAGAAATTGAGGCGGCCAACGCTAGCGACGGCGCCGTGCTCTGGAGCGGACCGCTCCTGCCCAGCGGTGGGCCTGTCTATGCGCCCGTGACCGTGACGGCAGGACAGATGCTGTACGAGTCAGCAAACGTCGTAACTAGCTTCCAGCTACCCAAGGCCGGCTAGAAGGAGTACCGCCCGCCGTCGTGGAATGCCGCTTGTGCGACGCGACTGTGAACGCCGAGAAGGCCCCGGTCTTGCTCGGGACCGGGGCCTTCTGCGGTCTTGCAAATCGGCGATCAGCAGCTAGTTCTCGTAGGCGTAGAAGTAGCTCCCGTATGTCGCGTGATTGTGGGCGTACGGTTCGTAGAACGCGAATTCTGAGATCGTGACCCTCTCGTTCTCTTTCGATTTGGGAGGGCAGGCGAGTACGATGCCGCGAATTCCCGCGCAGATGATCGCTTCGCCTGCGGGTTCGGTTTCGTTCCATGACAGGAGTTCGACGCTGCCGAACACGTTGGCGCCGCTTGCTATAGCGACGTGATTGGCCCACTCGAACGCCTGTGCTCCGGTCGCGCCGACTGCGGCCTGGGCGACCCCTATGGTTGTGAGGCACATTGCCAGTGCTGCGAGTTTTGCGAGACGTTTACGCATCGCGAACTACCTCCCTTCCAGCGAGACGGCGGCGCCGCTCGGCAGATCGACTGCACGCACGGGCTGGCCTGTGGCTTCCAGCGCCCATCCGTTCTGACTGACGGTAGCGGTCTTCGTGCTTCCGTCGGCGAATGTCACCTCGACGGCGGTGACACCGTCAGGGACGACTCCGGCGAGTTCCACCGTTCCCGGTGCTTCTTGGTCGTAGTCCACTGTCATGGCGCCCTGTTGGTCCGCTTCGGGTCCGGTCGCGCAGCCGCCCGTGACGACCCAGACACCATGAATCTTGTGATTCGGTGATGTCAACAGGCACGGGTCGCCTTCGCCAGACTCGGCGATCCAGCTAGTGATATTCGGAGCGGTCGAGGGTAGACGACGGATCGTCCCCGGTAGCGGTGAGCTTGGGTTGCTCGCTTCCGCCTGCCAGGTCGGGCCGCTGCCTTTGAACCCAGGCGTCTCTAGCTGTTTGGCGGTGACCAGCTGCAGCCCTGTCGTCCCGGTGCTGTTGAGCGCCGAGTACGTCGCGTTGAGGGAAGCGGTGGCCGCCGCCGCACCGCCCCCGGTGAGCAGAGCACTTGCTGTAATGCCACACGTGGCTGCGGCGCACAAGCCGAGCGCCACGAGACGCTGCGGCCGGCGGAGCCATCGCATGGCCCTTCTTCTACCAGTCATCATGCGCATCCTTTCTGGAGTTACGTGGTGCGAATGCGCACTCAGCATGGTTCATCCATGCCGATGAACCGAAGGGGAGTTACAGCTTAATCACATGAATCATTCTAAAATGCGGGCTTGCCCGCGTGCGACCGCCGCCTGGTAGCTATCCCGTTTTGTTTCTCTCTTCAAGCGCTACCCTACGTAGTTCTCGCCTGGCGGCTGACAGGTCGGGGCGGCACCGCGATAGAGGCTGGTGGTGCTCGCGACCGCAGGGACTGGCGTACCCGCGATCACTTCGGCGGTGATGAGCAGCGTGTCCCCTGGAGGGATCGCGCTGGGGTGGATAGTCCAGACCAAGCCGTTCAGGCCGGGGCCGTTGCTGCGCTGAGTTTCGACCATTTCTTCCTGCCGCTGGCGCGAGTAGCTTCGCGGCGGGATGATTTCGCCGGTGGCCGTACAGCCCGGTTCGACCTTCGCGAGTCGTGCGCGAACCCCGAGGGTGGCGAGTTCTTGGTTCGCGGCGCTGACGCCGACGATTTCGTTGAGCGTGAGCGTGATCGCACCGTCCGGCTGCTGGGTGATGGCAAACGCCGCAGGAGCGCTCGGTCCCACAGAGACTGACAGCAGCACCGCCACAGCCGCACCAGTCAACGCCAGCGCCCCGGCGGCTGCGAACCGCCCCCGCGAAGCCCACCGCCGGCTCGCTGCTGCCGGACGGTAGTCGTCTGATGGCATGGTGCTGTGCGCGAGCACCAGCTCTGACCACAGTTGATCCTCGAACCTAGACATCCCCTTCACGTTCCTTTCTCAGGCGCGCTCGCGCTCTGAATAGCCGTACACGCAACGCCCCTGCTGACACGCCCAGCACCATCGCCGCCTCCTTCGGAGTAAGGCCGCTGAGATCCACCAGCTCTAGAGCCTCTCGATCTACCGCGGAGAGCTCGGCCAGGCGTTCGAGCAGCTCGCGCCCCGACCTCTCCGCATCGATACGCTCTGCCAAGTCCTCGATCGCCTCGTCGTCGAGGATCCGGCGACCACCCTCGCGTTGCGCAGCGGACTGCTGCCTGGCCGACTGCTCGCAGTATTTCGCGTAGACGCGGCGGGCGATTGCGAACACCCAAGGCCGCCCCGCGCCCTTCTTTGGGTCAAACGAAGCATACGATCCGAGCGCTTCGAGGAAGGTTTCGGCCGTGAGATCGGCGACGGTCTCCGGATCGCGGCTACGCCGCGCGAAGAACGCCGCCACCGACGACACCTCCGAGCGATACAGCCGCTCGAAATCGGCCGGAGGACCGGCACCCGAGACGTCTCGTCGCGGCGACAGCGGGGCAGCAGTCAAAGAGTCCACAACCACTACTTGGCGCCAACCGCTCGCCGCGTTACACGGACATCGAGACTCATCTCGCCGATTTTCGCAGCGAACCCCGTTCATGGCTCCACCTGAACCGAACTCACGGGGTCGAGCCACCATGGCTATGTAGCGCGCCGGTTGGCAGGTTCGACTGCGCGCGAGCTCCGATGGAACGAGCTGACATTCGCGCCCAACGCGATTTCGATCGGCTAGTGTCATGCTGGTTTAGTTCGCTGGCAGTTAGGGTAGGTGGTGGTCATGCCTATTCCTACTGCTGTTTTGATCGAGTTGACCGGCGATGAGCGGTCGGTGTTGGAGAGTTGGACGCG
>Ga0181521_10002409_pt1 | contig 22694 bp, 24 predicted proteins | sample PEATcosm2014_Bin_32_FD_119764 | JGI IMG/M metagenome (GOLD analysis project Ga0181521, IMG submission 119764) | Peatland microbial communities from MTU Mesocosm Facility, Houghton, MI, USA - PEATcosm2014_Bin02_60_metaG | ecosystem: Environmental > Terrestrial > Soil > Wetlands > Peat | place...
GACCATCGCGCTGACGGTGCCGCAGGGCACACCCATTCAGGTGGCGCTCGACAAAGAAGTGAAAGTGGGAAAGATCGGCGAGCCGATCCATGGACACGTGGTTGCGCCGGTCTATGCCTTCGACAAGCTGGTGATCCCGGTCGGGACCGAAGTGACGGGAGAGATCGCGAAAATTGAAAGCATTTCGGGCGGCCAGCGCACGCTCTCGGCGCTCGACGCCGACTTCACGCCCACGCGCAAGGTTCAGGTTGCGTTCAGCCAGATCAACCTGCCGGACGGCAAACAGATTCCCGTCCGCACGATTGTCACGCCGGGCTCAGGGCAAGTGATCGAGTTCGTCTCCGCTAAGGACGAAGATCAAAAAAAAGGCGCGAAGGACGCCGCGGCCGCGAAAGCAAAAGAGGCGAAGCATCAGGCCAAGCAGGAATGGGACAACGCCATCAATCAAGCGAAGGCGCCTGGCAAGATTCATCGCCTTGAGCGCTTCGCGGTTGGCGAGCTTCCGGTGCACCCGCAATATATCAACGCCGGAACGGTCTACTTCGCCGAGCTCCAAGAACCTCTCGATTTCGGCAGCGAACCGCTGACGCCACAGATGGCGAGTTCGATCGGCGCGACGCCCGCGGACGGCAGCGTCGTGGAGGCGCGGCTGGTGACGCCGCTCAGCTCCGCGACCGCTCAGCAGGGCGATGAGGTCGAAGCGATTATTTCGCGGCCCCTGTTTGACGGCGACCGCCTGATCGTTCCGCAGGGCAGCCGCCTGAAAGGTTCTGTCGTGCAGGTCCAGCCCGCTCACCGGCCGAATCGCAACGGCCAACTCCGCCTCGTCTTCCACGATCTGCTGCTGCCGGAAGGCATCGAACAGAAGGTCGAGGCGAGTCTGGCGGGTGTGGAAGCAGAGAAGGCGGAGAACGTGAAGCTCGATTCCGAAGGCGGAGCGCAAGCCACTTCTCCGAAAACGCGCTACCTGAGAACTGCCGTCTCCGTGGGCCTGGCGGGACTGTCTGTCCGAGGCGACCCTGATGCCAAGGCTCCGAATCCCGCGGGAACCACCGGCAACCGAATCGCAGGCGGGGCGGCCGGATTCAAGGCGGTGGGCATCGTGATGGGCGTGCTGGTCCACTCCCGCGCGTTCGGTTATTCCATGGGCGCGTACGGAGCGGGCATGTCCGTCTACACGAATTTCATCGCGCGTGGCCGCGACGTCGTTTTCCCGAAGGACACGGGGATGGCGATCGGCATTGGAACGCATCCGCCGGCCGCCGCGCCCGCGGCGCAGCCAGCTCCTTCGGAGCCGAACCCGGCAGCACCCACGGGCGCATAGTTCGTCCAAACCCGATAGCTTTTACTGAATCGCGGACAATTCCTGCATAATCCAATCCGGCAGTCGGGCAGCAAACTCCACTTTAAGGAGGGCACCCCATGGCAACGATCACGAGCAAGGACGGCACGCAGATTTACTACAAGGACTGGGGCAAGGGACAACCCGTAGTTTTCAGTCACGGTTGGCCGCTGAGCGCGGACGACTGGGACGGGCAGATGTTGTTTTTCGGCCAGCATGGCTATCGCGTCATTGCGCACGACCGCCGGGGCCATGGCCGCTCCGACCAGACGTGGGACGGCAACGAAATGGACACGTACGCGGACGATCTCGCTGCGTTATTTGAGAAACTCGATCTTAAGGACGCGATCATGGTTGGGCACTCGACCGGTGGTGGCGAAGTCGCGCGTTACCTGGGCCGCCACGGCACGAAGCGTGTCGCCAAAGCGGTGCTCATCAGCGCCGTGCCGCCGCTCATGCTGAAGACGGAAAAGAATCCTAGCGGCGCGCCCATGTCGGTCTTCGACGGCCTCCGGACAGCGCTCGCGGCCAACCGGCCGCAGTTCTACAAAGACATCACGCTCCCGTTTTACGGATACAACCGCCCGGGGGCAAAGATTTCGGAGGGCATCCGCGAACACTGGTGGTTGCAGGGCATGATGGGAGGCGTCAAGGCCCATTACGACTGCATCAAGGCGTTCTCGGAAACCGACTTCACCGAAGACCTGAAGAAGATCGACATCCCGGTGCTGGTGATGCATGGCGATGACGATCAGATCGTGCCGATCGCCGCCGCGGGTCCGATGTCTGCGAAGATACTGAAGAACGCAAAGCTGAAGGTCTATCCCGGCTTTCCGCACGGCATGCCCGCGACCAACGCGGATCAGATCAACGCCGACTTGCTCGCGTTCTTCAAGGGCTCTGCCGCGCAAGCATCAGCGTAACCGAGGAGTCTCACGACCACGAAGGCGGCGGGCTGAGATCACTTGAGCTGGCAGGTTTCGGGCAGCGGTTTTCCCAACGCCGGTGAGTCAATGAACTGAGAATCCTCGCTGACGAAAGCGTATAACGGATACTTGGTCTCGTCAAAGCTCGGATTGGTGCCGTCAAAGGACCATGTTTTATCTGCGTCGTCGCCGGGGAAAACGCGCCAATCGAAAGTAACTGGACCGCAACCCTTCACGGGAACCGTATACGTAATTTCTCGACATCCTTCGGTATCGACGCGGGTGCATGGTCCCTCTCGCCAAACCCCGTGCGAGTATTCGGGGTAAAAGACGAAACGTTTCCTCACAATCTGGATTGGGTCATTCTGCCGGCGTTCATTGACAATCACATACAACCAACCTGCCGCCGCAACGAAAACGAGTAAGACCAGGAAGGCATGCTTGAAACGATCCCAAGAAGCTTTTTCCATCCCGCCGCTTCCTCCAATTTCGATTGGCCGGGCATAGCTTGGCCAGAGTAGCGCAAACCTGGTTTAGCGCACCAGTGCGAGCGTCGCTTTCATGCCTGATAAACTCTCTAGCTAGTGGTGTCATTTGAAAGCGGAGGCTACACAGAGTTCGTTGACGTAAGCGTTTACGGCCCATATAATTGAAGTTTGTCGATGGAGCCGGGAGGCAGCATGTACGCCGTAATTCGCAGCGGGGGAAAGCAGTATCGCGTCGAGCCGGGCGAGACCATCCAGGTCGAGCGGCTGGACGGCAAGGTGGGCGGAAAGATCACGTTTGAAGACGTAGTCGCCATCCGCACGGACGAGAAAAAGATTTTGGGCGGCGAACATGCCGCCAAGGCCAAGGTCACCGGCAAGATCGTGAAGCACGTCCGCGGGCCGAAGCTCAAGGTGCTCAAGTTCAAGACGGGCGGACAATACAAGATCCAGCGCGGACACCGGCAGGGCTACACGGCCGTCGAAGTCGGCGAAATTCAAGTTTCCTAGAGGTTTGTCATGGCACACAAGAAGGGCGGCGGGTCATCCACAAACGGACGCGACTCGCACGGACAGCGGCTCGGGGTCAAGCGGTTCGGCGGGCAGGTCGTAACCGGCGGCAGCATCCTGGTCCGGCAGCGCGGCACGCACTATAAGCCCGGAAAGAACGTTCTGCGGGCGAAGGATGATTCGCTATTCGCGCGCATCGACGGCGTCGTACTGTTCGAAGACAAAGGCGCGCACGGCCGCTTCATCAGCGTTCTGCCGGCCGCGGAACACGCGGCGCGCTACGAGAAGACGCCTGCCGCACCCGCGGCTGATTGAATCCTTCCTCCACGGCGATACTCGCAATCCGCTGATCCGATGAGTGAATCACACGCCATAGGCGGCGCCCGATTGGCGCACCCGATGCCGCCTTCGTGTACACTTTTGGAAAGAGAACCCTGTGTTTGTTGACGAAGCCAAAATCCTGGTGAAGGGCGGCGACGGCGGCAATGGCTGCGTCGCATTCCGCAGGGAGAAGTACGTCCCGCGCGGCGGGCCATCCGGCGGCGACGGCGGAAACGGCGGGGACGTCCAGATCGAAGCGAACCCGAACGACAATACGCTCCTCCGCTACCGCTACAACCGCGAATTTCGCGCCGAGCGCGGGCGTCACGGCGAAGGGTCTGATTGCCACGGCCGCTCGGGCGAGGACACGATCCTCAAAGTTCCCGTCGGCACGGTGGTCTTCGACGCGGACACCGGCGAGCAGCTTTTCGATTTCACCGTACCGGGCCAGCGCTTTCGCGCAGCGCGCGGCGGGCGCGGGGGACGCGGCAACGGCAATCCCGCCTTCGTTCGCCCGTGGCATCAGGCGCCCCGCGAGCACGACGATGGGCGCCCGGGCCAAGAACGGCATCTGCGGCTCGAATTGAAATTGCTGGCGGACGTCGGCCTGGTCGGCTTCCCGAACGCCGGAAAATCGACGCTGATCTCGCGAATCTCGGCGGCCCGGCCCAAGATCGCCGCGTATCCCTTCACGACTCTCGAGCCGCACCTCGGCGTCGTTTCGGCCGATCCCGATGCGGCTCCGGGGAGTGGCCGCATATTCGTCGTCGCCGATTTGCCCGGCTTGATCGAAGGCGCCCATGAGGGCGTCGGGCTGGGAATCCGATTCCTGAAACACGTGGAGCGGACGCGCCTGATCGCGCATCTGGTCGATACCAGCGACGCGAACGACCGCGATCCGGTGCACGATTTTGAAATCATCGAACGCGAGCTTGCCGCGTTCAGCCCGGATCTGGCGGAAAAGCCCATGATCGTCGTGGCGACGAAGCTCGACGCCACAACCAATCGCGAGCGACTCAACAGGCTCCGCGCATTCGCCGCCACGCGCGGCCTCGAATTTCACGCCATCTCGTCCGCGAGCGGCGAGGGCATCGTCGAGCTCGTGCGGGCAATCGCGAACGCGCTCGACCGCATCCCGAAACCGGCTGCGCCGGCCGATGCGTCAAAAGAAGAAGCGCATGGAGATTCGGAAGCGACGAGTCACGGGGAAGCCCCAGCGGTTCCCCAAGACCGCGCGGCGGCGCACGGGGAGAAGCGTTGACCTCGCACGGCGCGCATGAACATTCCGGCTCGGGCCATCGCCGCTCGGTCGCGCTCTTCGGAGGGACGTTCGACCCCGTGCACGCGGGCCACATCGCGGTGGCTCAGGCGGCGCAGCGGCGATTCCATCTCGATACCGTTTACTTCATCCCGTCTTCGCACCCGCCGCACAAGCCAATGCGGGAACTTGCACCGTTCGTCCATCGCTACTCGATGGTGACGCTGGCCTGCGCGGGGCATCCGGGCTTCGTGCCGTCGCTCGCCGAAGCGCCCGCGGATGGCTCGGGGCACGTCTTTTATTCCATCGAAACGGTGCGGCGATTCCACCGCGAGCACCCGGACGATCATCTGTATTTCATCGTCGGCGCGGACCAGTTCCTCGAACTTCCCACATGGAGGAATTACGAGGCGCTGCTCGACGCGTGCGACTTCATCGTCGCGAGCCGTCCCGGCTTTCGCCTCGACGCGCTGCGGCTCGTGATTCCGCCGGAAAAGCTCGGGCGTGCGGCGTCGCAAAATCCGCAGAAGATTGCTCTGCGCAAATCGACCGTTTACCTGCTGACCACCGTCGCGAGCCACGTCTCCTCGACCGAGGTGCGCGTGCGCCGCGAACGGGATCAGAGCATCCACGGGCTTGTGCCCGCGCGCGTGGAGGAATACATTCTCGGGCAGGCCCTGTACCGGTGAACCTGGAGACTCTTCGCCCCGAAATCCGCTGGGCCGTGGAAGCGGCTCAGGACAAACAGGCCGTGGACATCACGGTGCTGAAGCTCGCGGGGGATGTCGCATTCGCCGAGTATTTCCTGCTGTGCTCCGGGCGCAGCGAGCCGCAGATCAGGGCGATCGGCGAGGCCATCGAAGAGCGGCTCGGGCGCGAGCGGGTGCGGCTCGCCCATCGCGAAGGGAAATCCGGCGCGGAATGGGTCCTGCTCGACTACGGCGATTTCATCGTGCACATCTTCAGTGAACGCGCGCGGCAATACTACGATCTCGAGCGCCTCTGGCGCACCGCCGAGCGCCTAGATTTCCCGGCGCCCCAAAGGCCTTCCGAATCGCACGATGAATCCGAAGGCGACGCGGCTCAGCCATGAGCGCCGCGGATGTTGCCTGGGTTGCGGCCGATCCCGCCTCGCGGCGAGTCCTTGAAATCGCGGAAAAGCTCGCTGACACGGCGACCACGCTGCTGATCACCGGCGAGAGCGGCACCGGCAAGGACCAGCTCGCGCGCTGGATTCACGAACACGGGCCACGCCGCGATGCGCCGTTCCTGAAGATCGACTGCGCCAGCCTGCCTTCCGAGCTCGTCGAATCCGAACTCTTCGGCCACGAGCGCGGGGCGTTCACCGGCGCCGTCGCGCGCAAGCCGGGGCGGCTCGAAATGGCCCAGGGCGGCACGATCGTCCTCGACGAAGTCGCGGCGCTCGCTTCCGGGATGCAGGCCAAGCTGCTGCGCGTCCTCGAAGAGCGCACGTTCGAGCGCCTGGGCGGCACCGAAACCCTGCGCATGGACGCGCGCTTGATGGCGCTGACGAACACAGACCTCAACAAGGCCGTCGCCGCGGGCCGCTTTCGTGACGATCTGTTCTTCCGCCTCAACGTGCTCGCGATTTCGGTGCCGCCGCTGCGCGAACGGCGCGCCGATATCGTGCCGCTCGTCGCGCATTTTCTCGCGCGGCTCGGCCCGGTGCACGGGCGACCCAACGCGTTGCTCGATCCCGCGGCGTTGGCGCTGCTCGAGTCGTATGCGTGGCCGGGAAACGTGCGCGAGCTCAAGAATGCGATCGAGCACGCTCTCGTGTTCGCGAAGGAGTCTGTCCTGCGCACCGAGGATTTTCCCGAGATTGTACGCACGGCGGGCGAGGCGCACGCCCCCGCGGGCGCGCTGCGATCCCTCGAGGATATCGAGCGCGACGCCGTCCGGGCGACGCTCGAGGCGACACACTACAAGATCGGCCAGGCCGCGGAAGTCCTTGGTATCAGCCGGAAGACTCTGCTTGAGAAGCGCAAGAAATACGGCCTGATTTGACAATTTGGGCTGCCGCAGCGAAATCGTGAAAATCCGCCTCCTCATGCTCGGGAAAACGCGGCGCGAGGAAATCCGCGCCCTTCTCGATGATTACGTTCGCCGCATCCGGCATTACTCCGAAATCGAGGTCGGCGAACTCCGCGACGCCTCGTTCACCGCGCTGCGCAAGCTGAAGATCGACTCCGCAGCGACGGTCGTCCTGCTCGACGCCGCCGGCAAGCAGTTCACATCGCAGCAATTCGCCCGCTGGCTCGGCGACTTGCGCGACTGCGGCGCACGCGAACTCGTTTTCCTGTGCGGCGATGCTGAGGGCTTTCCCTCCGAAATCCGCGCGGGCGCAAAGCAGAAAATCTCGCTCTCGACGCTCACCATGCCGCACGAATTCGCCCGGGTCGTCCTCGCCGAGCAGATTTACCGCGCCTTCGCGATCCTCGCCGGGCATCCGTATCCAAAATGAAGAATCAGCCACAGAGACACGGGGCCACCGAGGACCAATTTCGAAACCTTCATGGTGTCTCTGCGTCTCAGTCACCTTGTGGCAAGTCACTTCTTGACGTTTTGTTGGCACACGGCCACTATTAAAAACTGTCTTCGCGAGACGCGATTCGATGCCTGAAGGTCAGGGACTCCTCATCGTCTACACGGGACCGGGCAAGGGCAAGACGACCTGCGCCCTTGGCACCGGGTTTCGCGCCGTGGGGCAGGGGCTGCACGTGCTGATGGTGCAGTTCATCAAGGGTTCCTGGCATTACGGCGAACTCGACGCGGCGAAGATGCTCGGCGACGACAAGTTCGAGATTCGCCCGATGGGCCGGGGGTTCGTGAAAGTCGGCGGCGCGGACATGGACCCGGAAGACGTGCGCCTGTGCGAGCAGGCCTGGGAATACGGCCGCGAGCAGATCTACAGCGAGAAATACGATCTGGTCGTGCTCGACGAGATCAATTACGTGATCAGCTACAAAATGCTCGATGCGGACCGCGTCGTCGAATCGCTGGTGAAGCGGCCGGAGCGCGTGCACGTGATCTGCACGGGGCGAAACGCGCATCCGAAGCTGGTCGAAGCCGCCGACCTGGTTACCGAGATGCGCGAAGTGAAGCATCCGTACACGAAAGGCATCCTCGCGCAGCGGGGAATCGACTACTGAGCCCATGACTTGGTTCAAGCGCGAAAAAAAGCCGATCGAGAATCCGACGCCGGCGGACGAGCGGCGCGTCCGCACGGAGGGACTGTGGACGAAGTGCAGCGCCTGCCGGGCGATCATCTGGAAGAAGGACCTCGAAACAAACTGGGAAGTGTGCCCGAAATGCGAGCACCATTTCCGGCTCCACGCGCGCCGGAGGCTCGATCTACTGCTCGATGATGAACTCTGGACCGAGCACGATGCCGATCTCGCCTCGAGCGACCCGCTCCATTTTTCGGACACGAAGCCCTACGCGAACCGGCTGAGCGAAGCGCAGCGGAAACTCGGCATGAAGGACGCGATCCTGACCGCCGAAGGCAAACTCGACGGCCGGCCGGTGATCTGCTGCTCCATGGAATTCGGCTTCATCGGCGGGTCGATGGGCGCGGTGGTCGGCGAGAAGGTAGCCCGCGCCATCGAACGCTCGATCGCACAAAGGCAGCCGCTGATCGTCGTTTCCTGCTCCGGTGGCGCCCGGATGATGGAGGGAGCCGTCAGCCTGATGCAGCTTGCAAAGGTGTCCGCGGCGCTTGCGCGGCTCGACGAAGCACGCGTGCCGTTTATCTCCATCCTCACCGATCCCACTACCGGCGGCGTCACCGCGAGCTACGCGATGCTGGGCGATCTGAATATCTCCGAGCCGGGCGCGCTGATCGGCTTTGCGGGCCCGCGCGTGATCGAGCAGACCATCCGTCAGAAACTGCCGGAAGGCTTCCAGACGGCCGAGTTTCTCCTCGAGCACGGATTCCTCGACGCCGTCGTTCCCCGCATGCAATTGAAGTCCTACGTCTCGCAGGCGCTTGGTTTCTTTCTCGACTCCGCATGAACTATGAAGAATCTGTTCGCGCGCTGATGGCGCTGGGGCGCGAGCTGGCCGCGCCGCAGCAGGCTCACGTCCAGAAATTCGGCCTGGAAAACATCTCGACGCTCGCCGAAGCCCTCGGAAGTCCTCACCGCGCCATGCCCTGCGTCCATATCGCGGGCACCAATGGAAAAGGCTCCACGGCGGCGATGCTCGATGCCATCCTGCGCGCGGCCGGCCTGCGAACGGGTCTCTACACTTCGCCGCATCTCGAACGCATTAACGAGCGTATCCGCATCGGCGGAGACGACATTTCGGACGAGGACTTCGCCGCTGCCTGGACGCGCGTGCAGAGCGCCATCGAATCACTTTTGGCGGCGGGCAAGCTTGCCGCGCACCCCACCTACTTCGAATGCGTCACGGCAATGGCGTTTGTGGCCTTCGCGGAAAGCGGCGTGGACTTCGCCATCTACGAGGTCGGCCTGGGCGGCAGGCTCGACGCGACGAACATCGTCGCGCCGGAGGTCGCCGTCATCACGTCCATCGATTTCGACCACGAGGATTTTCTGGGTTACTCGATCGAAGAGATCGCGTCCGAAAAGGCGGGAATCATCAAGCCGGGCGCCTGGGTCGTAAGCTCGGCGGAAAGGCCTGAAGCGCGCGCCGTGATCGCACGGCGGTGCAAGGAACTCGACGCTCGCCTCGTGGAAATCGACACCGCCTGGCGCGTCGAAGAGACGCATGCGTCCGGCGGTTGCTATCGCGCGGTCGTTGCCCCGCTCCATTCGCGCAAAACACTTGCGATCGAGCCGCCGCTTCCCGGCCGCTTCCAGATTCGCAATGCTCTGGCGGCCGCAACGGCCGCGCACCTTCTCGGCGAACGGGGATTCCCGATCGACGACCCAGCAATCGCCGGCGGCATCCGCGCCGCGCGATGGCCCGGCCGACTCGAGCGGCTTTGCGAGCGCCCAACCGTGTATCTCGACGGCACGCACAATCCGGCCGGCGCGCGAGAGCTGCTCAGTTTCTGGCAAGAGAATTTCAAGGGCCGGCGCATCCTGCTTGTCTACGGCGCCATGCGGGACAAGGCTGTCGACGAGATCGCCGGAGTGCTTTTCCCCGCCGCCGATTTTGTGGTTCTCACCGAGCCCCGGCAGCCGCGCGCCATTTCGGCTCCCCTGCTCGCCGAAATGACGAGTCACCTCGCCAAGAACTCCATCGTTGTGCCCGATCCCGGCGAAGCTCTCGAACGAGCCATTGCAATGGCCTCGCCCGAGGATGTCGTCTTCGCCACCGGCTCGCTTTATCTCGTGGGAGACTTGCGCTCCCACTGGCGCTGGCGCAGCGCACCTGCCGTTGCGCGAAAATCGTGAAATCTTCCACAAAACGGAGCGCACCGCTCCCAGTTTTCGAAGAGTCCAAATTGGCGTACACCTCCTGACTGAGTTGCCAATTTGGATGTTGGCGGAAAATCCGGCTCTCCTACACTCAAAGGTATGAGAGGAACAAACGGCATTTTTTCTTCGGTTATTCACATGAGCGTGAGCAGCCAAAACGCTGTTCCCACGTCTAAATGAGACAACGTGGGGTGAGGCTATGACTCGGGACGAGAGGCGGCAATTGCTGGAGTCGTTCGGGCGCGCGCCGGCGCTGCTTTCCGTCACGCTGCGCGAACTCCCGAAAAAGATGTGGCTCTACAAGCCCTCGCCGGAACGCTGGAGCATCCACGAGATTATTCTTCACCTTGCGGATAGCGAGGCCGGCTCCTACGTGCGCTGCCGCCACCTGATCGCCGAACCGGGAAGACCGGTGACGAAATTTGACGCCGCCCGCTGGGCGGGCACCCTCGGCTACTTTCACCAGAGCACACGTGAGGCGCTGGAAGTCATACGCCGGCTGCGAAAGATGACCTATCAGCTTCTTGTTTCGCTCCCGGAACCGGTCTGGACGCATGCGGTCGAGCATCCGGCGGACGGAAAGATCAGCCTCGAAAACTGGATCGAGCGCCAGGAACGCCACATCCCGCACCACATCGATCAATTGAAGCAGAATTACGAAGCGTGGCTCAGGACGCATCCACCGCGAAAAACAGCTTCGCAGACCCCGAAACAGAGCCGGTCGTCCGGCATAATTTCGCTCTTGACCTGCTGATCGCCAGCGCCCCCGCCGGCCCGCCGAAATGCCTGCGAATCAGCCCGATGCCGGGTTGCCGAGCGCGGCGCGGCGATGGTACGATGTCGGTTCATGAGTCCTGAAGCAAACCTCAAGCCGCGCATTGGAATCCCGTATCGCACACGAAAAGAAGAACTTACAGGGGATTTCGACAAGCTTGAGAAGTACATCCAGGCAGTTCATCGAGCCGAAGGGGCGCCCGTCCCGATCTCTCTTGGGCTTTCGCTCCAGCATCTGGAGAAGATCGCGCGTACCCTCGACGCGGTCCTGTTGCCGGGCAGCCCCGCGGATGTGGAGCCTTCGCTGTTTAGGGCTGCCAGGCATCCCGAGTGCGCCGAAGCCGACCCTGACCGCGAGAGAACCGATTTTGCCCTGCTGGAGCACGCCCTGGGCGAAAACAAGCCCATCCTGGCGATCTGTTTTGGCATCCAAAGCCTGAACGTGTTTCTGGGCGGCACTCTGGTCCAGGACATTCCGAGCGAGCTGGGCACGCAGATTCAGCACGACTGGGAGAGCGAGCAGGATCAGCCCGAGCCGTTTCATGCCGCCTTGATCGAGCCCGGGTCGCGGCTCGCGCGCACGGCCGGGGTAAGCGAAGCCCTGGTAAACAGCTCGCACCACCAGTCGGTTCTCGAACCCGGCCGCGACCTGCGCGTCGTATCCCGCGCGCCGGACGGGGTAATCGAAGCCGTCGAGTGGACGGGAGGTGCCACCTGGGTGACCGGCGTGCAATGGCATCCCGAGCGGATGGCGGAGACGGACGCGCTGGCGCAAGCGCTCTTCCGGGATTTGGTCGCTGGGGCCGGCGTGCGGAAGGCGCCCGCGCGAGTCTGAGCGGTAGACTTCTCGGTTCCCGATCGCCGGTTCCTGATTCTCAACTCTCTCTTCTGGGGGCTTCATGATTTCGCTGGCGGGCAAGGCGGCACTTGTGACGGGCGGCTCACGGGGTATCGGCGCCGCGACGGTCAAACTCTTCGCGCAGGCCGGCGCGGACGTCGTCTTCAACTACCATCGCAATCGCGAGGCGGCCGCGCAGGTCGAACAAGAGGCGCGCAAGCATGGCACGCGCATCGAATCGCTCAAGGCCGATCTTGGAAAGATGGACGATGCAAAGAAACTGGTCGGCCACACGCGCGAGCGCCTCGGCCGGCTGGACATTCTCGTCGCCAACGCGGGCATTTGGAACCACGAGGACGCGCCGATCGAAAGAATCTCCGAGCGCGAGTGGGACGAAATGATTCGCGTCAATCTGAAGAGCGTCTATGCCGTGGTTCACCACGTCGTCCCGCACATGATTGCCCAGGGCGGCGGCCGCATCGTCACGCTCGGTTCCGTGGCCGGACAGCGTGGGACCGCCTTCCACACGCACTATTCCGCCTCGAAGGGCGCGATCATCAGTTTTACCAAAGGACTTGCGGCCGAACTCGCGCACCGCAATATTCTCGTGAACTGCGTGGCGCCCGGCTTCGTCGACACCGGGATATGGAAGTCGTACGCGAAGAATCGCAGCAAAATGAAGGCGTGGCTCGCGGCGTATCCGTTGAATCGCGTGGCGACCGTTGAGGAAGTTGCAGGTCCGATCCTTTTCGCCGTTTCGGACCTGGCAACCTACATCACGGGAGAAGTAATCAACGTAAACGGAGGATCCTTCCCTTGCGGATAAGCCCACGCCCCATTCTTGCCGCGGCTCTGCTCGCCGCTTGCTTTTTGCCCGCGCCGCGCGCGGCGGCTCAGGATGACCAGTTCCTGATGCCGGACCAAAGCGCCGCGAAGGCCAAACAGCTCCTCAACCAGGCGATCGACGCGCTGGGCGGCGCCACCTACCTGAATGTCCACGACTCGACTTGCACGGGCCGTCTTGGCAGCTTCGATCATTCGGGCCAGCTTACTGGGTTTGGTCAATTCATCGACTACGAGGTACCTCCGAACAAGGAACGCCAAGAGAATCTCCCCAAGCGCAATATCATCGAGATTTATAACGGCGACAAAGGATGGGATCTCGATCGCGGCGGGGTCTCCGAAGCTCCTCAAGCCGACCTCATCGATTTCGTCGAAGGCAACAAGAAGGACCTCGACAACATCCTGCGCCATCGTATCCACGAACCCGGCATGATCTTCCGGTACGGCGGGCCGGATATTGTGGATTTGAGAGAAGTGGACTGGGTCGAACTCGTGGACAGCGACAACCGCACGATCCGCATCGCGCTCTTGCAGTCGTCGCACCTGCCCATTCGCAAGATCGTCGACACGCGCGACCCCAAGACACGAATGAAGAGCGAGGAAATCGAATACTACTCGAATTACCATCCGCTCGAGGGAATCCAGACGTCGTTTCAGATCACGCGCGAGCGCAACGGGATCAAGGTTTTTCAGGTTTTTTTTGACAAGTGCGAGTACAACACGGATCTCTCCGATTCGCTCTTCACCAAGGAGTCCCTCGAAGAACGCTGGGCCAAGGTCGGCAAGAAGGAAAAAGAAAAAGACAAGGAAAAGAAAGACAAAGCCGACAAGGACGATGCGGATAAGGACGACAAGAACTGACCTCCCGCTGTTCGCAGGAAAACTCTCCGATTTCCTACTCGCCGCCAAGACACACTTGCCGCGTGTGAGTGGCTCAGGTGCCGCCGCGCAGGTATAATGGCCGGATGGGAATGACCCCGAAAAGGCAACCGATGCACGGCACAACGGTCCTGTGCGTCCGCAAGGACAACAAAGTCGTGCTCGCGGCCGACGGCCAGGTGACCCTCGGCGAAGGCATCATCAAGCACAGCGCCAAGAAGACCCGCCGCCTGTACAACGACAAGATCATCGCGGGGTTTGCGGGAAGCACGGCGGACGCTCTTTCGCTCTTCGCGCGCTTTGAAAACAAGCTGCAGGAATATCATGGCAATCTGCCTCGCGCGGCGGTCGAGCTGGCGAAAGATTGGCGCACGGACCGCTCACTGCGCCACCTGGACGCGCTGCTGATCGTGGCGGACGCAAAAAACACGTTTCTGCTTTCGGGCAATGGCGACGTGATCGAGCCGGACGATGGCATCTGCGCGATCGGCTCTGGCGGGCCTTACGCGGTGGCTTCCGCCCGGGCGCTTGCCAAGCACACCAGGCTCGGCGCCAAGGACATCGCCCAGGAAGCCATGCGCATCGCGAGCGAAATCTGCATCTTCACCAACGCCAATTTCAGCATCGAAGAATTATGAGCGGCAAATCGGAGAAAGACATGGTGATCTATCTGTCCGGAGACCAGCAAGCGGCCGAACCCGAGCCGCTGCCGTCCTTCGACGAGCTGACGCCGCGGGAAATCGTCGTCGAGCTCGACAAGTACATCGTCGGGCAGAACGCGGCGAAGAAAGCCGTGGCGATCGCCTTGCGCAACCGCGTGCGCCGCCAGAAACTCCAGCCCGAGCTGGCCGAGGACATCCTCCCGAAAAACATCCTGATGATCGGGCCGACCGGCGTTGGCAAGACGGAAATCGCCCGGCGCCTCGCGCGCCTCGCCGGCTGCCCGTTCGTAAAGGTCGAGGCTTCGAAATATACTGAAGTCGGCTACGTCGGCCGCGACGTCGAATCGATGGTGCGCGATCTCGTGGAAACGTCGATCGACATGGTGCGCGAGGAAAAGCTCGACGAAGTGGCCGAGCGCGCCGAGCAGTCCGCCGAAGAGCGCCTGCTCGATCTGCTTCTTCCTCCATCGCCCATACCGCCCGATGCCGGGGCCGCGACGGAAGCGCAGCGCCGCGAACAGGCGCAGCGCACGCGCGACAAGCTCCGCGTCCAGCTCCGCGAAGGCAAGCTCGACCAGCGCCTGGTCGAAGTCGAAGTTCGCGAGCGCTCCATCCCCTCGTTTGAAATCATCACCAATCAGGGCGTGGAAGAGATGGACATCAACGTCAAGGACATGCTCTCCGGCATGTTCGGCCAGCAGAAAAAGAAGCGGAGAATGACCGTCGCCGAAGCCTTCGACTACCTCATCCAGGAAGAAGAAAACCGCCTGATCGACATGGACCAGGTGACCCGCATCGCCGTCGATCGCGTCGAGCAAATGGGCATTCTCTTCATCGACGAAATCGACAAAATCGCGGGCCGCGAGGCCGGCCACGGCCCGGACGTCTCCCGCGAGGGCGTGCAGCGCGACATCCTGCCGATCGTCGAAGGCACCACCGTGAATACGCGCTACGGCATGGTCCGCACCGACCACATCCTGTTCATCGCCGCGGGCGCTTTCCACACGACGAAGCCTTCCGATCTGATCCCCGAGCTGCAAGGGCGCTTCCCGATCCGCGTCGAGCTCAGCTCGCTCTCCGAAGCCGATTTCATCCGCATTCTCACCGAACCGAAGAATGCGCTCATCAAGCAGTACGCGGCGCTTCTCGATACCGAAGGCCTGAAGCTCTCGTTCACCGAAGACGCCATCGCCGCGATCGCCCGCTTCGCCGCTACGGTGAACGAACACACCGAAAACATCGGCGCGCGCCGCCTGCACACGATTCTCGAGAAAGTTCTCGAGGAGATTTCCTTCGAAGCGCCGGAAATGAAGAAGAAGACGGTTAAGCTCGACGCCGCCTACGTCCAGAAACAGCTCGCGAACATCGTCAAGGATCAAGATCTGAGCCGCTACATCCTCTAGAAGCGCGAAACTCGAAAATGGAAACTCGAAACCCGCGAAACCCCAGTCGCGCGTCGGCAGATAACTTTGGCTTCTACCCTCGGGTATTCGGTTTTCGAATTTCGATTTTCGTGCTTCTTCTCGTTGCCGGCTGCGCTTCTCCGGACCAACCGATCGAGCGTAAGGCGCCCGTTCCGCAGGCCGTCGCGGACCTCGCCGTCGAGCAATCGGGCAACGAGGTAGTTCTCACCTTCACCTTGCCGAACGAAACGGTGGACCATCGCCCGCTCGAGCAGCCTCCGGCAATCGAAATCTATCGCGACTTTGAGCCCGCGCCCGCGACGGGCGAGTCGCATCGTGCGATGCCGACAAATCCCACGCTGCTTGTGACGATTCCCTCCGCGATGGTGGGCCGCTACGCCCAAAAAGGCCGCGTCCGATATGCCGACTCGCTCGAGGCCGGTGATTTCACCAGGCACCCCGATAGCATCGCGGTATACGCCGTCCGCACGCGCGCCTCGGAGAAAAAGAATTCGGCGAACTCGAACGCGGCAGGCTTGCGCTTCTATCCCTCGCCCGATCCGATTGCCGACCTGAAGGCGGACGTAACGCCATCGGCGGTCGTGCTTGCATGGACGCCGCCCGAAAGGACGCCCGCCGGCCCCGCGCCCGCGATTATCGCCTACCGCGTCTATCGCGCCGAGGCCGCGCCCGGCGCTACGGCCGGTAACCTCAGTCTCAAATCGCCTCTTGCGAAAGTCGGCGAAACCGGCGTGGCGCCGTTCACCGACCCGCAGGTTGTGTTCGGCACGACGTACGCCTACTCCGTCCGCAGCGTGGTGGAATACTCCGGGAAGACGCTCGAGTCCAGCGACTCGAACGTCCTCATCGTGACACCCAAGGACGTCTTCCCGCCGGCCGCTCCGCTCGGCCTCGTCGTCGCCCTCGTTCCCACTCAGGGCGGTACACCAGCGCATCTGGAGCTGTCCTGGGCGATCAGCCCTGAAACGGACATCGCCGGTTACAACATCTATCGCAGCGAGCAGGCCGGCTCTCCAGGGACGCGCCTGAACAATGAATTGTTGCTTGCGCCCGCGTTTAGCGATATGAATATGCAGCCCGGCCGCCGTTATTCCTACGCTGTCAGCGCGGTGGACCGCTCTGGGAACGAAAGCCCAGCGAGCGTGTCTGTCTCTGGCGGCGTGCCGGCGGAAGGCCAGTCAACGCCATGACGGACAAACCTCTCATCGGGCACAACGTCCCGATCGTACCCAAGACCTCGCACCCGGTCCTATGGACGGGTATCTACACGGGCGCTCTGTTGATCGTCGTGATGCTCGGTGCGCTGGTCGCCGCAAACCGTTTTCCCTCGTTGGAGCCCTACGCCTTCGAGCGGAACGCAGCTTTCGACGCTCTCTTTATCCTCATCATGCTGCTGCCGGTCCTGCGGTTTCTGAACCGCCCCCGGCAGATGTTCGCGTCGGCCTTGATAGGATGGGTGCTATTCGCAGGCGCCTACAACCTCGCGGGACTCTATTTTCGCGATCTGTTCGGCGTTCTGCGGACGCCGTTTCAGGTGCTGGTCGAGGGAGCGGTGGTTTACGGAGTTTTCGCCGGCGGCTCCTGGGTTGTGGAGATGATCCTCCATGCACGGCATCATCCGATTGCACCCGGCCGCAAACACTCGCACCATGTAACGAATAGCCGATGAAACTCTGTCGTTTCGAACCAATCGAAGCTGCCGCGAAGAATCCCGGCCGGACTCCGGCCGAAGCGTACGCGGGCTCGCGCGCTGGAATCGTTCAGGACGGCGTCATCCGGGAAATTTCGGGCGAGATCTGGGGAGACCGAAAACCCACGGGCCGTGAGTGGCCTGTTGCCAACGTTAGATTTCTGCCGCCATCCTGGCCGACTAAGATCATTTGCATGGCCAGGAACTACCTCGACCACGCCACCGAGATGGGCGGCACTCCGCCCAAGCAGCCGGTGATCTTCTCCAAGCCGCCGTCCTCCATCATCGCGCCCGAAGACCCGATCGTCCTGCCGCGGATTTCCGAGCGCGTCGATTACGAAGGCGAACTCGCCTTCATCATCGGCCGCCGCTGCTCGCATCCCCGCCCGGCGGACGATATCCGGCCCTATATCACCGGCTACACCTGCCTCAACGACGTGACTGCGCGCGACCTGCAGAGGCTCGATGGGCAATACACGCGCGGCAAGGGCTTTGACACCTTTTGCCCGTTCGGCCCGGTAGTCGAAACCGAACGGCCCTCCCCCGATGCCACCATCGAGACTTTCGTCAACGGTACGAGGAAGCAGTCCGCGCACGTCTCGGACATGGTCTTTTCCATGGACGTGGTCTTTCGCTGGATCGCGGAAGCGATGACGCTGGAACCCGGCGACGTGATCACAACGGGCACGCCCGCAGGAGTCGGCCCTCTGGTGGCGGGCGACGTGGTCGAGGTCCGCGTGGGCGGCATCGGCGCACTTCGCAACCCCGTCGTCGCCCCGCGCGATTGATCCGCATCTCTTCCCCACGGCGCATCAGCATTGATTGACTGGCCTCACCCTGAATCTGACCCCTTGTGAACGCCTGATGCTGCGCTAATATAGACTCCGTTTTGAAAAGTTTGCTCTCCGATTGGCGCAATCTGCTCCCCTTCGCCGGGCTCGTGATCCTGGCCGTCGCAGGGATCATCCTCTGGCTGCGGCGCAAGCCTGCCGATGCAAGCGAGATCGAACGCCAGCGCCGCGTTTACCTGAATCGCATCGGCCGCATCGTGGAAGGCCAGGTTCTTGAAATCGTGGATCACCGCCACGCTGAGCCTTCCGGCAAACGAGATGGCAAGAATCCGGGCTTCTGGGCCAGGCGCCACGCCGCTTCGGCCAATAGCTCGCAGAAACTCCTCTACTACACGTACGCGATTTCCGGCGTGACGTACGAAACCGCGCAGGACATCACCGGCCTCGAGGAGCGCGCGCACCTCACTCGCGTCGCCTCGGGCCAAGTCGCCAGCGTGAAGTACGACCCCTCGAATCCCTCGAACTCGATTCTCCTCGCCGACGACTGGTCCGGGTTGCACTAAACCAATTCCCCCGCTTCGAAAAAGTCCACACCAACAACCGCTTGAAACTGCCTCCGCAGATTGCTAGGGTGATCCCGACTATGAAGTGGAACGCGAACGCAAATTTGGGGCTGGCTGCGCCGAGATCGGGCGCGATTGTCAGAATTCTAATCGACACATGGTGTCGAACAGAAATCGATGTAACTCATTGAAAAGAAAGAGCGAGTGGTCGTCCAAATCGACACAGATTTGAGCCTTGGCGACACGCGAAACTCGGTGGAAAAAACAACCCCAAATCGCAAGCAACACGACCGGATCGAAGAGCTCCGCAAGCTGAGCGCCGAAGCCGAGGCGGGCGGCGGAGCCGAGCGCCGCGAGCGCGAGCACAAAGCGGGCAAGCTCAGCGCGCGCGAGCGGATCGATCTGCTGCTCGATGAAGGCACGTTCGAAGAGCTGGACAAATTCGTCCGGCACCACTGCCAGGATTTCGGCATGGAGGACCAGCGCCCGCCAGGCGACGGCTTCGTCACCGGCTACGGCCGCATCGACGGGAGGCTCGTCTACGTCTTCGCGCAGGATTTCACGGTTTTCGGCGGCTCGCTTTCGGAGGCGAACGCCCTGAAGATCATGAAGATCATGGACCTCGCGATGCGCCAGGGCGCGCCCGTGATCGGCCTGAACGACTCGGGCGGCGCGCGGATTCAGGAGGGAGTCATGTCGCTCGCGGGCTATGCGGATATTTTCCTGCGCAATACGCTCGCAAGCGGCGTGATCCCTCAGATCAGCGCGGTGCTCGGCCCGTGCGCGGGCGGCGCCGTCTATTCCCCCGCGATCACGGATTTCATTTTCATGACGCGCGAGACCTCGTACATGTTCGTCACCGGCCCGGACGTCATCAAGACCGTGACGCACGAGGAAGTGACGAAGCAGGAGTTGGGCGGCGCCATGACGCACAACTCGAAAAGCGGCGTCGCCCATTTCATCGCCCGCGACGACGCCGATTGCCTCGCCATGATCCGCGAGCTGGTCAGCTATTTGCCGTCGAACAATCTCGAGGATCCGCCGCGGCGCGTTTCGGGCGATCCCTGGGACCGCGCGCATCCGGCGCTCAACACAATCGTTCCAGGGGACCCCCAAAAGCCGTACGACATCAAGGACGTGATCCATGCGGTGACAGACGACGGCGAATTCTTCGAGGTTCACGAGCACTTTGCGAAAAACATCGTCGTCGGCTTCGCGCGTTTCGACGGCCGCCCCGCCGGTATCGTAGCGAACCAACCGGCGTTTCTTGCGGGCGTGCTCGATATCGACGCCTCCGTGAAAGGCGCGCGGTTCGTCCGTTTCTGCGACGCGTTCAACATCCCGCTCATCACGTTCGAGGACGTCCCCGGCTTCCTGCCCGGCACGCAACAGGAGTTCGGCGGAATCATCAAGCACGGCGCGAAGCTGCTGTTCGCATTCGCCGAGGCGACGGTGCCGAAGATCACGGTCATCACCCGCAAGGCCTACGGCGGAGCCTACTGCGTGATGGCGTCGAAGCACATCCGCACGGACATCAACTACGCGTGGCCCACGGCGGAGATCGCCGTCATGGGCCCCGAAGGCGCCGTGAATATCGTCTACAAGCGCGAACTCGACCGCGCGTCCGAATCCGAGCGCGAAAAACTGCGCCGCGAGAAGATCGAGGATTTTCGCGAGCGGTTTGCGAACCCCTACGTGGCAGCCGAGCGAGGATATATCGATGCCGTCATCGAGCCCGCGCAGACACGCGCCAAGATCATCACTGCGCTCCGTTCTCTCGAAAACAAGCGCGACACGAATCCGAAGAAGAAGCACGGGAACATCCCGCTGTGAAGGCATTTCATTCCGTGAAACGTTCGGCGTGCTCTGCGTAGCCGAGCGCACGCTGAAGGCCCTCCGGGGTGCTCTCGACGCCGTCTATCCGCAGGCTTGCGCTGCTGCTGCGGAGAATTAAGCGTGGGGGGGCGAGGGGCTGGTTTCAGGGTAAGTTGGGTACGGCGGCCGGCGGCAAATTGTCGGCCTCGCTCCTCATTGGCGGTTCACTCCAGGTTGTAGCTCTCATCCAGCTCTTAGAATCTTCACGCCGTCGCGCCCGCCCACAAAAGCTTCCCGGGTGAAACCGAGAAAGAGCCCGTGCTCCACCGCGCCGATCACGTGGTCGAGGTGGTGCGCGACTTCCTTCGGTTTCGACATCTCGCCGAACGCACAATCCATGATGTAGTTTCCACCGTCGGTCACAAAGGGTTTCTTATCCGCGCCGAGCCGCAGCGAAGGGTTCGCGCCGAGCTCATGCAGTTTTCGTTCCGTGGCTTGCCATCCGAACTTGACGACTTCGACGGGCACGGAAACCAGTGAGCCGAGCTGCTCGACCAGCTTCGTTTCATCCGCGACGATCACCATGCGCTTGCTCGCCGCCGCCACGATTTTCTCGCGCAACAGCGCGCCGCCGTGGCCTTTGATCAGATAGAGCGTGCCAGCCTCGACCTCATCGGCGCCATCCACCGTAAGATCGATTTGGGCGTGGCCCGCAAACGTGGCCAGCGGAATCTTCAGCGAGCGCGCGAGCTTCGCCGTCTGCGCCGAGGTCGGGATCGCGACGATGCGCAAGCGCTCTTCGGCGATGCGCCGCGCGAGCGCCGCCACGAAAAACGCCGCGGTCGAGCCCGTCCCGAGGCCGACGACCGTTCCGTCCTCGACGAGTTTGACTGCTGCTTCGGCGGCGGTTTTCTTCCAACGATTTTGTTCGGACGGCTTCATCGGCCGACATACCTTCCGCGCGACTGTTCTCCGCTCGGGTCGGGGCCATGATAGCCGCTTTGCCGAATGCTGCCAAGTGCGCGAAACTCTACGAACCGGCGTGCTAGAATTCCGCCCTTGCTCGTCCGCGCTCATGGAGCCGGGATGTTCCGAAAACTTCTGATCGCAAACCGCGGTGAAATTGCCGTGCGCATCGTGCGCGCCTGCCACGAGATGGGCGTGCGCGCCGTGGCAGTCTACAGCGATGCCGACCGCGCGGCGCTGCACGTGCGGCTGGCAGATGAGGCTTATCCGATCGGTCCGGCGCCATCGCGCGAAAGCTACCTCGCGATCGACAAGATCGTCGGCGCGGCGCGTAAGGCGGAGTGCGATGCCGTCCATCCCGGCTACGGCTTCCTCGCCGAAAATCCGGCGTTCGCGCGCGCCTGCGCCGACGCGCGCCTGATCTTCATCGGGCCTTCGCCCGAGACGATGGAGAAGCTCGGGTCGAAAACGGCGGCGCGGCACGCGGCGCGCGAAGCGGGCGCACCGACCGTACCCGGCACGCTCGACCCCATCGAGAACTCCTCATCTGCGCTCGCCGCGGCGAAACAGATTGGTTTCCCCATCATGCTCAAAGCCGTGGCCGGAGGAGGCGGCAAGGGGATGCGGCTGGTGGAAGGCGAAGCGCAACTCGCCACCGCCTGGCGCGACGCCGCATCGGAGGCGCAAAACGCCTTCGGCGACGGCCGGCTTTACCTCGAAAAGTATTTGTCGCGGCCGCGCCATATCGAAATTCAGGTTCTGGGCGATCACCATGGGCACATCGTTCATCTCGGCGAGCGCGAATGCTCCATGCAGAGGCGCTATCAGAAAGTGATCGAAGAGGCGCCATCGCCCGTCGTGACGCCGGAGCTGCGCCGCGCGATGGGCGAAGCGGCCGTGAAACTGGCGCGCGCCGCGGGGTACACGAACGCGGGCACATTCGAATTTCTCGTGGACGCGGACCGGCAGTTCTACTTTCTCGAAACCAACACGCGCTTGCAGGTCGAACATCCGGTGACGGAGATGGTCACCGGGCTCGACCTCGTGAAGCTGCAGATACGCGTCGCAGCGGGCGAACCGCTGCCTTTCGCCCAGGAAGACGTCACTCTGCGCGGCAACGCAATCGAATGCCGCATCTACGCCGAAGATCCGGACAACAATTTCTTTCCGTCGCCCGGCAAGATCCTCGAATACCGCGC
>Ga0181521_10002412_pt1 | contig 22683 bp, 19 predicted proteins | sample PEATcosm2014_Bin_32_FD_119764 | JGI IMG/M metagenome (GOLD analysis project Ga0181521, IMG submission 119764) | Peatland microbial communities from MTU Mesocosm Facility, Houghton, MI, USA - PEATcosm2014_Bin02_60_metaG | ecosystem: Environmental > Terrestrial > Soil > Wetlands > Peat | place...
CATCCCGGCGCCAAGCTGATTGCGGACGAACTGCGGGATCGGACTGCTGGCCAAATCGAAGTAGTTCTTAGCGTCGAGTGACGCGCCCCGATACAATTCCCACAAAGATCCGTGAAATTGGTTGCCGCCTGACTTGGTTGTCATCGCAATGACGGCGCCACCGTGCCCGCCGTACTCCGCGTCGAAGGTTTGGGTCAAAACGCGGACTTCCTCCAACTCATTCAGACCGAGAAAAAATCCGGAAGCGCCCGCGGGTGAGTAGCCCCATACCGGATCGGTCGCATCCATTCCGTCGATCAGAACGTTAGTCATATTCGGGCGTATCCCATTAATTGCCGCTTGGCCGGCCTTACCGTTCGAAAGCAACGAAGGAGCACTGCTGGGGTTAGGGGCGACTCCAGGCTCCAGCATAACCGCGCTAAAAAGGTCGCGGTTGTCGAGAGGCAGTTCCGCCAGACTCTGCTCTGGAAGTACGCCAGCGCTGGTCGACGTCGTGCTATCAATCGCGGCAACGTTCGCGCTGACGGTAGCTTGCTGTGAAAGGTCGCCTATCGCAAGTTGCGCATTGACCATCACTTCGGCAGCTGAATTGAGCTCCACTCCTTCGCGAAGTTGTGATTGGAATCCTGGTTTCTCGATGCGAAGAGAATAGGTTCCTATCGGCAACCCTCCGAAACGGAATTCGCCGGCCGTTCCAGTGAGAACGCTCCGTTTCAATCCAGTGCCTTGGCTGACAACCGTAACGCTGACGCCGGGAACAACGGCGCCACTTGGGTCCGTAATGGTGCCCGAAACAGTCGCAAGCTGGGTTTGCGCCCACGCACCGACTGAAAGGAGCACCGCCAACGCAAGTATGCAAGGCCAGCACCATGGCCGGGAGGGGCGCCGGCACGACTCCTCCGTACAGAGAACCGACTCCAAAGAGGGTGCAGCCCTCGGAATTGACGCCTTCGCGGGGAAATCGTCTTGCGGTCTGGTCGACAAGGTTCCACCTCCATGCCACGAATGCGATTGGCACCTCAGACGGGGGGTGCTTTACGACGATTTATTGGTATTTTCCCACTTCGAGCCATCAACTGCCACCACCAGCGAAGATGCTCTTGTAAACTCCGGGCTTTCGCGAGGTCCGCGTCGGTCCGCCGACTCTGGTCGCTGGCAGTTGCCGATCTCGTTTCCCGCGTCTGCCCGTGATTTCAGGACATTAGTCGTGGCGTCTGCATTGCTCTAAATACGCTGAGAATCCGATCAAGGAGGACAGCATGGCGGTCATCTCGGAAATCGCGCCTAATATCTTTCGCATCTCGACCTTTGCTCCATCAGCCAATTTGCAATTCAACCACTTTCTGGTGAAGGACGACGAGCCCTTGCTGTACCACACCGGGCTGCGCGGATTTCACTCGGAAATTCACGAAGCCGTCTCCAAGCTCATCAACGTTTCCGAGTTGCGCCACATCGGCTACAGCCATTTCGAGTCAGACGAGTGCGGGTCGCTCAATGAGTGGCTGACCGCTGCGCCGCGTGCCGATGTGATCTGCAGCCAGGTGGGTGCCTTCGTGAACGTGAACGACTTCATCGGCCGAGAGTCGCGCGCCCTCCCCGATGGCGGGACGTTTGCGACCGGGAAGTACCGTTTTCGCTATTGCCAGACGCCGCATTTGCCCCACGGCTGGGACGCTGGTTTGCTTTTCGAAGAAACCCAGAAAACGCTGTTCTGTTCGGACCTGTTCCATCACGTGGGCGACGTCGAACCGCTCACCACTGCCGATGTCGTTGGCCGCTCGCATCAGTCGTTGAAGGAATATCAGGCGGGCATTCTCGCGGCCTATGTGCCGTACACACCGCTCACCGCGCAGAACTTGAAAAAGCTCGCCGACCTAAAGCCCAAAACGCTCGCCATCATGCATGGCTCCAGCTTCACCGGTGACGGCGCCCGTGCACTTGAGGACCTCGATGTGGCGTTGTGCGACCTCTTCGGCCCGCAGAAGTAGAGGCGGAATCTGCGCTCAAAGTTTATTGGGGGCGGATTGCGTGGGACGGGTCCCGAGTGGCGCGCTCGTTCTGAGTTTGTTGATTCCGCGTGCTGCCATAGAACTCAGCGAGCCGGCCATAGTCGTACCGATGTTCGTGGCGTCGATTTGGTTGTGAATTGATCGGGTTGAGAGGAGCGGGTGATGCATGTTCTTGTTGCAGGGACGAGCCGCGATCAAAGCAGCTCCTATCCAGCCGACCGAGATGTGTTAGTTCAAGCATCAGGCATAGAAAGGAGCATCATTATGAACTTAAGGGGACTACGCACATGACAGCCATCACGTCGAACACGCTCGGTGTTAACGTCTTTACCGCGCCGGGAAAGGCGATGGTAGGCGAGCGGCCAAAGCCCTTTGGCGAAGCGCTCGGCTTCGATCCAATGACATCGACTTTGATCTTCGGTGAGCACGACGCGGTACTGGTAGACGCACTCACTACGGTGGCTGAGGCCGAGGCTCTGGCGGATTGGGTTGCACTGCATCACCGCACCCTGCGGCTCATTTATGTAACGCACGGGCATGCCGACCACTTCTACGGTCTGAGCGTTTTGTTGGGCCGCTTCCCGAACGCCCGCGCCATAGCGACGCCGGAGTCGGTAGAGGAAATGCGCAAGTTCTTGGTTCCCCCGCTGGACCAGATCATGCATGGGAGCTGGCCCGGGCAGTTGCCCACGAAGTTGGTCACTGCCGAGCCCTATGAGAGCGACACGTTCACTCTCGAGGGCCACGAATTTCGCATCATCGAGCAGGGCCACACCGATTGTCCCCATTCCACGTCTCTGCACGTTCCGTCCATCGACTTGGTCGTCGCTGGCGACGTGGTGTACAACCAGTGCCACATGTACGTCGGCGACACGACCCCCGAGAGCCGGAAAAACTGGATCGCGGCGCTGGACCGGTTGGCCGCGCTGAAGCCGGCGATTGTTGTTGCCGGCCACAAGAAGCCTGGTACGCCCGACTCACCATCGGCGATCCAGGATACTAAGCGCTATTTGCTGGACTTTGATCGGCTGCGGGCGACCACGACCTCCGACGAAGAACTCTTCAACCAGATGACCGCGCTCTATCCCAACTGGGCAGCCAACCAGTCGTGGTTAATGTTCGGGCTGGCGTGAACGCTCACTCGCTTGATGCCGCACAGAGAGGCCCACCCCGAAGACGCCGTGAATGTTCGATCCCCTCTTGGCGCGGTTGCCCGATAGCTCTCGCCTGATCGTGCCGGCCCGGTGGGCTTCCGCCCGGTGCTAGCTAAGCTAGCGTACCCACGAATTATGCGAGTATGCCCCACATCGGTGGGCGTAAACCCCTAATCCACACCTGTTTATCCTGTTTAGAATTTCAACAACTGTGTTGATTCTCCACGCTTTGCGGCATGGCCCGCCGATTGCACGGAACCAACGTTCCTCATAGAAAGGACCGTTCCGTGACCCAAGCTGCGACGGAAAACAAGACCGAATTTCTGCGGGCTCTTCCAGGTGACGATGTCCGCCAGATCCTTTGGCGCTTCGAGGATCGTTTCGATTTACAGATGCTGGTGCAGTCGGTGCGCGGCGTGGCGCGCGGCCCGGTGGCGCGGCTGGTGGCGCAAGGCGCGCGCAATACTCATGAGTGGACGGCCGATAAACAGTCGCTGCTTCAGGCGTTCGATGAATCCGGCGTCACCGGGGTCTTCATGGAGCCGTCGGAAGGCGGGTTCATCGAGGGTCCGAAGAACCTGGCGCTGGCGCTGGCAGCTTTCGAACTGGCCTGGGTGGACGCCGGCGCGGCGACGGGGAGCCTCGCGGGGTGCCTGGCGCTTTCGCCCATCCACGAGCGCGGCACCGACGAACAAAAGGCCTACTACATGAGCCGCTGCGCCCCTCCGCAGCCGGGCGAGGATCGCAAACCCTGGCGCGGCGCCTTTTGCCTTACCGAGCCGATCCCTTATGTCGGTGTCGAAACCGGCATGCTGGGCGGCAAGGTGCGGGTGGCCGAGTGGCGCGAAGGCGAAGAACCGATGCTGCAGGTGGAGAAGCGCGGCCGCTTCATCACCAACATGGGGTTCGCCAACTTTGTGACCGCCGCGGTGGAATCGGACGACTCGCGGATCAAAGGCACGTGCATGGTGATCCTGGAAGAGACCGACGCCGGCACGTTCGATCGCGGCGTGCCTACGCGCAAACTGGTCCACCAGCTTTCCTCCACGCGCGATCCTATTTTCAACCTGCGGGTGCCGGCGTCGCGCATTGTGGGCGGCTACACGGTGAAAGACGGCGTGATCGTGCCGCGCTACAACCACGGCGAAATCATCGAGGCGGTTTTCCGGCGCACGCGAGTGACGGTTGGGATTATGACGTCCGCCAAACTGCTGAGCGCCATCGAGCCGGTGATCCGCTATGGGCGGAGCCGGTTCCGCGGCAGCGCGATCGTCAGCCCGGGATCGCCGCGCTACGAACTTGGTTTGCAACTGAAAGAAGATGTCCCGCACCGCCTGGTGGATGTCTGGGCTACGGGCGAGGCCAGCGCGTCGTTGGGGTTCGAAGCGGCGCGCGTGTTCGACAACCTCGATCCCCTGGAAAAGCCGAAGACGGAAATCCTTGCGGCCCGCGGCATCGGCGGCGGTGTGGCGGCGATGAAGGCGATGCGCAAGGTACAGAAAGACGCCATCGAGTTTCTGCATGGCACGCGCCCCGAGTTGGCCGAGGACGTGCTCGTGCAATACGCGCTGCTCGATTCCGTGGCCAACGTGCTGTGTCCCGCTTGCAAGCTCTGGAATACCGGCCACGGCGCGCAGATGATGCGCGAAGCCGTCAGCCTGATGGGCGGCTACGGAATTACCGAGGATTGTCCCGGATTCCTGGGCCACAAGTGGATGGACGCGCAGCTCGAAGCGACTTATGAAGGTCCCGAGGCGGTGCAGCGGCGGCAACTCAGCGTCACTATGGCGGACGATCTCTTCCTGGCGCAGTTCCGCGAGTGGATTCGCGAGATGCGCCACATCGCCAACGATCGTCCGGGCACCGGCGCGTGCCCGCTGGCCAGCGCGATGGAACTCTGGTTGTGGACGCTGAAGCGCATGCAATCGGTGACCGACGCTTATGGAGCGAAGCTCTACCAGAGCTCGCGGCAGGGGGTGACGTTCCCGCTGGCCGATGCGCTCTGCTTCCTGCTGGCCTCGCGCGCGCAGATTCTCGACTTCCTCGAACTGGAAAAGAAGGGGCCGCAGAATCCCACGGTGGCCGAAGCGCTGCCGGGATTGCTCACATTCCTCGGCGATCTGTGCCATGTGCAGGCGGCGCGGGCGGCGGGCGAGGTGGGCCGCATCTGCTCGGAGCTGGTATTCGGGTACAATCGCCACCCGGCGTGGGATGAGGCAGGCTGCGCCACCTGCTATCGGGCGGATGAACTGGAAGCTCTGGAAGGGCTGATCCCCGGCATCAGCGGTGTGGCGCGCGGGTACACCGATGTCATCGAGGAGGATGGTTCTCACGCCGCGAAGGCCGGACCTTGCGTACCGTTTGAAGGGCTCGACCAGTTCGCCCGCCGGCGCCTGCGGCTCGATGCCTGCCTCACCGGGTCGCAATTGGCCAAAGATCGCGCCGCCGAAGCGCTCACTAAGGTGATGATTCCGGAAGCGGCGAGCTATCCCGCATGAGCGGCGACGTGGAACGGCAGGTGATGGATGTCGATATCGCCTGCGTGGGATTCGGGCCGGCGACCGCCGGTTTCCTGACAACGCTCGCGAAAAATCTGGTGAATCCCGATGGCAGTCCGGCGATCGAAAGTCGGGTAATGCCCGGGCTGCCGCTCCAGGTGGTCTGCTACGAGCGTGCCGACGATACCGGGTTCGGAGTTTCCGGCGTGGTGACGCGTGCCCGCGGAATTCGCGCCTCGCTGCCCGAGCTCGATTTCGGCCAGATACCGATGGCCGCGCCGGTGGTGAGCGAACGAGTAGTCTACCTGCTCGACCCCACGGGCGCCAGCCGCCGTTCGTTCGCGCTGCGCATGGCCGATCGCGCCATTCGCATGCTTCGCCGCCATCGCGATTACGGATGCGAGCTTCCGTACGTGCCGCCGTTCCTGCGGAAAGACGGCGGAGTGGTTCTCTCCATGGGGCAGTTCATGCAGCACATGGCCGGCGAGATTTCTTCCACGGGGCTGGTGCAGATCTGGCCGGGGATGCCGGTGGCGGAAGCGCTGCCCGGCGAGACGAGAGCCAGCGTCGCCGGCATTCGGCTGGTAGATCAGGGCGGCGAGCCGGGCATGGATATCCACGCCGGACTCACGGTGGTGGGCGATGGCCCGGTAGGAGCGGTGGGCCGGCAACTGGACGAACGGCTCGGCATGCCGGATGGGCATCATCATCGCGAATGGGCGCTGGGAATGAAGTTCGTGGTCGACCTGCCCGAGGCCACCGATCTTGCGGCGGGTACTGTGTTCCACACCTTCGGCTATCCCGAACCGGAGATCTTCGGCTTCTTTTACGTGCACCCCGGCAATGTGGCGTCGGTGGGAATTTTCATTCCGTCGTGGTTCCGCAGTCCGATGCGCACCGCGTACCGGTATCTGCAGCACTTCGCGCTGCACCCGTATTTCTGGCGATACCTCAAAGGCGGCAAACTGCGGAGTTGGGGAGCGAAGTCGCTCGAGGAATCGGGCCGGCGCGGCGAGCCGTTTCTCGCGGGCGATGGATTCGCGCGCATCGGCGAAGGGTCCGGCAGCACCAACGTTCTGACGGGGTCGGGCGTGGATGAGGCGTGGACCACCGGCACCCTGCTGGCAGAGGCGGTAGTGGAGCTGGCGCGCCAATCCCAGCCGTTCACGCGCCAAAATCTCGATCGCACCTACGTGGCGCGACGGCGCGCGAGCTGGGTCGAGGCGGAAAGCCGCGTGGCCGAGAAATCGCGCGACGGTTTTCATCGCGGAGTCGTCTCCGGACTGATGGGGATGGCGCTGGCCGGCATCACGGGCGGCAGGCGTTGGCTGAGCGGCGAGCCCCGGCCGATCCAGAGCACGGAGGAATTCTACGCCGGCAAGATCGCCGCCGAAGAAGTCCGGCGGATCGTGGCGAACTGCAATGTCCGCAATACCTCCTGCCACGATGCGCTGATGGACGCTTGCGGCTGGCCAGCGATTCCGTTCGACGGGCAGTTGCTCATCACGCAGCAGGATGCGCTGCTGGTGGGCGGCAAGGTGCAAGCGCCGGCGGGTTTCGCGGATCACGTGCACTTTCGCTACCCCTACCTTTGCGAGGGTTGCGGGACCAGATTGTGCATCGAGATGTGCTCGGGCCAGGCGATCGCATCGGGGTCGGATGGCGTGCCGGCGTTCGATCGCGAGAAGTGTGTCTATTGCGGCGCTTGCGTGTGGAACTGTCCGAGCGGCGCGATTGCGTTTACGGCGGGCGCCGGCGGCCTGCACTCCAACGAGAACTGAAGATTCATGACACCCTTTCAAATCGTAGTTTGCGGAAGCATCGTTCCCGACCCGTTACAGACGCTCGAGCCCGTCACCGCGGCCGGCGGTCCGGCGTTGAAGAATGAAATGATGCTGCCTGCCGTGCTGGACCCGTGGGCCGGCCATGCGCTCTTCGAAGCGGCTCACCTGGCGCAGCAGGTTCCCGGCAGCAAAGTCTGGCTGGTGTCCATGGCGCCGAAAGCCAAACTGCAGCAGGTGATGATGACGGTGGCGCAGAAAGTTCCGTTCGAACTGGTCGCGCTCGACGGGCCGGCCTCGGGATTCACCGATTCGTTCGAAACGGCGGCGGCGCTGGCGATGGCTGTCGCGGCCATCCCGGGCCTCGACCGCTCGCGCCTGCTGGTGTTCGGAGGCTGGGAATCGGCGTCGCGGGGCGCGGGTTCGACGCTTCAAATGGTGGGCGAGCGACTGGGAATCACGGAGCAATTCCAGGGCGTGGACCAGCTCACCGTCAACGATGGCGGGCTCGAAATCCTGGAACGAATTGAGGGCGGCAAGCACCAGGTGTCGATCTGCACCGGGCCGCCGGCGGTGCTCGGGTGGGCCACGGGACATCTGCCGGAACCGCGGAACAATCCGCAGGTCGGGATGGTGAATATGCGAGCGATCATGCCGTCGCTCCAAAGGGCGAAAGCAGCACCGGTCAAGAGCGAGGGTCTCTCGTTTGCTTCCGTGAGTCTGCCCAGGCAGCGGCGCGAGACGCGCGTAGTGAAGGACATGACGGCCGCGGAAATCGCGCGCGAGATCGTCGCGTGGATCGGGGAGGAATAACGTGGAAACGATCTTGCTGTTGGCCCACACGGAAACGGACGGATCGCTGGCGAGGCCCGCGCTGGAAGCGCTAGCGGCCGCGAAGAATCTTGGCGGAGAACTGCACGTCGGGCTGGTGGGCGCGCAGGTGCAATCGGCCGCCGATCAAGTGGCTGGAGCCGGCGCGGCGCGCATTCTGGCGGTGACGGGCGAGCCGTTCGCGCCATCGCGATATTCCACCGACGCGGCTGCCGCGGAAGCGCTGTGCCGGGCGTCGGGAGCGGCGATCGTGCTCGCGCCCGGGACGTCGCGCTGGTCGCGCGCGCTGCCCGGGGCGGCTTTTCGATTGGGCGGACGCGTCGATACGCACGCCACGAGTTTCGCGATACAAAATGGGGTACCGGCGGTGACGCGATGGTTTTACCGGCAGCGCATGGAGGCGGTGCTGACGCGATCGCAGAGGCCGTGGATGGTCCTGCTCGATCCGGGCTGTGTGCCGGCGTGGAGCGGACCGGCGGGAAGCGTGGCGGTCGAGACCGTCGACGTTCCCGCCGTCGAATCGCGCACCACTGTCATGGGGACGCGATCGCCGGAGACAGGCGAGCAAACAATTCGGCCGGACGCCAAACTGCTTTTCGTTGCCGGCGCGGGTTGGACCAAGAAACAGCCCGACGGCGCCACTCATACGGCCGAGGCGGAAAAGCTGATTCTCCATTTCCTGCGCGCGACGCAGGCGTCGCTCGGCGGCAGCAAGTCGCTGGTCGACCTGAGCGGTGAGGGCGAAGCAGTCCTGCGATTCATGACGCATTTGAATCAGATCGGCCAGACCGGCGCCACGCCGCGCCATCCCAAAGGTATTTCGACCTGCTGCCACGGTGAGGAGCCCCACGCGGTGGGCTGGCGCTTCATCGGCCAGCGCCGCGCCGTCAATCTCGACGCCAACTGCGGCTGGGCACGCGGGAAGGCTGACGTTCTATACGTGGCGGACGCGTTCGAAGTGATGCGGCAGGTGAACGGGCTGCTGGAGGCGTGAGGCGGTAAACTCGACGTATGGCGAGCGCACACATCCAGTTCGTATCCAACGAAGACGGCGAACCAACCGCGGTGATTGTGCCTATCGAACTGTGGCGCGAAATCGAATCGGAACGTGAGACTGCCTACTTGTTGAAGTCGGAGAAGATGAAGGCACGCCTTCTGGCCGCCAAGGAACGCCTGGGCGGAATACCTTTCGAGGTTGCTGTTGAGAAGTCTGGTCTTTGATCCAGCCGCTTTCGAAGATCCGTCTGATCAGGGAGACTCAGCAGGATCCATTCAAGGGACTGACAGCTAATCCGAGCCGCCTGAAAGGCGGCTGCAGCCACGATTGGCTGCCCCACAATGCGCGCAGGGGCGGTAGATCGCTGGATGCACTCCGCGCGGATTGAACTCCACGCTTGCTTGAGTTCGCGCGTCAAGCTGAGCAGGAGAGCAACTACAGCATGTACGTTCCCGTAACTTTGATTGCCACCGCGGTTTTGGCATTCGCATCGGCGCCCGATGCCCAGCAGGCGCCGGTGTACAAGGTGGAATTCACCGTCAATAACGACACCACCGGAAACCCGCAACCTTCCCAGCGCTACAGCATGCTGGTGGACGAATCGCGAAAGGCAGTCTTTCAGGCTATGAACGGCGTCCCCACCGGCTGCGGCTCGCCCCAGTTCATCGACACGGGCGCGAAGATCGAACTCACCCTCCATTCGTCCGAGGGCAAGGTCGCGATCGAGGGCTCCATCGACCTCACCAGCGTCACGGGGCAGGTGAACCTGTCGAGTATCTGTGAGCCGATCATAGGCGAGCGAAAAATCGCCTTCAACACTACCGTCGACCTGGGCAAACCCGCAATCATCGCCGACGACCCGCGCACAGTCCCGGTGCGCCACGTGGAGGCCGTAGTCACAAAAGTGAACTGACGCCCTATTCCAGACCCTTCAGAAACGCCCGCATCTCGCGCAGCACGTCGTTCTCGTTCGAGAGATACACATAATGATGAGCACCGTGCAGAACGACCACGTGCCCTATGGGCGCGCACCCCTGAAACACCTTCATCTGCCGTTCCACCAGCGCCGATAATCCCGCCGAGTAGGCATTCGCCGCCTTCCGCACCGCCGGATCGGTGTTGTGGTCGACCCAGGCGCCCAATCCGTGCGGGTTGGCAAAAATCGCCAGCGCCGGTATGCGAATCTCCGTATATTTCTTCAGGCCCGTCATCAGAAGCGGACCACCGGGAAAATCGCGGCCTTTCGTGACGCGTCCTTCGGGAGTCGATTCCCAGGTCTGGCGGAGTTCCGCTTCGGGATAGGCGAATCCGTTCACGCGCACAAAGTAGTTATAGAGCGCGCGGAAGCCGGCCAATTCGGCCCGGCCCGGTTCGGGAGGTTGCGGCGCCGGGAGCGATTGTTGGAGCGATTGTATATCCTGCATGCCCGGCCCTTTGCCGTTATCGAAGGCGTAGGGATAGGCGGCGTCGAGATAGATCACGCCGGCGATTCGCTCGGGGCGCCGGCTCGCCACGGAGCTCAACTCCTCGCCGCCGATGGAGTGCGCAGCGAGGACAGGCCGCGCGAGTTTGAGTGAATCGATGACGGCCAGGACGTCCTCACCGAGCCGGTCGGGCCCGAAGTCTTGGGCCGAAAAACCGGACGCTCCGAAGCCGCGGCGGGTGATGCCATAGACGTGGCATTCGGCGGATAGCTTCGGCGCGAAATCGTCGAATACGTGCGCGGTGTTGCCGCCGCCAGCCAGCAGGATCAGCGGCCTCCCGGAACCGCCCCAATCGAGCACTTCCAGCCGGACGCCATCGTCGACGGTCACGAGTCTGGTGGTGTGGGGTGAGGGGTCTTTCCAGCGACCGGGTTCCTGAGAATAGAGAGGTGTAATGAGGAAAAGAAGGCCGATCCAGCGGGTCATACACACCGAATACGGCACTTCCGTACGAATTGTTCCCCACCCCCTTGCGGCGGGGGGACGGCGGGGTGTACCATAGCTATCTACCCTAGCACTCTATGGCAGATACCCTCCAAGGCACGCTCGACCTGTTGATTCTCAAGACCCTCCAACTGGGCCCGAATCACGGGTTCGGCATCACCCTCCACATTCAGACCGTTTCGCAAGGACTGTTGCGCGTGGAAGAAGGTTCGCTCTACCCCGCCCTGCACCGCCTGGAGCGCGACAAGCTGGTGAGCGCCGAGTGGAAAACCACCGATAATCGCCGCCGCGCGCGCGTCTACACCCTGACGGCGGCCGGGTGCAAGCGCCTGGGCGAGGCGGAAGAGAGCTGGACGGCGCTCGCCAAAGGCGTCGGCCGCCTGTTGAGGTACGTATGAAAAACTGGTTTCGCCGGCGCGACCGCGCGCGGGAAATTCATGAAGAGATCGAGAGCCACCTCGCCATGCGAGCCGAGTGGAATCGCGACGCCGGCATGGCTCCCGATGCGGCCCGGACCAATGCCCAACGGCGGTTCGGAAACGCCGCGATGATCGAAGAGGACACCCGGCGCGTCCGCGGGTTTCCGTGGATCGAAAGCCTCGCGCAGGACGCCCGCTATGCTTTTCGCGGGTTCAGCCGTTCTCCCGTCTTCACACTAACGGCCGTCCTCACCATCGCACTTGGAATCGGCGCCTCGACCGCCGTTTTCAGCCTCGTCGACCGCATTCTCTTCCGCTCGCTTCCCTACCCGCAGGCTGACCGCCTGGTTTCCATCGGCGTCATTGCCCCCAGCGTCGACAGGAACGAGTTCGTCTTCGCCGACGGCTACGTGCATCTGCGCGATCGCCAGACGGTGTTTTCCAACATCACCACGTTCGGCTTCATTTCCGATTGCGACCTCACCGATCGCAACGCCGCGCGCATGCAATGCGCGATGGTGGAATCCACGTTCCTGCCGACGTTCGGGATCCGGCCCGCTCTCGGCCGCAACTTCACCCACGCCGAAGACCAGCCCGGCGCCGCCAAAGTGGCGCTGCTCTCATATCCTTTCTGGAAGAGCCGCTTCGGCGGCGACGCCGGCGTAATCGGCCGATCCATTGCGGTGGACGGCCAACCCACGAGCATCGTCGGAATCCTGCCGCACGATTTCGAGATGTTTAATCTCACTCCTTTCGACCTGCTGATTCCCGAGGCCATCAACGAAGCCCACCCCGGCAACGGCCGCCTCTTCCGCGCCTTTGCGCGTCTGCGCGCGGGCGTCTCGATCGAGCAGGCTCGCGCCGCCCTCGAAGCGCCTTTCGAGCAGGAACGAAACTCCGTGCCGCCGCAGTTTCGAAAGGAATTGCATCTCGTTATCAGGCCGCTGCGCGACCGCCAGATCGGTGACATGCGCGCCGCCTCGTGGACCCTATTCGCCGCCGTGCTGGTGGTGCTGTCGATCGCTTCCGCGAACGTGGCCAACCTGATGCTCGCGCGGGCGGCCAGCCGGCGCCAGGAGTGGACCATTCGCGCGGCCATCGGCGCCGGCCGCTGGCGGCTGGCCCGCCAGGTGCTTACGGAAAGCCTGTTGCTGGCATCGTTGGGCGCCGTCGCGGGCTGCGGACTGGCGTGGCTGTTACTGCACTTCTTCGTGGCTGCCGCTCCGCAGGGAATCCTGCGCCTCGACCAGGCGTCGCTCGATGGGCGAGTACTGCTCTTCGCGGTCGCGCTCTCGCTCGCTTCCGGCGTTCTCTTCGGATTCGCTCCCGCGATCGACACCCCGGCGGCCGGCAATATGGCCGCGGGCCGGACGGTGGTTTCCGGCCGCGGTTTGCTGCGGCACGTATTGATCGCCGGGCAGATTGCCGCATCGCTCGTGCTGCTTACGGGCGCGAGCCTGCTCCTACGGTCGCTGTGGAATCTCGAAAAAGTGCCGCTCGGAATGGACGCCGACCAGACCGTCACGGCGCACTTCGTCATCGGCAAGGGCGTTCCCCCACTCGCATTCTACGAACGCCTGGAATCGCGACTGCGCGCGCTCCCCGGCAATCCCAAGTTCGCCATCGTCGACAATATCCCGCCGTACGGCGGTTCGCGCTCGCGGCCGTTTTTCGTGCTCGACGTCGAGGGCCGTCCGCCGTATCCCGAAGGATCCGGCGGAATGGTCGGCTGGCGGTATATCACTCCCGGCTATTTCGCCGCCATGGGTATTCCGATCCTAAGCGGGCGCGCTTTCACGGAGGGGGAGCGTAGCGCCAAGGAAATGCCCATCATTCTCAGCCGCGAGTTGGCGCGACGCCTCTTTCCCGATAGCGATCCGCTGGGCAAGCATATGCTCAGCATCGACGGTGTGTGGCATACCGTAGTCGGAGTGGCCGGCGACGTGATCAATAATGGGCTCGACCACCAGCCCGACCCCGAATATTACGAGCTGCGGAAACATTTCGCCGACGCCACTTACGCCAATCGGTCGCCGCAGGGCGGCTGGCGAGGCGCCACCGCGATCGTGCGCAGTCCGCTGTCTCCGGAATCGATGGCGCAAACACTGCGGCGTACCATCGCGGAACTCGATCCCTCCGTGCCGGTGACGGTACAGACCCTCGCGGAACGAGCCGGCAACCTTATGATCGCGCCCCGTTTCAACGCGCTCCTACTCGGCAGCTTCGCAGGGATGGGACTGCTATTGGCGGCCATCGGAATCTACGGCGTAATCGCGTTCCTGGTGGGCCAGCGCACGCGCGAGGTCGGAGTGCGCATGGCGCTGGGCGCGACACCGAACGCGGTCACCGGCATGTTTCTGCGGCACGCCGCCAGTTGGACGGTCGCCGGCATCGTCGCGGGGCTGGCGGGCTCGCTGGCGATCACGCGTTTACTGGCCAGCCTGCTGTTCCGAGTCAACGCGCGCGACCCCTGGAGTCTGGCGGCAGCGCCCGCCGTACTGCTCGCCGTCGCAATGGCTGCCGCATGGCTCCCCTCGCGCCGGGCCGCGCACATCGACCCGGTCCGCACACTGCGCGAAGAATAACGCCCCTCCGGTGCTTAACAGAATTGGGGAAGACCACTCCCTCCGGGAGCGGTGCTTTTTGGTGTTCCGCTCGACGAAAAGGCACCACTCCCTTGCGGTCGCGGCTCAGTAGGATCGTGGCGCGGCAAAGACTTCGGAACCAGTACCTCCGGTGATTTCCGCATCCCGGCACGCTGTTGTACCATAAGAATTTATTCATGAAGGCTTTACTGGAAGCGGTCCAGCCCGGCGACAAAGACTGGGACCTGGTCCAGGCAATCGACCCTACCCGACTGCCCGCGCACATCGCCGTCATTATGGATGGCAACGGTCGGTGGGCCGGCCGCCGGCGCTTACCGCGGGTGGCCGGACACAAAGCCGGGATCGGTCCGGTGCGATCGACTGTGGAGACGTGCGCGCGCCTGGGCGTCAAGGTGCTCACGCTCTACGCTTTCTCGGTGGAGAATTGGAAACGGCCGCGCGCCGAAGTGGAAACCTTGTGGCGCCTGCTCCGCTACTATCTCAAACACGAACTTCCCGACCTGCAGCGCAACGATATCCGCCTGCAAGCTATCGGCCGGCTGGACGCGCTGCCTCCGCAAGTGCGCCGCGAACTCGAAGCCGGGGTCGAAGCCACGGGCGCCAATCGCGGCCTGCTGGTGAATCTCGCGATCAATTACGGCGGGCGCGCCGAAATCGTCGATGCCGTCAACGCCGCGCTCGAGATGGCGCGGCTTGATGGCAGCATCGCGTCGCTGCGCATCGATGAAGATCTCATCGCCACCAATCTCTACACCGCCACCTGTCCCGATCCCGACCTTCTGATCCGCACGTCCGGTGAAATGCGCATCAGCAATTTCCTGCTGTGGCAGATTGCTTATGCCGAGTTGTATGTCACTGAAACGCTGTGGCCGGATTTTACCCGCACCGACCTGCTACAGGCCCTGCTGGAGTACCAGAAGCGCGACCGCCGCTACGGCGGGTTGAGTGGGACGCTCGCCGGGGGGCCGGCGAATGGCGGGGCCGTCAACGATGGAAACCTGATTCCTGCCCTGCGCTCGTCATGAAGCGGCTGCTCACCGCTATAGTCCTGATTCCCGCCATCGTGTACGTCGTATTGTGGGCGGACTGGCGGGTATTTCTCGGCGTGCTGACCGTGGTTGCGCTGCTGTGTTACCACGAATACGCGGGCATCGCGAAAGCCTATGGCTTCGGGCGCATGGATCTCATGGGATACGGCGCCGGAGTTCTGCTGCTGGTGTGGCAGGCGGAGACGTGGCCGTTGATTGCCGTGATCGCACTGGCCGCCATGGCGGAGGGCATGCGGGGGCAGGACCTTTCGAAGACTCTGCCGCGCGCCGCGCTGCTGCTGCTGGGCGTAATTTACGTTTTCGGCTGCTGGAAAGCGGCGTTTGCATTGCGGCAGAATTACAGCCATCACTGGCTGATGTATGCGCTGCTGCTGAACTGGGCCGGCGACAGCAGCGCCTATTATATCGGGCGTGCGTTCGGAAACCATCGCATGGCGCCGCGGATCAGTCCCATGAAGTCGTGGGAAGGCGCGGCGGCGTCGCTGGTCACGTCTGTCCTGGTGGGCGGCGCGTACCTGGTCCGCTTTGTTCCCGGCACCACGATAGCCGCGGCCATGGCGCTCACCGTGGTGGCGAACGCCGCGGGGCAGCTCGGAGACCTGGCGGAATCGGCCATCAAGCGCGGCGCCAGCGTCAAAGACTCGAGCGATATCCTGCCCGGCCACGGTGGATTTCTGGATCGTGTAGATAGCACGCTTTTCACCCTCCCGGTTGTTTATGCGTGGTTGAAACTGGTGATGTGAGGCGGTCTCTCGCCACCGATCGCGCCGGCGCGGTCGTCCAGCCAGATGAGGAACCGGTAGACCTCGGCTGGTCCGGGCACGCCGTACTGCGCGCACGTCGCGGCCTGTCCGCCCACGCGCACGGTCACGCCGTCGGAGAGCACCGCGAAAGCGTCCTCGTCGGTGTTGTCGTCTCCGAAGTAGATCGGCAGCGGTTGGTCATCGCTCCAATGCGCCAGGAGCCATTTCACGGCGGCCCCTTTATGCCAGTCGGTTCGCGGCACAACCTCGAACACTTCGCGGCCGGTATTCATGCGAAACCACGCGCCTGCCGTCGCCACGCTGGCGCGCACCGCTTGCTCTATGGCGGGCACCTCGCGATCGCCGGCCTGGCGGAAGTGAACGGCTGTGGTAAGGCCTTTGTCCTCCACCCGAACTGCCGGAAACTGGTGTAGCCTGCCGCGTAACAATTCCGTGAGCCGGCGTAAACGATCGCGCCGGGCATTGGCCTCAGGCTCGACGAAACGCAGCCCACGTCCAAAGATTTCAAGCCCGTGATTTCCACTATAAATTATGTTGTCCATGCGTACGCGAACATACAGATCTTCCACCGCGCGGCCGCTGATGATAGTGGTGATTATGGATTCCCGCTCCGCAAGGCACCCCAGAGCAGCGCGAACCGCTTCGGAAAGGTACACCGACGCGGGGTCCTCCGCGATGGGCGCCAGGGTACCGTCGAAATCCAGAAACAACGCCACACGTTTAGCAGCCCGTAATTTTGTGTCCACTTCAGCTAGAGATTGCAGCAACGGTTTCACCATACGCACCCAGGAAATAGCAATGCGACTGCCAATCAATTTCCGGCGGAAAGGGACATTTTAGAAGGAAATCTCAGCGGAATACCGGGCACAATTTCCATAAAAGCACGCGTTTGCGGGCAAACTTTTCGCCGCGTGTTACCCTCGAATAAAGTGTTCTCCCGTACCATCTGGATCGTCCTCGATAGTGTCGGTATCGGAGCCATGCCCGACGCCGCGGCTTTTGGCGATCCGCCGGGCGCCGACACGCTGGGCAATATCGCGCGACTGCGCGGGCTATCAGTTCCGAACCTCTCGGCCATTGGATTAGGAAATATCAAGCCGCTCGACGGCATCGCGCCAGCGGAAAATCCTGAGGGCTCGTTCGGACGGTGCACGCTGGCTTCGCCCGGCAAGGACACCACCACGGGCCATTGGGAGATGGCCGGGATTCACCTGGATCGTCCATTTCCGCTATATCCGCACGGATTTCCGCGCGAGATTATGGACGAATTCGAGCGGCGGATCGGGCGCGGCTGGTTGGGAAACAAGGCTGCGTCCGGCACCGAAATCATCCAGGAATTGGGCGCCGAGCACATGCGCACCGGCTCGCCCATCGTGTACACATCGGCCGACAGCGTGTTCCAGGTGGCGGCGCACGAAGAGGTGATCCCGCTGTGGGAGCAATATAAGATTTGCGAGACGGCGCGCGCTATCCTGCGCGGTCCGGCCGAAGTGGGACGCGTGATTGCCCGGCCGTTTATCGGCACGCCGGGCCATTTCACGCGCACCGCGAATCGCCACGACTATGCCGTGCCTCCGCCCGCCGGCATGCTGCTCGACCGGCTGGCGGAACGTGGCGTACCGGTCTACAGCGTGGGAAAGATCTTCGATGTCTTCCTGGGCCGCGGCATTGTCGAATCGGCGAAGACCAAGAACAATGCCGACGGCATGGCCAAGACACTGGACGCGATGACGGAATGCGACTCGGGTCTGATCTTCGTCAATCTCGTCGATTTCGATCAGCAGTACGGGCATCGCAACGATATCGCGGGCTATGGGGCCGCGCTGGAAGAGTTCGATCGCTGGCTGCCGCAGTTCGGCGCCGCGCATCGGCCCGATGACCTGGCGATTTTCACCGCCGACCACGGCTGCGACCCCACCGTGCCGGGCACCGACCACACGCGCGAGTACGTTCCGCTCCTGGCTTTCGGTCCGCGCGCGAAACGCGGTGAGAATCTTGGCTTGCGCGGATCACTTTCGGATATCGGTCAGACGGTAGCCGCCAATTTCGGCACAACGATTGCGCACGGCGCCAGTTTCTTACAACAAATTCTATGAGAAAACCAGTCATGGCGGGCAATTGGAAAATGTACAAGACGCCCGCGGAAACCACTGCATTTTTCGAGAAATTTCGGCCGCTGGTCGAAAAATCCGGGCATTGCGAGATCGTGATTTGTCCCCCCTTCACCAATCTCGCTGCGGCCGTGGATGCCGCCAAGGGTAGCTCAATCCGCGTGGGCGCGCAGAACATCGCCTGGGCGAAGGAAGGCGCATTCACCGGCGAGATCTCCGCCGCTATGCTGCTGGCCGTGGGCGCGACGCACACGATTATCGGCCACAGCGAACGCCGGCAGTATTTCGGTGAGACCGATGTTACCGTCCTGAAACGCACGCAAGCCGCGCTCGAAGCAGGACTCACGCCGATTGTCTGCGTGGGCGAACGCCTGGAAGAGCGCGAGAGCGGAAATACCGAAAAAGTGCTCGTGTGCCAGTGCCAGGACGGCATTGCCGGTTTGAGCGCCGCTCAATTCGCGAAGATCATCATCGCCTACGAGCCCGTTTGGGCCATCGGAACGGGCAAGACGGCAACGCCCGAGATCGCCGCCGACGCGCATCGCGTAATTCGCAACGAAGTGCGCGCGAAATTCGGCAAGGAAGCCGCCGACGCTGTCCGCATTCTTTACGGCGGGAGCGTCAAGCCGGACAACGTGAAGACGCTCATGGCGCAACCGGAGATCGATGGCAGCCTGGTAGGCGGCGCCAGCCTGGAACCCGTGTCGTTCGCGTCAATCGTGAATTTCTGATAGCTGCACTTATGTTGCCGGTCCGGACCCTTACTGAGCCGCGACCGCGAGGGAGCGGTGATTTTGGAATAAAAGCACCACTCGCTTGCGGTCGTGGCTCTTTAAGATCGCGCCCGATTGGCGTGCGCAATCGCGAACAGCGCCAGAAATCCCAACAGTAACCCCAACCAGGCGCCCAGCCTGATCCATTGCAGGCCGAACGTGCAGCCATAGCGTCAGCGCATTTCCAGCACCCGCTCGAAGAACTCCAGGTATCGCGGCGCCAGTTCGTCGCTCCGGTAGATTCGGCCGGCGTGTAACGCGCGGTGCGACGCCTGTTGGTAGAACTCTTCATCGTCAGTCAAACGCAAAATCAGCTCCACCCATGGTTCTACAACTGCGGCGTCCACTGGTACCTTGGTCTCCGGCGTTACTTCGCGGGGTATCGGAACCACGAAGCCGCCGCCATTTGCGGTTTCCGCCAGCCCGCCGCGATCGCTGACGATCGGCGGGATTCCATTGACCAGCGCCTCGGCCACCACGCGGCCGGCCGGTTCTTCCCACACCGAGGGCGCCAACAGCACGCGCGTGCCGGCATAAATGTCCCGGGGTAGCGGCACGGCGTCAGAAGTCAGGATGTTCTCGTGCCTCCGCAGATCGAAGCCGCCCGCCAGCGCAGCGCCCGCAAGACGGCCGGCGCTGCCGCGCGATTCGATCACCAGCAGCGCCGCCGTGGGGCGCCGCCGGGCGACCTCTTCGGCAATCCGCGCGAAAACCATCAGACCTTTTTCCGGCGACGGATTGATCATTGTAATGAAGATAGGCTGGCGGCCGGCCGCGATCACATCTTCCATTTCGAGGGGCAGCGGCAGGGCGGTGCTCTCGATTCCTAACGCCTCGCGGTAGCGGCAAGCCACGAACTGGCTGGCGGACAGGATGGCGTCCGTTTCCGCGAGTCCTCCGGGCTCCAGATAGCCGAGATTACGGAGTCCGAAGACCAGTTTCACGCCCCGGCGGCGGGCCCTGCGGCGGCGGCGCACATCCTCGGGATTGCCTCCGAATGTGAGCACCAGGTCGGGGTTGAACCGGTCGAGCTCCTGATCGAACATCAGGTCGAATTGCCGGTTGTAGAGTTTCTGCCAGGAGAGCGCCCGCGCGCCAGCGGTATCCAGCAGGCGGTAGGAAATTCCGCGGTTCTCGAAGGTGAGTTCCGGCCGGTCGCCCGGTTTTCGGATCCGGCCCACGCGAAGCCCCTGCGACGTCAGATGCTCAAAAGCATCGAATTTGTGGGCCAGCTCAGTGGCAGTAGTGGCCAACGCGCGGACCCGATAACCCGCGCCGGCCGCCATTTCGGATATGGTCGTCAGCGACCGCGCCGCGCCGCTGCCGGAATCGAGCGGAAGCTGCGGAAGCACCAGCAATAGCGACGGCTGGTGGAGCATCGGCCCGGACAGCTAGGCTTGCCGAGGGGGCCCACCGCCGTTTGACGGTTTCAATCTTGCCATGCGGAAAGCCGCCAGCGCCAGCAACAACGCGGTACCGGCGAGGGCCGCCGGCGAAAGCGCCGGGGTGGCAAGAACGGGGGCAGTGGCCGTGATATCGATTGAGGCCCCGGAGGGGATACTGACGTTCAGTGTGGTTTGATTTTCACTCACCCAGGTTCCAGTGACGGATAGATCCGCTTCATAGGTGCTCAGGGCGCCGGATGCGGATATGTTGGTAAGCGGCACAGTAATGGTCCCGTTGCAGTGGCTCGGGACGGCGGTTCCGCGCGGTTTTAGCCTGCTGCCGGGCCCAAACGCCGTTGGCTGCACCAGAGCCGAACAGGTGACTGGCGTCTGAGCGATCCCGTTGATCAGAATGGTCAGACTGTATGCGCTGACTCCAGCATTGGTGGGTGGCGTGAGGACAAAAGTAGAAGAGTACGAGGCCGAACTGAACGTTCCGGACCCGGTGCCCTTCCAGACCATCAGTACAGTGCAGGCGCCGCCGCCGGAAAGGGTCACGGTACTGCTCCCCGATAAACTCACGCCGCCATTAGTGGGCGAGCCCGTGAGAGATCCCACGGTAGTCCCGCCGGAACAGCCGGAAACAGAAGTACTGCTGGGCGCGTTGAAAACGGGCTGGGCATGAGCGGCTGCTACGGCGACCAACGCCATCGGCACCACGCGCAATGCCAGCCTGGCGGAGTTTTGCGCGAGAAAAGATTTGGCCTGTTTGAGATAGTCGGGCTGCATCGTTATCCTTCCGATGCTCTATTCTAAACGCCAAGCGCAGCATTTACAACCATTATCATTAAGATTGTCGCTAGTATGTGAGTTGTCCGGTCGAGTTCACACGTGATCTGTCCGCTTTGCCCGGGGCGGGTGATGCTGGGTAGTGGACGAAACCCAGCAGTACTCAGCCGCCGAGATGGAGCGGATGATGAAGGTTCAGGACGTTTTGCTGAAGGCGATGGCCAAGAAGATAACGTGGTGGTCGGCGGCGGAAATTCTGGGGGTGACGGACCGGACGATGCGGCGGTGGCACGAGAGATTGGAGAAGGACGGGTACGCCGGCCTGGCGGATCGGCGGAAGGGCAGGGTGAGTGCCAAACGGATACCGTTGGCAACCATCGAGAAGGTGCTCGGGCTGTACAAGGAGACCTACTACGATCTGAACATCCGGCACTTCCACGAGAAACTACGGGAGGAGCACGCGATCCGGCTGAGCTACACGTGGGTGCAGAAGGCGCTGCAGGGAGCCGGGCTGGTGGCGAAACGGCACAAGCGTGGACCACACCGGCGGCGGCGCCCCCGGCGGGTCATGCCTGGGATGCTTTTGCACATCGACGGGAGCAAACATCGGTGGTTGAACGACGATCGGTGGTACGACCTAATCGTGATCCTGGATGACGCGACCAGCGAGATCTACTACGCGCAACTGGTGGAGGAAGAATCAACGCGGACGGTGATGGCGGGAGTGCGGGAGGTGATCGAAAACAAGGGAATATTCTGCGCATTGTACAGCGATCGAGGGAGTCATTTTTTCGTGACGATGAAGGAGGGAGAGAAGGTCGATAAGGACCGCCTGACGCAGTTTGGACGTGCCCTGAAGGAGTTGGGGGTGAAGATGATCGCGGCGTACTCGCCGCAGGCGCGAGGACGGTCGGAGCGCAGCTTCGGGACGTGGCAGGGACGGTTGCCGCAGGAGCTGCGGCTGGCCGGGATCAGCAGCGTGGAAGGGGCCAATAACTTTCTACGAGAGAAGTACATAGAGGAATTCAATAGCAAGTTCAGCGTGGCGGCGGCGGAGAAAGGAACAGCGTTTCGACGGGCGGGAAGGAGTGACCTGAACTGGATATTCAGCGTGCAGACGGAGAGGGTGGTGGGCAAGGACAACACGGTGGCGATTCGGGAGCGACTGTGGCAGATCGACAAGACTCGGTTTCGGTACAGCCTGGCGGGGACGACGGTGACGATCCACGAACATCTGGACGAGACGGTGTCGATCCGGTACGGACCGCATGTGGTGGGGCGCTATAACGCGGCGGGAGAAAAGCAGGTGGCTGTGCGCACGGAAGAGCGCTGTGGAAAAGGCGGGAGTATGGAAGCCGGTGAAAACCAAAAGCAGGTTTTCACCGGCTCCCACACTCCCTTGGAAATCTCGCAGAAGCAGCGAGATTCCCACTTTCCCACAGCGCCGACTGCTGGTTCTGGTGGATCGAAGATCAAAACCAAGACCAAAACTAAACCCAAGGCGGCGGCCTAAAGGCCGCGTCGCTTTGTTTCACAAAGCGGACAGATCACGAATTAATAAAAGCGGACAACTTGACATACTACCGACA
>Ga0181521_10002417_pt1 | contig 22667 bp, 19 predicted proteins | sample PEATcosm2014_Bin_32_FD_119764 | JGI IMG/M metagenome (GOLD analysis project Ga0181521, IMG submission 119764) | Peatland microbial communities from MTU Mesocosm Facility, Houghton, MI, USA - PEATcosm2014_Bin02_60_metaG | ecosystem: Environmental > Terrestrial > Soil > Wetlands > Peat | place...
GATGATTTTGGGGCCGGTTTTTCATCGCTCTCCTGCGTGAAGCGCCTTCCACTGGATCAATTGAAAATCGACCAATCCTTCGTGCGGGACGTCCTCACCGATCCAGGTGATGCGGCGGTTGCTAACACCATTATTGCCCTGGGCAAAAGCCTTGGAATAGGAGTCATCGCTGAAGGCGTGGAGACGGAGGAACAGCGCGAGTTTCTCGCCCAAAATGGTTGCCACGCTTTCCAAGGCTATCTCTTTAGCCGTCCGCTGCCGCTCGAAGCTTTCGAGGACTTTGCTGCGGTGTGTCATCGCGGGAGCGCCGTTGTATGTGAGGTTTGACGGGTCGGGTCAGGTCGAAAGAACCCGTTTGCTGCCTGCATTGCAACGCGATCGCCGATCGGCGGTTTTGGGCCGGCACTTCCGTGTAATCGAGCAGGTTTGCTCGCGTCGGGTCGGCGGTCTTGCAGTTGCAGTGCATCACGAGCTCTGTCGTTAGCGTGTGGAACAAGCTCTCCATCGTAGCGTTACCCGAACAGTCTTCCTTGCGACTCTTGTTCCGTCCGACATGGGATTTCGCCCGACGAGCTCCCGGTCGTCGGCCGCCGAACCGGCCGTGCCGAGATCAGACCGCAGCATAGGTAGCCGCCCACACCGACCGAACGCCGTGTTCAGGGCATCCATATCGCGGTAAGGCAGATTCTTGGCCGTGAGAAAACGGGTGGTACCGTCCGCTTGCGGGTCAAACGCACTGCCCGCCCGCTCCTGGCCGCTCACGCTAGGTCGGTACCTGGTGCAGGCTACCCGGAACCGTTGACGGCGACTCCTTTGGTCAGCCGTTCACGAACGAACTTAATGTGTTCGCGCAGTACATACACTTGGTCGGCAAACGCGGCTGGGATCTTCAGGTTGATCACTGCATTGTCGATTTCTTCGAGTCGATGGCGCAGCGGTTCACGCTCTGCGTCCGTGGCTGCTCTTAGCGTGAGCCGCTCAAGGGCCATCAATTCGCCATAGCGGCGATGGATTCGGCTACGGATGCGCCAGCTGTAAATGGCCGGTATCAGGCGCAGTGCTGGAACCACCACGATCAGAGTGGGGACGAGGACCACCAGGATACGATCGACCAGGCTGGCCAACCAGAACGGCATGTAACGGTACGAGAAGCTCTTGCCCGATTTGTAGAAGCGGGCGGCGTCCTCACTGATCGGATACTCGTGTTCCAGCGGCGCCGGGAATTCGCCGGCACTATGCAACAGTCCGGCGCGGCCATGCACGTCGCGCGCTGCCTCGATCAATAGATCGGACAGGGCTGGGTGCAGTCCGGCGCGCGCGACCAGCTCAACGGTCGGCGCCAGCAAAGTGAGCGGCAACGGTGGAATGTTCAAACCCAGGTCGAACGTGCCCGGCGCAAGTTCCAGTTTGCTCAGATAGCGAAAATGGCGGATATAGGCGTCGGGCTGGGTGACGTCGAAGAGGCGGATGTCGCCGGCATGGAGCAGTTCGCGCACGTCTTCCGGCGCAGACGAGTCGCTCATCATGAACGCGGCGTCGATCTGGCGGTCGAGCAAAGCCAAGGATGCCGCTTTGCCGCTTAGGTCGGTCAATTGCGTGGTGCCTTTGGCTTCGATGCCATTGGCGTTGAGCAGCGCAAACGCCAAGGCGCGCGTGCCGCTGCCATCGGGGCCGACCGCGATGCGCCGGCCGCGCAGTTCGGACAGTTTTTTGATCGGCGTCGGGTTTCGGTAAAAGATGTACAGCGGCTCGTAAAAAAGGCTGCCCAGCGAGATCAGGCGATCCGTCTCGATGCCACCGGCCAGACCGCCTTGCACGAAACCGATGTCGACCTTGATGTTCGGATCGAGTAGGCGCTTCAGATTGTCTTGGGAACCCGCGGAAGGCAGAACTTTAAGTGCGACGCCGTTGTGCGCCAGGATCGTTTGGTATCTATCGGCAGCTCGACGAAGCGCGCTGCCGTCCGGACCGCTAGTGATGATGAGCGTCGTCGGGGGTGCCGGCTTCAGATAATGCACGGCTATCAGGATGGCGATCACGAAGGCAAGAAAAAAGGGCGCGGCCGTAGTGGCTATGTCGCGCCAGGAGATTCTCCGCAAAACGGTGACAATGCGCATCGATTCCGTGGTGCAGTCGGCCCAGTGCTCCAGTGTACGGGCCGATTGTCCGCATCCACCGCTGCTCTAGGTGCGCCTCCGGCTCCAAGCCCATTCAGAAAGAATGCCGAGGTCGGATCGCTAAGATTGCCGAAAGTACCAGGAATTGTCCGGGGTTTCACGCCAGACGCTTGCCGGGGTTGTCCGGCTGGCGAACAGCGCCTCGTGGCAGCGACCCGTCGAGCGGTGCGATGAATATGACCGGCTCTCAGAGTCGGCATCCAACCCGCATGCCAACTGGCCGGACAAGGCCCCATGATTGGCAGTCCTCGAGCCCCTCGGTTCCGGCACCGTCGCCAAGAGCAGTCGGTCCCTCCTGCGAAACGCCCCCTCCACAATCGACGTGGGCGCCACGCGCAAGCAGGCAAAGCACGGCGGAGGACTTCCACTCGATTGGCGAGTTAGGCGCCGCGACGGACCACCGGCGCGATGAATGCCTGTGCCACAAGGTACGTCCTTATCGCCGAAAGTGACCGCGCAATTGCCTATGACACCGGCATGCGGCATCTGATCATCATTGATCAGCCGGCCGGCGGTCAATCGCAACGCGAACGCGATGCGATTTGCAGGGAAGGCGTTGCCCCGGTGTTCCCACTGGCCTTCGAGCGACCGGATCTGGTTCGCTGATCGGCGAGGAACGTACCGGCTCCGACCGCCTACAGCACGCTCTTCACCTGCGCGACGAGGTTGTCCACGGTGAAGCCGAAGTACTTGAACAGATCGCCGGCAGGCGCGGATTCACCAAAGCGATCGATTCCAAGGACCGCGCCTTCAAGGCCGACGTACTTGCGCCAGAAGTCGGTGACGCCCGCTTCGACCGCTATACGCCGCACACCCTTCGGCAGTACGCTTTCCCGATAGGCGGCGTCCTGGCGGTCGAACACGCTGGTCGAAGGCATCGACACGACGCGCACCGGGATTCCATGTTCGGCCAGCGCCTTCTGCGCAGCGATTGCAAGCTGCACCTCTGAGCCGGTGGCCATGATGACCGCCGAAGGTTTTCCGCCAGCCTCCGACAGGACGTAGCCGCCCCGGGCAATATTGCGGGTTGCTTCGGCCGTACGGGACTGGAACGGTAGATTCTGACGCGAGAACAACAGACACGACGGCCCGTGGCGCTCGATTGCCTCCGACCAGGCGATCAACGACTCCTTGCTATCGCACGGGCGCCAGACATCCAGCCCCGGAATCAAGCGCAAGCTCGAAGTGTGCTCGACTGACTGGTGCGTAGGTCCGTCCTCGCCCAGTCCAATCGATTCATGGGTAAACACGAAGATGGTGCGGATCTTCATCAGCGCGGCCATGCGCAGCGCATTTCGGGAGTAATCGGAGAACGTGAGAAACGTGCCGCCATAGGGAATAAAGCCGCCGTGCAGCGCCAGCCCATTCATGATGGCGCTCATGCCGAATTCGCGTACACCATAAAACACGTAGTTGCCCGCCTCGGTGCGCGTCACCGCCTTGGATCCCGACCACAGCGTCAGGTTGGAGCCCGCCAAGTCCGCCGAGCCGCCGATCAGCTCCGGCAGTGCCGGGGCGAGTCCCTCGATCGCGTTCTGCGATGCCTTGCGGCTCGCGATGTTTTCGGCCTTCTCTTTCGTCTTAGCCGCCAGAGCCTGAACCCGCTCATGAAATCCGGCGGGCAGCGTACCACCGAGCCGCCGCAGGAATTCCGCCGCCAGTTCTGGATGTTGCTTGCGGTACTTCGCAAACAGCTGATTCCATTCCTCCTGCAGGCGGGCACCTTGCGGGCGGGCGTCCCAGGCCTCGTAGATCCCCCGCGGAATCTCGAAGGGTGGGTACTCCCAGCCGATATTTTTGCGCGTGGCGGCAACTTCCGCCTCGCCCAGCGCGGCACCGTGGACGGCCCCGGTATTCGCCTTGTTGGGCGAACCCATCCCGATCACCGTCTTGCAACAGATCAGGCTCGGCCGATCGGTGACTTTCCTAGAAGCGCGCAGCGCCGCGTTAACGGCATCGAAGTCGTGGCCGTTCACGTCGGCCACGACGTGCCAGCCATAGGCTTCGAATCGCTTCGGCGTGTCATCGCTGAACCAATGGTCAATGCGCCCCTTTTCCGAGTCGATCGAGATTCCATTGTCGTCGTAGAGCGCGATCAGCTTTCCCAGCCCCAGCGTGCCGGCCAGAGAACACGCCTCGTGGGAAATGCCCTCCATCATGCAGCCGTCGCCCAAAAACACGTATGTGTGATGATCGACGATGTCGAATCCGGGACGGTTAAACGCTGCCGCCAGCAGCTTCTCAGCCAGCGCCATGCCCACCGCATTGGTGAGGCCCTGGCCAAGCGGTCCGGTCGTCGTTTCCACCCCCGGCGTCAGACCGTATTCCGGGTGACCGGGGGTCTTGGAATGCAGTTGTCGGAAGCGCTTGATCTCCTCTATCGGTAGGTCGTAGCCCGTCAGGTGCAGCAGCGCGTATTGCAGCATGCAGCCGTGGCCATTGGAGATCATGAAGCGATCCCGGTTCGCCCAACTCGGGTCGGCCGGGTTGTGGCGCAGGTGGTGGCGCCATAGCACCTCGGCGATCTCGGCCATACCCATCGGCATGCCCGGATGGCCGGAATTCGCCTTTTGCACGGCATCCATCGCCAGCGCGCGAATGGCGTTGCTCAGGTCCTTACGCGATACACCCGAATGGCCGGGCTTAGCTTGCTTTTCCATGGCATCCTATCCGTTGACCTATAAAAGCTTACTTGCGCCCGACGCCGTCTTGCGCTGTCGCATCATGCGCCGAACGTAGAGGAAGGTAAATGTGTCACCGCGGCTCCGGGGTATTTCTGCCGTTGGGCAAAACTCCTGGAATGGACACAAGGGGTCGTTCTCCAGAAAACGTGGTCTGCGCTTGTCCCTCAGTTCCTAGACCTTCTCCGCTGGCGAATGCGCAGTTAGGTCGCGAATTGGGGATTGAGCAACAGGTGATCGATGCTGGCCTCCGCAGTTAGCCTGTCCTCCAGATCATATCCGTCAACGAAGCCCCGCTTGGCGTACAGGTCGAAAGCCGCCTCGCTGATGAGGCGGTGTCGCAGATCAGAATCGATCTCATCATGCGCGCCTTCTTCGAAAGGTCGATCCGGATCCACCTCCCCCTCGCGGGGTGGCTTTGCAATAGCCACACTGTGAGGGTGAGTTTGTTTGTGTGCCGCGGTTCGGTGCGTGAGACCTTGGGACGCCAGGCCATGCGCGGTTTTCATCGGAATTCTCCAATACGCTTTTCCTGCCGTTGGTGGACCAAACCCGCGGAGACTTCGCTCCTTGGATGAATGTTGCCGCACTGCCGACAACGGACATTGATTCGGATCAGTAAAAAGGCGCGAGCGGCTCGCATCACCCCCTGGTGCGAGTCGGGAGATGCGGTGCGCAGAGCGTCCATCCGTGGCTCCAGTACACGGTACCGAGCTAGGGGATGCCTCGCAGGCCGAACGCCGCGCCCGATGGTAGGTCCGCCCTACCCCAGGAAGGAACCAGCCGGTTGCTGGATCGCCGTTGGAAGGTCCTACCGCCTTAGCGTCGAATCGCAGTCGACCAGGCTATCCGCGGGAATGTGACACCATCATCACCTCCTCCGTCGTAGCGCTTTTCGAACTGCCGGGTGGTGGCAAGGAGGAGAAGACCGCTCTTATGGGTTTGTTACCTCCTTCAAGGTCTCGGGTAATTTCACGGTTCAGACCAGTTCATCCGCGGCTTTCGGCGATAGGCCGCAAACCGCGCTGTCGTGGCCTCCCATAATGAGCCGGTGCGCCGTGTCCGCACCCATGCGAGGGATCCGTTCCATCCGAGCTGTAGCATGGCCTTTTGTCCTCGAATGGGCTACGAATGCGGTCGCAATCGACATGGTGCGAGTCTCGACATTGCCGGGCGTCATCGCTGGGACCGGTCATCTTCGTCCCCGACGAAATACGCAGGGCGAATGGCAAAAGGTCGCGCGGCCCATCATAGCCGAGGCTCATCCGATAAGTCCTCGCATCTTCCGATAACGGCGAATGAGCGCATTGGTCGAGCTGTCGTGCGCGAGCTTGGGTTCGACCCTACTCTCGAGCTCGGGGATGATGCACTCAGCGAGCATCTTGCCCAGCTCTACGCCCCACTGGTCGAACGAATCAATGTGCCAAATTACGCCCTGCGTGTAAACACTGTGCTCGTAGAGCGCAATCAGCTTACCCAGAATCGTTGGCGTCAAGCGGTCGGCAAGAATCATGTTGGACGGTCGATTGCCTTCGAAGACACGGTGCGGAACCAGCCAGTCCGGGGTGCCTTCCGCCTTCACTTGCTCCGGCGTTTTCCCGAATGCGAGCGCCTCGGCCTGCGCAAAGACGTTCGCGAGCAAGATGTCGTGTTGCCGGCCGAGCGGGTTGAGCGGTTGGCCGAAGGCGATGAAGTCGCACGGAATCAGCCGCGTTCCCTGGTGGATCAGTTGAAAGAACGAGTGCTGGCCGTTGGTGCCCGGCTCGCCCCAATAGATCGGGGAAGTATCGCAGGCAACCCGCTCGCCGTCGAGCGTCACCTGCTTGCCGTTGCTCTCCATCGCCAGCTGTTGCAGGTAGGCGGGAAACCGCTTCAGGTACTGCTCGTACGGCAAGACGGCAACCGTCTGCGCACCGAAGAAATCGTTGTACCACACCGCCAGCAGTCCCAACAAAACTGGCAGGTTGCGCTCGAACGGCGCGGTGCGAAAGTGCTCGTCCATCTCGTGGAAACCCGCAAGGAGCCCTCGAAAATTCTCCGGACCGATCGCGAGCATGGTAGAAAGGCCGATTGCCGAATCCATCGAGTAGCGGCCGCCGACCCAGTCCCAGAATCCGAACATGTTGGCAGTGTCGATACCGAATTCGGATACTTTCGCGGCGTTCGTCGATACGGCGACAAAGTGCCTGCTCACGGCTTTCGCGTCGTTACCCAGTCTGTGCAGCGACCACTCGCGTGCAGCGTGCGCGTTGCTCATCGTTTCCAGCGTCGTAAACGTCTTTGAGGAGACGATGAACAGCGTCTCGGCAGGATCAAGGCCGAGCGTCGCCTCGGCAAAGTCCGTGCCGTCGACGTTGGAGACGAACTGGAATGTCATGCTCCGATCGCTGTAATGCTTCAACGCCTCGTAGGCCATCACCGGACCGAGGTCAGATCCGCCTATGCCAATGTTGATCACGTTGCGAATGCGTTTGCCGGTATGGCCCTTCCACTCCCCGCTACGGATGCGGTTCGAGAACTCCGCCATTCTGTCGAGAACGGCGTACACGTGCGGCACGACGTCCTCACCATCCACGACGATCGATGTTCCGCGCGGAGCGCGCAATGCCACGTGCAGCACGGCGCGATTTTCGGTCGTGTTGATCCGGTCGCCGTGGAACATGGCGTCGATTCGCGAGCGCAAGGCAGATTGCTGCGCCAACGCCACGAGCAAGGCGATCGTTTCGTCGGTGATCCGGTTCTTAGAGTAGTCGAGAATTAGGCCTATCTCCTCGATCACCATGCGTTCGCCGCGCGTCGGATCCTGCGCAAACAACTCGCGCAGGTGCAGTGCGCGGATTTTCTGCTGATGTTCCGCCAGCGCCGTCCACGCCGCGCTGCCGGAAACTGGTGCGATCGGTACCGTCATCCCGGCGTTCCTTTCCTGCGGGGGGTGGGGTCTAAGGGGCCGTGCGTCGTTGTATTGGGGCTGGTCGCGCTCGGCCGTTGGCTCCCAGAACCGATAGGCTACGAAGAGGAACGCCTTCGCGGCAAACCCGTTTGTCGCGACGGAAAATATCCTCTCAGACATTTACATCAACGTTCACCGCCCCCCCAACGGTCGCCAACATCGCCCGCCCGAAGTCCCTTCGTCACGATCGGATACGGTAGGCGCCGAACGCCCCGTCCATCTTGACGGTCGTCAATGACTTGATTTTGATTCGACCTACCATCCCTTCTCGGGCTTGCTTTGCTTTCCTTTCGTAGGAGCCGTATGCCCTCGCTTGTCGAGCTCGGTGCGCGGGAATGGCGCCCGCATATAACCATGCGCAGTACAGTGCAAATGGCTACAGGCTAACGGCAAACGGAGAACGAGCCTAGGAATTGGGCAGCGTCAAAGCGACAAAGCCAGCTTACCCCGAGTTTTGAACTGTCATGAAAAAACGATCTGACGCCGGTCAGATCCGCGACGGATGGCTTGGATTATTAATTCTCTCCGCGAGCCGCGCGTACCTGAGCGAGGATATGCGCACTATCGGCTTCCGGTCCGGCCGCACGCGTACTGCACGACAATCGTGCAGTGCAACAACGTGTGCCTACGCGGCGGGTCCGTCGCCCCTTGGCTAGCCCGCCACGGTCCTGCGGATGGTCGGACCCAGCGGGTGTACTGTTCAAGTTGGCGACCTCGAAACGCCTTTCGAGACCCGTGAATCGGACCCGCTCTTAGCGAATCGATCGGCATGGAGGTGCGTTTTTTCGAAATCGAACGCGTTGCGAGCCCTAGCCCACATTACAACATGAGGAAGTAAAGCATGAGCAAGAGTCTGGTCCAATTCATCATTGAAGAACAGCGCGCGATCCCGGGGGTAAGCGGCGATTTCACTGGCCTGATCAGCGACATAATCATGGCCTGCAAGCAGATCGCACATGATGTCAACAAGGGCGAGTTGATCGGCGTGCTGGGTACTGCAGGCAGCGAGAACGTTCAAGGGGAGACGCAAAAGAAGCTAGACATCATCACCAACGAGGTGTTTATCAAATCCACCGAATGGGGCGGTCATCTGGCGGCGATGGCTTCCGAAGAAATGGACGACGTCTATCCTATTCCGTCCAAGTATCCGAAGGGCAAATATCTGTTGGTATTTGATCCGCTGGACGGTTCTTCCAATGTCGACGTGAACATTTCCGTCGGGACGATTTTCTCGATTCTGCGCGCGCCCAAAGGCGTAGAGAACCCGACCGCGATGGACTTCCTGCAACCTGGTACCTCGCAAGTTTGTGCCGGTTATGCGCTGTATGGCCCAGCAACCATGCTGGTGATCACCACCGGTCACGGCGTGAATGGCTTCACCTTGGATGGCGATATCGGCGAATTCATACTGACCCATCCGAAAATGACCATTCCCGCAGACACCCTGGAATTTGCCATCAATTCTTCCAACGAGCGTTTCTGGGAAAAGCCGGTGCAGCGTTATGTGGAAGAATGCATCGCGGGAAAAACCGGCCCGCGCGGCATTAATTTCAATATGCGCTGGGTGGCATCGATGGTGGCCGAAGTTCATCGCATCCTGACGCGCGGCGGCGTCTTCCTGTACCCCAAGGACACCAAGGATCCAACAAAAGGCGGCAAGCTGCGTTTGCTGTATGAAGCCAATCCGATGTCCTTCGTCGTCGAACAGGCGGGCGGCACGTCTTCCAGCGGATACGAACGCATCATGGACATCAAGCCCTCCGGTCTGCATCAACGCGTACCGGTCATCCTCGGCTCGAAGAATGAAGTCAATCGTATCGTCCGTTATCACAACGAGGCTTAGATTGTTGCGGCCGGCCGCGGGTGGACCCGCCGACGGCTGCTTCTATGAGGACTCCTGTTAAGCCCCTTGTGGCCAGCCAGCCCGGCACCTCACCCCTCGACGTGGAGGACCTGAAGTTCATCGGCCGCATCTACGAAACGGAGACCGAGCTCAAGCAAGTTACGCCTTAGATAAGCATAGGGCTCCACGCCCGCGCGTTTGCACGATTCGATGAAGGCTTTACCTCGTTCGATCCGAACTTGGCCAAGTTGGTTGCGGATCCACCGTAGGCTAGCAGCCTGGATCTGTACCGCATAGAGGTCGCCACTCGCAAATTGCGCAGCGAGCGCCAGCGAATCCTCGACGCCCGGCATCGTTTGCATCTGGGTATGACGGTCCACTTCCTGAGCGACCACGATGCCAGCATGGCAAGATCGTCGCAATGCGCGATCGTGATCTGATGATCGATGATGCGTACCAGAACACGCGGCGCTGGTCCGGTATACCGTACGCCGCACTGGACTTGGGTGCCACGGCAAGACGTCGGTTGCTGATGTCCTCGACCGCGACCACCACGCTGGCGTCGACCGTGTCATGCGGTTGAACCAAAAAACCGCCTCCCTCGATTGCAACAGCGGATCCTGGCGGGTCTCCTACGCGCTACTCCGGCACGTCGTCGACCTCTGATGCGCATCATCACCTTAAGAGCGCTGCGTCGATTGACTCGGAATAGCCGGAAGAAGCGAGTTGGAAAAAGAGGTTGCTTGCAATTCGGTCACTCCCTTTTGCGGCACCCCCGCTGGGCGGCGGAAAAGCTCCTCAGTCGTCTATAAGCAATACCCAGGTTGGTCTTGGAAAATTCGCTTTCAGGCTGGTCGTCGCCGCTTGAAAGGCCACGTCGCTGCTCCAGAACGTTTCGACAAGGCGTTCGCATCGTTTTTGCCCTAAAGAATCGTATGGATTGGGCCGATATCCCGTAATGGCGAGGCCGCGCAAAGTGCCAGCGTTTCGGCGACATCGGGCCGCAGATTCGGTATCGGATCAACCATTTTTTAAATCTATCGAGGACAAAATGACGAACACTTCCAAGACCGTGCTGCGAATATCGACGGCAGTCGCCCTGGTCACCGCAGCCTTGTCGACAACGGTACATGCCGAGTACCGGTGCGCCACTCCAGGGCTGCTGACACTCGGTGAAAAGCGCGCCTGCGAACTCGCCCGGGAGGACACACCCGACGCGTTAATACACTTCATTCACAGCACGAAGGCGATTTACCCAGGATTGAAAATAGACGATTACGTCGGAAAAGCGGACACCGAGCGTTGGGAATTGTCCAGACAAAAGACGACTTTTGAACCACTCGCCGTCGCAAATGCGAACAGCTCCGCGAAAGGCGCCGGTACACTCAAGTAACGTTTAGCAATTCGCGCATTTTTGCGATCAAAACGACGACGCGCGGTACTCCGAAGGAAAGCGGCTGCCAAAGGATTGGCAGCCGTTTCATTTCAACAAACCCTGCGATCCCTGCGCACGGTTGCGATGTGGGGGTCGCCAATGGCCGATCACGGGAAATTTTCAAGTCACGCCCGAAGGTCCGAAAGTGGCTGAACTGTTCTTACCCTCGTTCCATGAAAGACCCCCTTGGGTCAAGTATTGCTCCTTTCCCGCGTGTCCACCGAGCGTGGGTAAAATCATATTGGGCGGTTTGCGACTTTCGAAAGAGCTGCGTCGCTGCAGTCCCGAAGTGGTCACTGCGGCTTTACGGTTCGATCTTCGCGCTTAGCGTTCTAGGCGGCCATCGACCGCCGACGGATTGCGTGTTCGGTGCGCCGACTTGTTGCTGCCTGCCGCCGCTAAGTCTGACATTGGGGGGCAATGTGGTGATCAGCCGCCGGACGCATTGATCGATCCGACGGCTCCCTCGGCGCCGTATCCGGATTGCAGAGTCGACGCACGGCAATCCATCCAGGCCTCAAACCGTGCAATCGGCAGGGGTGGAGAAATGGCATTGCCTTGAATGGCGTGGCATCCATGTTCGGCGAGGAAAAGCCGTTGTGCGTCGTTCTCGACCCCCTCGGCAACTACTTGTTTGCCCAGGTTTCCCGCCATTTGGATGATCGCTCGCGCAATCGCAGCCGAATCCTTCGCATGAGGCAGATCGCCGATAAAAGAACGGTCAATCTTGACCTTATCTATCGGCAGTTCCTTCAAATGGCGCGGCGAGAAATAGCCCGTGCCGAAGTCATCGACGGAAATGTGCAGACCGAGACCCTTGAGTTCGCACAGTCTGCAATAAACATCGGACAGGTCATCCAGAAGCGTGCGTTCGGTAATTTCAAGTTCCAACAGTTCGCCGTGCGAGCTCTCCTCATGCAGCAGCCGTCGCATGCCATCAACGAAGCCGGGTGAACGGAACTGCAAGTTCGACAGGTTGACCGCGATCGGCCCGGTCAAGCGCTGTTCGGAGCGCCAGCGTTTGGCATGGCGCAGCGCTTCGCTCAGCACCCAGTAGCCCAGCGGCAATGTCAGGCGTTGCTGTTCAGCAACCGGGATAAACTCGTCCGGCAGCAACAAGCCACGTCCCGGATGGTTCCAACGCAGCAGGACCTCGACGCCAACGAGCGCGCCGTCGACGGTTCCCACTTGCGGCTGAAAATGCAGTTCGAAGTGCTCGCGCCGCAGCGATTCGGCGATCTCGCCCTCGAGCACCAGATCCGCATACGCGGTATTGGCGCGCGTTGGATCGAAGAACTGAAAATTCGCCCGTCCGCGCGCCTTGGCAACGTACATCGCGCTATCGGCATGCTTGAGCAGGTCCAAGGCTTTGCCGCCGTCCTCCGGAAACATGGCAATGCCCACGGAGGCCGAGATCGAGATCATGCGCTGCTCCAATTCGACGGGGAGCTGGATCGAGGCCAACAACTTGCGCGCAACTTCTTCAACCTGCAGGCGCAGCGTGGCACGCGACAACATCACGATGAATTCATCGCCGCCGAAGCGGGCCACGAGGTCGGATGCGCGCAAGCTGGCGCTGATGCGTTCGCCCACGGCCTGCAACAAGCGATCGCCGGCCAGGTGGCCGAGTGAATCGTTGACGCGCTTGAAATTGTCGAGGTCGATGAACAGCAGCGCAAGCGGTCGCTGCTGGTCAATCACCAGCTGCCGCTCGACCTGTTCGATAAACGTGGTCCGATTCGGCAATCCGGTGAGCGCGTCGTTATGCGCCAGAAAGTGAATCCGTTCCTGTGCTGCTCGCCGGTCGCGGATGTCGCGCACGATCGTCATCCGAAGCCGCTCGCCGCCGTACGTCATGCTGCGCACAATGAATTCAACGGGTATTCGCCTGCTTTCGCGATCGACGATAGCGCTTTCGTAACTGGTTTCTGCACCGGAGCGCATCACCGCGGTGACCTGCGCCACATGATCGGGTGCCACAAATTCGAGAATTGGTCGTCCGAGCACCTCGTCGAGCGAATACCCGACCAGGGCAAGCAGTGCCGGGTTCGCATCGGTGATCAGCCCGTCGCGATGAAAGACGATGCCCTCGGCGCTTGCCTGCAGGAATTTTGCCAGACGCTCTTCGGATTCGCGCAGCGCCAGCTCGGCCTGCCGGGACTGGGTGACGTCCGTTACCATCACGAAGGCGCCCACAATTTCCGAATTCGCATTCAGCTGGGGGACCAGGTGCACCGATAGCCAGCGCGCCGACCCGTCGCGCTGGGCCAGTCGTTCGTAGATCACCGTGCGGCGCTCGCTCAGCATCCGCTCCACATGGGGGGCGATCTCCTGGGCGGCGGACTCGCCGATGATCTCCGCCGCCGAGAGGCCAATGATCGACTGTTCGTCGTGGCCAAATGCCCGCGCGTAGTGGCGGTTGGCAAACTCGCAGCAGAATGTGGCGCCGCTGTAGTACGCGATCAGCGCGGGCATGTTGTCGGCCAGTAAGCGCAAGCGTTCGGCCGAGACTCGCGCCGCAACGTCGGCGCAATGTGCCGCCGAGACGTCGTGCACGAGGCAAACGAAATACCCGAGGCCTCCGAGCCGATGGGCCGCGAAATCGACCCATCCCGGGCGTGCGCTACCCGTATCGAGTTCGAACTGAAGCGTAAAGTCCTGCCCCTGCGCAAGTGCCGCCTGCAAGGCGGCCTTCGCATCGGGCTTCAGTGTCGCGGTCCAGTCGCTGACTTGGCCGTCTCCGTGAGCGAGGCCGGCCAACTCCTTGTAATCGGGGCTGACATAAAGCGCCTCCCCTTGCGTGGAAAGCACCAGCACCATACCCGGCAACGACTGCCAGAGCGCAGGCTGAAAGGCGCGTTGTTCGATTCGGTCACTCATGGGGCGGGCATCACCTTCGTGCAAAACCAGTCCCTACACTTTGGACGGTCGCCATGAATAGCACTGTACAGTGTAGCGCCAACGAGATGCGCACCGTTATTTCCGAATGCATCTAACATGCCCACGCTCCTGCGTCCCCCCTCTTGATCAGGGCTCTTCCGCGAATCTGGCCGACACTACTCATAGTTTTCCGTTAAGGCAACAGCTCCAACCTCCGCACTGGAGAAAATCGGCGGGCTTTGTCGACGGTCGCCTCCTGGTCGACAGTGGCAGGTTTGGGTCAGCGCTCTCATGGATCTGGGAATAGCGCCGACGAGACGTACCCCTCGCCGGTGTCGCAAATGGCGCCCGCCAAGATACCTGTCAAGACGCCCGCCTTGCGTGCTAGACGCCCCGCGGACGCAAACGCGTCGCCGTCGCAGACCGCTTCACCTCATCGATGATCTTCCGGTTCAGCACCAACGGCACGAATCTGACCCCCGATGCCCGGCATCTGATGGCTGCCGACCGGCTTGCCAGACAGTACTGCGGGTCCGGTTGACTCTACCGCGACGACTTAGAGCGCGGGTTCGCGTTCCTTCGGCAACGCGCCGATGCCGTTGATTGTCCCGCCCGTTCGGACCCCGTGGTCGCCCACGCCAAGTTTCGCTTGCCTGAACTCCTAATGGCTTAGGGAACAATACCTTTGACTGCGGCCGACTTGCACCGCGCTGGAAAGTTCACACGTCAAATCAATCTTCCGGGGCGCGTCGCCAGCACCCCCCTCAGAAAAGGCTTGCACCAAATGGCCTTCAACAATTATTTGAAGCGCATACCCGTATACAGGATCGCCGAACTGTTTGACCGTATACTGGTAATTCGTCAGCGGCCCAACGGTGAACTTACCACTCGCATCGGACAGGGCGACCTGCGTTTCGTTTGTGAATTGCGAAGAGAGCCGCACCCGGGCATTCTGAATTGGCCGTCCCAACTCTAGAACGACGCCCGACACTTCGGGCGCGAAGTAGTGGCTGTTAGGTAGCGACGCACAAGCGGCCAGCGAAGCGCAAATTGCTAGCGATGCAATTTCTTTCATATCAGCCCCGGGGTGCCTTTTCGATCGTGGGCTGGCGCGGGTTCGGTGGACATTACCTGGGGCTGCTTGGCGAAGCAACCCGCCATGGACGACCACTTTTTTAGATAAACCGACGCTCGGGGGTCCGGATGAAAGCAGTTGGCCGCGGTTGGCCAATCGAGCGCCCTCATCAAGGTCAGCGTATAAGGCTCTAACCCCGCTCGCCTAGTTTGCCTGCGAGAATGACAAACGCGGGGAATTTGGCCGAGATTGCACGCCAGTTGGCCGAAAAGATGCCGATAAACAGATACCCCCGTCCATTTTTGGGAATCGGCCATGAACGTTTGCAATAACCCTGGCGTTAGCGCCGCAGTGGCGGCCGCGCAAAGCCCCTCGGCCAGCAGCATCCAGGTTTCGGTCCTGAGCCAGGCACTCAACATGCAAGCGGCAAGCGCGAATGCCCTGCTACAGGCGATTCCCCAGCTGGCTCAGCTGGCGACTTCGGGTTCCATCGGTACGAAGCTAAACACGTATACATAGGTAGTTCGTTGCACGCGACCTGCCCCCTCGCAGCACGTCGCGCCCCAAGCACGTATCGCTGCAGATTCTTGGTTGCCCAGCCCAAAGCAAATAAGTTGTCCAAATCTTGACAGCGGCGGCGCCGAGTGCCATGCCCACGGCATAAAATCGCGACACCATGCATCGCGGCCGTTACTACACACTGTCAGCCTCGTGTCCTGACCAGACAGGCATCATTGCCCGCATTGCCGGCTTCATCGCCGAGCACCGAGGCTGGATCCTCGAATCGAACTATCACGCTGAATCCGCGGAGCGCCGGTATTTCATGCGGATTGAGATTCGCGCCGATTCGCTGCCCTTTGACCTCGCCGAGTTCCGCAAGCGCTTTGCACCCTTGGCCGGCGAGCTCCAAATGGATTGGCGTATCACCGATTCGGCGATTAAGAAACGGGTGGTGCTACTGGTCTCGAAGCAGGAACACTGCCTGTACGACCTGCTTGCGCGATGGCAGTCGAAAGAACTCGATATCGAGATTCCCTGCGTGATCTCGAACCATGAAACGTTACGCGGGTTTGTTGAATGGCACGGCATCGCGTTCCACCATATTCCGGTCATGGCCGACAACAAGCTTGCCGCGAACGCTGAGGTTCGGCGTCAGTTCGAGGAGGTCAATGCTGACACGATGGTGCTAGCGCGCTACATGCAGATCCTTTCGCCGGAGCTGTGCAACGAGTACCCGCGGCGAATCCTTAATATTCATCACTCGTTTCTGCCCAGCTTCGTCGGCGCCAAGCCTTACCACCAGGCCTATCAGCGCGGGGTCAAGCTAATTGGTGCCACCTGCCACTACGTTACCGCGGACCTCGACCAGGGACCGATCATCGAGCAGGACGTGATCCGCATCGACCATTCCGATTCGCCGGAGGATATGGTGCGCTACGGCAAGGACATTGAAAAGACGGTTCTTGCTCGTGGGCTGCGCTACCACCTCGAGGACAGGGTCATGGTGCACGGTAACAAGACTGTGGTGTTCCGCTAACGACATCCCGCATAACAGTTGCGATCGACGGACGAGGGCATCGTAGGCCGGGCGTTTCCGGTTCTAACCTCCCCGATTCGAGCAGCGGGTCTTGTTCGAAAGCAAGGCCTTCGCCACGCCTCTATCGAACCGGAGCTCTCGGCCTGATCCCGAAGACCGACTGTGCCGGTCGCGAAAGTCCATTAGGGTGACCGCCAGTAGTGCCGCCACAGACCATCCCCTGATCTTGGTTCTTGCGGCCCATGGTAGAGTTGAGCAATGATCAAATGATCAATCGCTTGCCGACGCCGACACAAAAGTCCTAGGCGTTGGTGATTGTCCGAATGAGGTTGTTAAACACACTGTCAGGCAACAAACGACGCAAGGCCAGCAGCGCCTTCGCGTCAATACCGACGGAGTAACGAAGGCGTCCGGAGTCATCCGTGGCGGCCTCGTAGACCACTTCCGCAACCTTGGTCGGCTTCGATCCGTGGGCTCCGGTCGCCTGTATCTTACCGGGCCCTTCCATGAGGTACCCCGCGTAGGCTTCGGTCGGACCCGTTACGGCGCTGTCTGCCGAGCGCCCGTAGAAATCCGTATCGATGATGCCCGGTTCCACAATCCTGACTCGGATGTTGAACGGCCGCAGTTCGTGCTGGAGGGACTCTGAAAAACCTTCGACGGCCCACTTGGTCGAATGGTAAAGGCTGAAGAACGGAAACGAAATTCGGCCAGCCATCGAAGCGATGTTCACGATCGTGCCATGCTGGCGCTCACGGAAATGAGGCAAGACCGAGCGTGTCACCGACATGAGCCCTAGTACATTGGTGGCGAACTGTCTCTCAATCTGCTCTGGCGTTGTCAACTCGAACGGCCCGACGAGTGCGTAACCCGCGTTGTTGACAAGCGCGTCGATCGCACCGAAGCGCGACAGCACCTCGCCCACTGCCTGCTCGATGCTCGCGCGGTCGGTCACGTCCAGCCGCACAAGAACAACCCCCTCGATTTCCCGCAAGTCTTTCTCAGCCCCGGGCGAACGCATTGATGCGGCCACGTTCCAACCGCGCCGAGAAAATTCCCGGACGGTCTCTTTGCCAATACCGCTCGACGAGCCGGTGATCAACACGGTGTTCCTCTTACCATCTGGCGATTGATTCAACGTTGTCCCCCTTCGCGAATGACTCCAAAAAGAAAGCTCATGACACTCCCCGCCCCGCATCGGCCGTCGACTTCCGGATCGCACACTTCCCGGATCCCTCGCTTACGTGACAAAAATCGTCGAAAGGTATCATCGACTTTGAAGCACCCCTTGACAAGGCGCAATCGGAGTTCGCTCACCATGACTTCGTGTCAGCCCGGGCGTTTCCGATACGGGAATGGGTTGCACAGACCTATTTGGCGTAGCGCATGTTGGTCAAGGCGCCTGCCCCCGTTATATGAATCGCAACCTACCGAAAGCAGCCCGCCTTCGATGGGCGAAACTGGGGTGGTCTCTTCTCGCTCCCGCGGTAATAAGATGAGGCCTTCCCGAGGAGAAATCAATGCCTGTCGATGAGCGCGTCCTGTACGGTTCCGAGCTTTCTGGCCATTCCCACCGGGCCCGGCTGCTGCTCGACATGCTGGGCCTGCCGTATCGCTTCGAGTCCACGTCGACAGAAGAACGGCGCAGTCCCGCCTTCCTGGCGCTGAACCCCCTCGGCCAGATCCCGGTGCTGCGGGACGGCGAAGCCGTCGTCGCCGACAGTAGTGCCATCCTCGTCTATCTCGCTCTCGCCTACGACCGTGAGCGCGTTTGGCTGCCCACGGAGCCCTACTTCGCCGCGCAGGTGCAGCGCTGGCTCTCGATCGCCGCAGGCGAATTACGCTTCGGACCGGCCACGGCCCGAGCGGTCGCGCAATGGGGAGCGCCCGGCGACCCTGCACAAGCGGCCGCCATCTCGCGCAAACTGCTGGGCTTCGTGGAGGGCCATCTTAGGGAGCGGCAGTGGTTGGCCGCCGCTCACCCGACGATTGCCGACCTGGCCAACTATTCCTATCTCGCACACGCTCCTGAAGGGGGCATCGCCCTTCGCGGCTTCCCCGCTGTCCGGGACTGGATCGACCGGGTCCAGGCTCTGCCGCACTTCACTCCAATGCCCTCCCTTCCCCATCCAGCCAGGCCGTGATCGCTCGCCAATCCTCGGAGTGCATTCGCATCGGACAAGAGTTCGAGGGACCAGCATTCTTGGGGTTTTCAACAGAATGGCCCCAAGCGGCGCCGGCCGTTACATTTCATCGCTCCCGGCCTCCCGCTGACAGAATACGCAGCCGTGGCGCGGCCTGTCGATGACCTAAATTTCCGACCGGGCGCCAGGCCAAGCGCGGTAATCCCAACTGGGTACTTTCCACCAGGCGCAGCGCCATGCATCATCGATGCCACGATGGACACCAAATCCAGCCATCAAATCCGCGCAAGCTTGCTGGCAGACCTTGCGTCGGCGCGCGCCGATCTGATTGAGATTTATGCGAGCACATTGCACAGACTGAGCGCGGCACGATCGGCGCAATGGATTGCGGCTACGGCAGGCTTTAGCGCAGAAACGCGCGTCGAGCTCGGAGCCGGCGGAATGCCGATTTCGCCTGCCCAGTTAGCGGCCTCGATCAAACAAATCGAGTCCGAGATGACCCGTGTTCGCGATGTTCTCGCGCAGGTCGATGCGCAGATTGCGAAGGTATCACCGGCCGCGCGGGGGTCGGTGCACTGAGCCCTAGCGCGTACCAAGCTGCACGGGCCGGTCTGGCCGCCCCGCCAACGGTCAAACTCTACCGCGCTGGTCGCGGCTGAACATTCCAGCGTGGCTCGGCCGGTGTCGGATTTCGGCAATGCTGAAGGCGGGCAATTCACCTTGTATTACATGTGGACGCTCGAGTCACGAGCGTGAACCTTTCCTGAATCCGCCATACGTCAGGCAAACGCCAGCGGCGAGCGAGAGCGCGGCATACAGACCGAAATACTCCTCGTAGTGGAGTGTTTTCAGGAAAAATGTCGCCTGATCAAAACACCAATGAAGCGCTTTACTCAAAACCGAACGTATTCTGCCAATTGCACAGCACGATTCGTGAGGCATTTACCTCAAGCGGTTTCAGTCCCAGATGGGACCGACAAAGCTCGCCACTACCGGCAAGAGACCGGCTTGCGCCAGCCGGACCTTGAACTCGCCAACGTTGAAACTGAAAAAGTCCTCCGGCGCGTTGTTCTCCCGGGTCCCGAGAGATTCGAGGACATTGCTCGCGATTGTCTGCGCTGCACCCGTTGTCATTCCTTGCGGCACAATGACCGGGAGGATGCCGCCAATGCCGTGCCGGCTATCGAGCAGCATGATGGTGAAGGCGGCGCCGGCGCTTACGCAGCGCAAGGCAAACGCCACGGCGTACAGGTCCCAGCGCGTTGTCTCCAGCCGGGAACCAAGCTTGACCCAGGAACCTGTAGTCTCTGACAACTCCGCATGCAAAAAATCCACAAAGGCCTGGTCGACGTCTGTGGGAAACACCAATTGCTGAAAGTGAAAAGCGGCGCTGTTCTTTGCCAGGTTCCGGACTTGCATTTGTAGACGGTCAGCTTCGCTGGCCCAATGTTCAATGGTCTCGATTGCCTGCTCAAGGGGCTGCAACCCCGCCACATCCATTAACACCGTGAACAATGCATCGCGATGAGCATAGGACTGACCAATTTTTAGCTGAAGCGCCTCTTTGCCCGGGTAGCCTCGGTAAATTGCTGCCTGTACCTCACTCCATCCGTCGAGGCCGCTGTCTGGCTCGGCGGCTCGACGGTTTTGCTCGTGGCCCATTTGAACCAGCACGGCCTGCGCCTCGGATGCCGAGATGTCTGCAATTCCGAGGACAGCCAAGGCCGATGCCAGTGCCGGTGCCTGCTGTTGTATTTGGTCAGAATCCAATTTACGGTCCTTCCAAGCCGGATGGCTCGCTTTACCGGATACCCTTCATGATGGTGCCCTGGTGAATTGACTTGAGCTCATTCCAGGGCAGGACTGTTAACCCATATTTTTGAAAAAAGCATCCTTCGGTGCAAATTTGTATTTTGCTACGTGGGAAGCGCACGCACCGGGCGGCGCGGATGTCCCATCTAGGCATGCAATAAGGAATCTAGGAATCTGAGCGCGGCAAAAGCAACGCGCGGAATTCGCCGACCCAACTCACAAGGCCGCGAGGGCGCCTACCCAATCGGTCGATTGTGACAACAGAAACAGGCTATCCACGTCAATTGATCGGTTATGCGCCTGGCGGTCCCTTCAGCTCGACGACATTTCCCTCCGGGTCAGTGACATAAACGGAAGGGCCTTGGCCCTCGGCGCCGTAGCGCAATGCGACCGGACCAACCTCGAAACCGTGCGCTTCTATTTGATGGCGAATGCCTGGTTCGTCGAAAGGCTCAACCCGAAAACAGAAGTGATCCAAGTTGCGAGCATCGCCGCTGGGAGCTGCGCCGCCTGCCCTGCCGAGGTAGCCGTCCACAGGCACGAGATCAAGAATCGATCTGCCAGCACGCAGTTGGATTAACCCGATTTCGTCTTGGCGCCGCTCGATTGTGCATCCAAGAACGCCGCAGTAGAAATGAAGCATTTTGTCAACGTCGACGACGCGCAATACTAGATGGTCTATCTCGCGAATTCGAATCATCTTGGGCCGAAACTGGGAACTGGCGCCGCTGCTAGCCGGCTAGAAATGGGCTCGACTTGCCAAGAATATGGCGAATGGGTAGCTACTGCGGCCGACGTCTTTTCGGCGATTTTCATTGCCGAACCGAGTGACCGGTATCGGCCCGCGTCCTGCCGGTCGCAAACAAACATACTACCGAGCGCGAACGTCGGCAACTACGTAGCAAGCAGCCACCGGCGTGGCGCGGCTTAAAGCGTCGAGACCCCGACCTACAGCGGGAGCTCACGGCCTCGGCTTACGGAATTTCAGCACGTAGTTGTCAGCTTCGCCAATTGCGATGTATTTCTCGCGGTCCTTATCCTTCATTGCGAGCGTTGGTGGTAGCGTCCAGACGCCCTTCGGCCAATCCTTGGTGTCGCGCGGGTTGGCATTTATTTCTGAGGCGCCGACGAACTCGAAGCCGGCTTTCTTCGCAAGCTCGATGGTGTAGTCTTGGCGAACGTAGCCGTCCTCGGCTTTGGGATCTTGCGGCAAATCGTTGCGCCCGCGGTGGTCCTCCATGCCGAGTATGCCTCCCGGCTTGAGGGCACGGAAGAAGGCTTCAAGCGCCGCCGGCGCGTAGCCCGCGCCCATCCAATTATGTAGGTTGCGGAACGTTACGATGAGATCGACCGTACCCGCCGGCGCCACCGTGTAGTGATCGAGGCCGAGTTCGGTCAGGCTGATCTTGCCGTAGACGTCCGGGTCTGCCGCCAGCTTTCTGCGGAAGGTGTCCTTTCCAGGATTGGGAGCTTCCGCGTCCTTGGGCGGCGGAACGGCAACGTAATAGGTACCGGTCGCCTTCAGGTAGGGCGCCAGGATCTCGGTCCAGTAGCCACCGCCCGGGCTCACCTCGACCACCGTCATGTCAGGACGCAGGCCGAAAAATTCGAGCTCTTCCTGCGGATGCCGGACCGCATCGCGCTGGACAAACGCCGAGCTGCGCTTGGGATTGGCGATTGCAGCTTGCAAGGCAGCGTCGGCCGCGCGGGCTTCGAAAACCGGGCCAAAAGCGAGGATCGAACCAAGTTCGGCAATGGCTATCAGCGAGGCAATCTTCATGGAGGCTCCGACTTGAATCGATTCAAAAACAGTTTCGACCGTGTTCTTGCATGAGGTTCACACTCCCGACAGACGAATTTTACCAGCGCCGCCGACATCTGAAGATTGGATGTTGTCGATCTGGGGAACGCCACCGGCAGTTTTCCCTCAGCATTCGGCCTCGAACGACCGTGACGCCAATGACCGCGGACATGATGGAAGTGGCCGATGGAGCCAGGCTGTCTCACCGGAAGATACTATGGAGGACTGCACAAGCGAGACCCGTTGCATGAGAACGGGCCTTTTCCAAACTTCTCGGCAAAGGAGCAAGGAAATGACTTCACTCGATACAGTCCTCCAAGGCAAGGATACGA
>Ga0181521_10002418_pt1 | contig 22658 bp, 22 predicted proteins | sample PEATcosm2014_Bin_32_FD_119764 | JGI IMG/M metagenome (GOLD analysis project Ga0181521, IMG submission 119764) | Peatland microbial communities from MTU Mesocosm Facility, Houghton, MI, USA - PEATcosm2014_Bin02_60_metaG | ecosystem: Environmental > Terrestrial > Soil > Wetlands > Peat | place...
AGTGCTCGTCACCTCGCTGAGCGTGCTCGCGGTGCTGGCCGCCGGCGAGTGGCTCACCCGGCGCGTGTCCCGCCTGACTCGGGGCTGAGCGCCGCGCGGGCGGCGGCGCGCAGCACGGCTTTCTGGATCTTGCCGGTCGAGGTCCTCGGCAGCGTCACGAACGCAACCGCCTTCGGCACCTTGAAGCGGGCGAGTTCGGCACGGCAGTGCGCGATGATCTCGGTCTCGCTCGCCGTGTGTCCGGCCTTGAGCTCGACGTAGGCGCACGGGGTCTCGCCCCACGTCGGATCGGGACGCGCCACGACCGCGCAGGCGAGCACGGCCGGGTGGCGGTAGATCACGTCCTCGACCTCGAGCGAGGAGATGTTCTCGCCGCCCGAGATGATGATGTCCTTGGAGCGGTCGCGGATCTTCGCGTAACCGTCCGGCTGCAGCACCGCCAGGTCGCCGCTGTGGAACCAGCCGCCCGCGAAGGCCTCGGCCGTCGCCGCCGGGTTCTTGAGATAGCCCTTCATCGTCACGTTGCCGCGGAACATGATCTCGCCCATCGTCACGCCGTCGGCTGGTACCGGCGCGAGCGTCTGCGGGTCGAGCACGGCCATGCCGTCCTGCAGCAGGTACTCGACGCCCTGGCGGCCGTTCCGTTCGGCGCGGGCCACGACGTCGAGCGTCAGCCACTCGGCCTGCTTGGCGCAGACCGCCGCCGGGCCGTAGGTCTCGGTGAGGCCATAGACGTGTGTCAGGTCGAAGCCGAGGCGCTCCATGCCCTCGATCAGCGCCTCCGGCGGCGCGGCGCCGGCAACCATCGCATGCACCGGGTGGCTGATTCCGGCGCGCCACTCCGGCGGCGCATTGGCGAGCATCGCGTGGACGATCGGCGCGCCGCAATAGTGGGTCACGCGCTCGGTGCGGATCAGCTGGAAGATCTTCTCCGCATCGACCTTCCGCAGGCACACGTTGGTGCCGGCATTGGCCGCCATGCTCCAGGGGAAACACCAGCCGTTGCAGTGGAACATCGGCAAGGTCCACAGGTAGACGGAATGCGGCGGCATGCTCCAGGTCAGCAGGTTGCAGATCGCGTTCAGGTGCGCCCCGCGATGGTGGTAGACCACGCCCTTGGGGTTGCCGGTCGTGCCGGAGGTGTAGTTGAGCGAGATCGCATCCCACTCATCCGGCGGCCGCGACCACTCGAATGCCGGATCGCCCTCGGCGAGCAGCTGCTCGTAGTCGAGGCTGCCGAGCCGCTCGCCGGCGCCCTGGTACTCCGGGTCGTCGACGTCGATGACGAGCAGCTCGCGCGAGACCAGCGTCAGGGCGCGGCGCACGACAGCGGAGTATTCGCGATCGGTGATGAGCACGCGCGCGGCGGCGAAGTCGAGCATGAAGGCGATCGACTCCGCGTCGAGGCGCGTGTTGAGCGTGTTGAGCACGGCCCCCGTCATCGGCACGCCGAAGTGCACTTCGTACATCTCGGGCGTATTGGCGAGCATGACCGCCACCGTGTCGCCCGGGCCGACAGCGCGGCGCGCCAGCGCCGCGGCGAGGCGCCGGCAGCGCGCGTAGGTATCCAGCCAGCGGTAGCGCCGCGCGCCGTGCACCACGGCCGTGAGCTGGGGGTAGACGCGCGCAGCGCGTTCGATGAACACCAGCGGGGTCAGTGGCGCAAAATTCGCCGGGGTCCGGTCGAGCCCGTTCTGGTATATGTCCGAGCCGCTGCGCGTCATCGTCGCATCTCTACTCTTGCCTGAGGTCCCGCCCCATCAGCGACCTGACCGCCGTGCGCACGTCGCGGCCCTCGTGCAGCACAGCGTACACCTGTTCCGCGATCGGCATCTCGACCTTCGCCCGCGCGGCGACCTGGCGCACGGCGCGGGCGGCCAGCACTCCCTCGACCACCTGGCCGATCGCGCGCTGTGCATCGGCAGGGGACTTGCCGGAGGCGACCGCCAGCCCGAAGCGACGATTGCGCGACTGGTCGTCGGTGCAGGTGAGCACCAAGTCGCCGAGCGCGGCGAGGCCCATGAACGTCTCCGGCCGCGCACCGAGCGCGACGCCGAGTCGCGTCATCTCGGCGAGCCCGCGCGTGATCAGCGCGATGCGCGTGTTCGCACCGTAGCCCATGCCGTCGGCGATGCCGGTGCCGATTGCGAGCACGTTCTTGACCGCACCGCCGACCTCGACGCCGACGATGTCGGGCGAGGTGTAGGCGCGGAAATTCTGGCCGGAGAGCGTGCGCGCGAGATCCTCGGCGAATGCGGCGTCCGGCGAGGCGACCGTCATCGCGGTCGGCAGGCCGCGGCCGACCTCGGCCGCGAACGTCGGCCCCGACAGCACGGCGATCGGCACGCCGGGCCCGAGCACCTCGCGCGCGACCTCGTGCGGCAGACGGCCGCTGGCGAGCTCGAAGCCCTTGGTGGCCCAGGCGACGCGTTGGCCCGGCTGCAGAAGCGGCGCGAGCGCCTCGAGCGTACCGCGCAACGCGTGGCTGGGTACCGTGAGTAACAGGTCGGTGGCCCCGGCCACGGCCTTGCGGAATTCCGGCTCCACGCTCAGACATTCCGGGAACGGGGCGCCCGGGAGGTAGCGGTCGTTGCGGCGCACGGCGGCGAGCATCGCGAGCTGTTCCGGGTCCCGTCCCCACAGCAGCGTCGGGCGGCCGGCGCGCGCGAACTGGATCGCGAGCGCCGTGCCCCACGAGCCGGCGCCGAGCACTGCAATCGGCGCGGCGCGGGCCGGTTCGCCGCCCATCGGGGCCCGGGCCCGGCTCTCAGTTGACCGAGGGCTGAGGCTGCGGCGCCGCCTGCTCGAGCGACTGCTGGAACAGCGCGTCGAAGTTGACCGGCGGCAGCAGGAACGGCGGGAAGCCGCCGCGCAGGATCAGGTCCGAGACCGCCTGGCGCGCATAGGGGAACAGCACACCGGGGCAGAAGCTGCCCACGATGCGCCGTGCGTCGTCGATCGCGTAGCCGCGGATCAGAAATACCCCCGCCTGCTTGACCTCGACGAGGTAGGCGACCCTGTCGCCGAGCTTGGCCTCGAGCGTAATCGTGAGCACCACCTCGTGCAGGTTGTCGGCGACCGTTGCTCCGGCGGTGTTCATGTTGAGGCCAAATTGCGGCGACCAGTCGCTCGCCATGACGTTCGGGCCGCTCGGCGCCTCGAACGAGGCATCCTTGACATAGATGCTCTGCAGCACCAGTTCCTGCGCGTCCGGGGCGGTCGCCGACGGCGCGCCGGTCGGGAGAGTGTCTGCCATGTGAAGATCCTGCCTGCTGAAGGGCTGCGTTGGAGTGAAGGGTATCGCCGGTCTCAGACGGCCCGCATGCCGAGCAGCGCGTCGAGTTCGCCACTCTGGTCAAGCTCGTACAGCTCGTCCGATCCGCCGACATAGCGATCGCCGATGAAAATCTGCGGCACCGTGCGCGCGCCAGTGCGCTTGATCATCTCGGCCCGCCGCTCGGGCTCGGCCTCGAGGTCGATTTCGGTCCAGTCGATGCCTTTGCGCTCGAGGAGCGCGCGGGCGCGCGCGCAGTACGGGCACCAGCCCGTCGTGTACATCGTCACCTGCTGCGCCGCCACGATGCCCCTCAGCCCTTGACGACGGGCAGGTTCTCCGCCCGCCAGGCCGCGAGACCGCCGCGCACGTTGTAGACGTGCTTGAAGCCGAGCCGGCCCAGATGGCGCGCGGCTGCGCCCGCCGTCATGCCGGTGTCGCAGTATGCGATGACCGGTTTGTCCTTGAAGCGTTCGAGCGCCTGGGCCCCGTCGGCGATCGTCGCGCCAGGCACGTGCCGGGCACCGGCGATGTGCCCGGCGGCGAACTCCTCGCGCCCGCGCACGTCGATCAGCAGCGCGCCGCCGTTCATCAGCCGCACCGCGTCGTTCGGCGCGATCGAGCCGAACGACGCGGCGCGGGCCCGGAATTCGCTGATGGCCACCAGCACCGCCATCAGCACCGCGGCGCCGAGCAGATAGCGATGGTTGTCGGCGTACTGTAAAAACCGTTGCATCGGCGGGGACTTCAGCCTGGTTGTCGAACACCGGACCCGCAATTATAGCAGCCGGCCGGCCCGGCCCCGGCTCCGTTACAGTAACGCTCGTGCGCCACCGACCCCTGCCCCCCGCCCAACCGCGCCGCGCCGCGCTCCGGCCCCTCGCGCGGCTCGCCGTGCTCGCGGCCTCGGTATGGCCGCTGCTCGCGGCCGGGGCGGTGAACGAAAGCGACGCCGAGGCGCAGCTGCGGCGCGTGCAGGCGCGGATCCGCGATGTCACCGAGGCGGTGCAGGCCGACGTCGCCAAGCGCGACAGCGTCGCCGCTCAGCTGCACGCAGCTGATCAGGCGCTCGCGGTAGCGCGCGCGCGCGTCGAGGCGGTGCGGGAGAAACGCGCCGCCAGCGAAGCACGCCGCAATGAGCTGCGCGAGGAGGAGGCGCGCGCCGCCGCCGCGCTCGGAGCCGAGCGCGCCGCCCTCGCCGGCCAGCTGCAGGCGGCCTACGTCAGCGGCCCGCAGGAGCAGCTCAAGGTGCTGCTCAACGCCGAGGACCCCGCGACGCTCGGCCGCATGCTGCGTTACTACTCCTACCTCGGTCAGGCGCGCGCCGACCGGATCGCGTCGATCCGCGATGAGGCGGCGCGCCTCGAGGCGGTCGACGAGGAACTCGCCGCGGAGAATGCCCGGCTCGCGGCGCTCGAGGACGACCGGCGCCGCGAAGCGGCCGCGTTCGACGCCGCCCGCAGCGAGCGGCAGCGGGCGCTTGGCGAGCTGCAGGCGCGGATCCACAAGGGCAGCGGCGAGCTCAAGGACCTGAAGGCCAACGCAGCCTCGCTCGAGGATCTGCTGGCGCGCCTGCGCGCGGCGCTCGAGGACTTCGACAGCGAGGATCTGCTGGGCCGCAACGGGCAGCGCCGCGCATTCCCGGAGGTGCACGGGCGCCTGCCGTGGCCGGCGCACGGAAAGCTGCTCGCGAATTTCGGCGAGCCCAGGGCCGGCGGCCTGAAGTGGAACGGGCTGCTGCTCGGGACGCGCCCCGGCGGCGAGGTCCGGGCGCCATATTTCGGGCGCGTGGTCTATGCCGACTGGCTGCCGGGGCTCGGGCTGCTGCTGATCCTGGACCACGGCGGCGGGTTCCTGAGCCTGTATGGCTACAACGAACGCCTCTACAAGGGCGTCGGCGACAAGGTCCGTCCGGGCGAGATCGTGGCGGCGAGCCTCCCTGAGGGCAGCACCCGCCCGGAGCTCTACTTCGAAATCCGGCAGGGGGCGCGCCCGCTCGACCCGCGGCCGTGGCTCAGGGGAGCCCCGCGACCCTGAGGCGCGGCTCAAGCGTGATGGCCGCCACAGCCCTGCCGATCGGCCGGCGGAACTGAGTACTGATTCACGAAATCGCTGCGGGCGTTAGGTAAAGTTGCGCGGCGCGTGCCTGCGCGCCGGCGCAGGCGCCGACGCTACGACAACGGAGATTACACGCACAATGGTTGCGGTCGCCCAGAAGCCTCCCCGGGCCAACACCAGCCTCGACTCCTATGGGCAGCTGATCCGCATGCTGCTGCCCCGCGCCCAGGCGATCGCCGTCTACGGCGAGGGTGCGCGGGCCCTGTGGGCCTCCGACGGCCAGGATGATCCGGACCTGCATCGTCTCGCCGCCGACCTGCTGGCGGCTGATATACCGGTGTCCGGCGATATCGATGGTACGGTGCGCCAGTTCGATGGCGCCAATGCGTACGCATTCCTGCTGCGCGACCCGGACGGACTGCCGCTCGCCGTGGTCACGCTGCTGGCGCGCGAGAGCGGCGAGCCACGGCCGTTTTCGCTGGTGCTGGGCCTGCTGCGGCCCGCGCTCGAGTGCCTGCAGCGCGAGCTTGGCATGCAGGCGTCGATCGGTGCGATGTCGGAGGACCTGCATTCGCGCGACCGCGACCTCGAGCTGCTGCTCGATGCCTCGGCGGACAAGCCCAACACGGCGCGTGGCGGCGACGAGCTCGGCCGTCTGCTGCAGGCCGCCGTGGATCACCTCGGCTGCCTGATGGGCGCGCTGATCATCCCGGAGCGCTCGGTCGCGATCGTCCGCTCGCGGAACGACCAGCCGCACGGCCTCGCCGCCGAGATCGTCACGCGCACGCACCGCCACCTGATGAGCTGGGCGACGCTGCAGCGGCGTACGCTCACCATCAACAAGATCAGCGGGGCCGCCAAGCTGCCGCCCTACAAGATCCTGTCGGTGCCCGTCCGGCACCTGTCGAATCGCGTCATTGGCTTCCTGGCGCTGTTCAGTGATGCTGACGCCGGGGACTTCAGGCGCCGCCAGATGCGGCTCGCGGAGCTGCTGGCGCGCAAGGTCACCTCGATACTCCTGACCCGGTACGACGCGACGACGGGGCTGCTGTCGCGCGGTGCGTTCGAGCAGCAGGTCGACGCGCTGCTCGGATCGCGCAAGGCCCCGGCGTCGGACGCGATCGTCTATCTCGACATCGACCAGATGCACGTCATCAACGAGAACTTCGGCATGCACGTCGGCGACGACACCATCGTCAAGGTCGCCGACGTCGTCAGGCGCCGCGCGCCGATCGGGGCGCTCGCGGCGCGCATCTCCGGCGACCGCTTCGCGCTGTTCCTCGCCGGAACGAGCCTAGAGGCCGCGGCGCAGGCGGCAGAAGACATCCGGGCGAGCGTCGCGGAGCTGACCCAGAAGCGCCCGGAGGGCGTGCTGCGCGTCAGCCTGTCCGCGGGCATCGCGGCGTTGCCGGGCAACTCGAAGCAGCCTCTTTCGCATGCGCTGGCAACGGCCGAGATCGCCAGCAAGGCCGCCAAGGACCACGGCCGTGACCGGGTCGAGACCTTCGACAACAGCGACGTGAGCATGGTGCGCCGCCAGAGCGAGGTGCAGATCATCGCCGGGCTGCACGAGGCGATCGCCGCGGACCGCTTCCGCCTGTATGCTCAGCCGATCCTGCCGCTGTCGGTCGGGCCATCCGAGCCGCGCTTTGAGATCCTGATCCGGCTGCTGACGGATACCGGCGAGCTGCTGCCGCCGGCGAAGTTCCTGCCGGCCGCCGAGAGCTATCAGCTGATGCCGGAGATCGACCGGTGGGTCATCAAGCGCTCGCTCGCCGAGCTCAGCACCCACGCCAAGATGCTGGGCGGCCGCGTCGCACGCTTCGCGATCAACCTGTCGGGCCAGTCGGTCACGGATCCGGACGTGGCCGGATTCATCGAATCGCACCTGGCGGCCGCCGGCATTCCGGCCGACATCCTGTGCTTCGAGTTGACTGAGACCGCCGCCGTCACGCACCTGGAGCGCGCCGAGGCGTTCATGCAGCGTATCCGCAGCCTCGGGTGCGAGTTCGCGCTCGACGATTTCGGCACCGGCGCCTCCTCGCTCGCCTACCTGAAGACCCTGCCGGTGTCGGTGCTGAAGATCGACGGCAGCTTCGTGCGCGACGCGATCTCCAATCCACGTTCCGACTCGATGGTCAAGGCGGTCGCCCAGCTCGCCCGCACCATGGGCATCACCACGGTCGCCGAGTTCGTCGAGACGGACGAGCTCAGGATCCGCATGGCGGATCTCGGGGTCGACTACGGTCAGGGATTCGCGATCGGCAAGCCGGTGCCGCTCAGCGAGGTGCTGCAGGATCTGTCCCTGTACGAGCTCGTTGCGGCGGACGGGACCGGACTCGTCGCCGTCGATCTGCCGCGGCTCACCGGCTGAGCCAGGCACCCGCGCCGGCCCCGCCGCGTGTCAGACCGTCGCGCCCGCCCGCCTGCGGAGGAACGCGACCTCGAAGGACTCGTGCGTCACGTGGCGCTGGCCGACTGGCTGGTGGTCGCGGTCGTGCTGCTGCACCTGTTGGTGGCACCGGAGCGCACCGCGACCGGGCCGACGGCAACGGCACTGGTGCTGTTCGCGGCGCTGAGCGCCGCACTGCGCGTGCCGCGCCTGACCGGAGCGCACCCGGCGCTCGCCCTCGAGATAGAAACCTGGGCGATGGCCGCGTTCATCACCGTCGTCGCCTGGTTCACCGGTGGCGCCGAGAGTCCGCTGCAGAGCCTTTACCTGCTGCCGATCGTGCTGGCCTCGCTGGTGCTGCCGGTGCGGCGCCTGGCGCTGCTGCTGGCGGCGATCGCGGCGGCCTACATGGTGGTCGCGGGCCTGCGCCCGGGCGGCATCGTGGCGCCGGCCGCGTTCGCGGGCCGCGTGCTCGCGGTACTCGGACCGCTGCTGGTGGTCGCCTGGCTCACGGCCCAGCTCGGGACCGCGGTGCTCGCCGGGCGGCGCCGCGCCGCGGCCCTGACGAACGGCGATGCGCTGACGGGGCTGGCGACCCGCCCGGTGTTTCTCGACCGGCTGAGACGCGAGCTAGGCTATGCAGAGCGGGGCGGCCAGCCCTGCGGCGTGCTGGTGGTCGATCTGGACGGGGCGCGGCGCCTCAACGAGCAGTACGGCGAAGAGGCCGGCAACGCAGCGCTCAAGCTCGTGGCCGAGGCGCTGCGCCGCACGCAGCGCGAGACCGATCTCGCCGCGCGCTGGGGCGGGGACGAGTTCGCAGTACTGCTGCCGGGAGCGGATCGCAACGCCGCGCACGTCGTGGCGCAGCGCATCCGCCACGCGGTGTACACGACGACGCTCGAATCGGGAGCACGGCTGATCCGGTGTTCGGTCAGCGTCGGCGTTGCGGCATCGCCGCGCGACGGCCGCGATGCGCTCGCCCTGGTCGCGAGCGCCGAACGGCGCCTGGAGCGCGACCGGGAGCTGCGGCGCAGTGCGCGCAGCGCCGCGACGTCGGCCTAGATGGTGCGCGGGGCCGGCGCGCTGCAAGGGTGCTCAGCCGGTGTAGATCGCCCGCACCGCGCCGGCGATACCGCCGATCAGCAGCAGCGCGACCGGCACGAATGACAGTCCGTAGCCCAGGCCCCGCTTGGCGGGATCCTTGACGTAGCCGATCGCATAGACGAAGCGCCCGACCAGGTACACGGCACCGAGCCCGGCGGCCCAGTTCCAGCTGATGTAGTGGCCAAACAGCGGCAGCGCCGGCACGAGCACCACGATCAGCTCGATCGTGTTCTGCTGTACGCGGAAATAGCGCTCGAAGATCTCGTTGCCGGTGGTCGCCGGCGCCTTGATCCCGTAGCGGCCGCGGGCTCTGCCGACCTGGATGCCGAAGTACAGATACTGCAGCAGCGCGAGTCCCATCACGAGGTACACGAGGCTCATGGATTCCCCCTTGCGGATTGGCGGCTCTTTTCGACGCTGCCAGTCTATCGAGCGTCGCACGCCGCGGGCAGAATACACGTTCGTCGCCACGGAAGCCTCATGACCAGAGCGGCGCGCGGTTACGCGCAATTCGTCGAGATCCAGCGCCCCCCGGGGCGCGTGTTCAGCGCCTTCACGAGCAAGGAACAGCTGGAGAGCTGGTATGCGGCTGAAGCCAGCGTCGAGCCGCGCAGCGGCGGCAGCCTGCGGGTGCGGCTCAAGGACGGCAGAACCCGCGATGCGCTCATCGACGTGTACGACCAGGACCGGCGCCTGAGGCTGATCTACATGCCGGACCCGGCCATGCCGCCGGCCGGGGGCGGGCCGATCGTCGAGGATGTGCTGTTCGACCCGAAGGTCGCCAGCACCATGGTGCGGGTGCTGGGGTCGGGAGTGCCGGGCGAGCAGGAGTGGGACGCCTACTACGCGTGGCTGCGAACCGGCTGGGTCTACTGGCTGCAAATGCTCAAGCGCTCGCTCCACACCGATCAGCCGCCGGTGGCCCCGACGTGAGGGCGCGCCTGTGGCGCCTCGCGGCCGTCGCCGCCCTCGGCGCCGGCCTCGCCCTGCCGGCGGTGGCCGGCGATCTGACGGCCCTGGTGGGCGGCATGCTGGTCGACGGCAGCGGCGGCCCGCCGCTCGCCAACAGCGTGATCCTGATCGACGGTGAGCGCATCGCGGCGGTCGGGCAGGTCGGCACGCTGCCGGTGCCTGCGGGCGCCGAGGTCATCTCGACTGCGGGCCTGACGGTACTGCCGGGGCTGTGGGACCTCGCGGTGCGCCTCAGCCGGCTCGGCCACGGCGACTCCGCTCACTGGGACGACATGTACCTGCCGCTCGCGGAGCGGGTCGTGATGCCGGCCGCCGCACAGCAGCTGCTGCGCGCCGGGGTCACCAGCGCCAGGGACGTCGGTTCGCCGCTGGAAGCCGCCCTGTCAGTGCGCGAGCGCATTCGTGCGCAGCGGATTCCGGGGCCCACCCTGTACATATCGGGGCCGGAGCTGGAGAAGGATCCGCCCGCGCGTGCGCACGAGTACCGCTGGGCGCTGCACAACCCCGAGGAGGCCCGTCAGAAGGCCGAGCAGCTCGCCCGCGCGGGGGTCGACTACCTCGTGGTCGCCGGCGCGAGCGACTTCAGCAACACCGAGCTCGCCGCGATCGTCGCGGTGTCGCAGGACACGGGCGTGCGCTGGCATGCGGAGGTGCGGCACGATGCCGACATCGCCGTGGCCCTCGCCGCCGGGGCGGCGGGACTGCTTGATTTCGGCACGGACCTGGCGCCAGAGCTGCCGCAAGCCGCACAGACCGAGCTTAGGGCCCGCGCCGCGCGCAACGAACCGGTCGCCTGGACGGCGGGAGTGTCGGCACTGACCAACTACGAGTGGCTGCGCCAGAACGCCGGGCCGCTCGACGACATGCGCTGGCGCGAAGGCCTGCCACCCATCATCGCTGAGGACATACGTGCCTCGCTCAGTGACATTGCCACGCTCAACGCCTTCGAGACGCCGGCTCTCCGGCGCGCGGTCGTGGGGCCGCGCCTGCGCAGCGCACGTGCCGCCGGCGCGCAGCTGCTGGTCGGCTCGGAGGCGGGGCTGCCGGCGCACCTGGAGCCCCGCGCCACCTGGCAGGAGATCGAGGCGCTGGTGCTCGACGGCGGTCTCACCACGAGCGAGGCGATCCGTGCCGCCACGCTGGACGCTGCGATCCTGATGGGTGCCGAGCACGAAAACGGCAGTGTCTCGCCGGGCAAGTACGCGGATATCATTGCCGTGCGCGGCGATGCGCTCCGACACATCGAGCGTCTGCAGGACGTCGAGATTGTCGTGCGGCACGGACTGCGGTATCGCTAGGCCTCACCCCAGAGGAGCGGAATGATCATGGGTCTGTTACTGCGCGGCGTATTCGCCGCCGCCGGCCTCTGGATTGCGACCTTCTTTGTCACCGGACTCAGGTTCGACCGGCCCGCGACGCTGATCATCGCCGGCCTCGCGCTCGGGCTCGTCAATGCGCTCTTGCGCCCGCTGCTCGTGATCCTCACGCTGCCGATCACGATCGTTACGTTCGGGCTGTTCCTGCTGGTCATCAACGCCGCAATGGTGGCGCTGGTCGCATGGCTGATGCCGGGCATGCAGCTGGCGGGCTTCTGGTCCGCGCTCGGCACCGCGGTGATCGTCAGCGTCGTGAGCTGGATCGGCGGGGCTCTCGCGCGCCGCGGCTGAGGCCATGCCCGCGCACGGGCGCCGGCAGCCGGCTTACGGGGCCGCCTCGGTCGCAGGCGCTGCGCCGGAACTCGGTGCCGCACCCATGTCGGGCAAGGACACGAGCACGACGCCGAGCAGGATGATCACGGTGCCGGCGAGCTGCAGCCTCGATAGCCGCTCGCCGAGCAGCGCCCAGCCGACCAGAGCGGCCACCACCGGGTTGACGTAGGCGTACGTGGCGAGGCGCGCGGGGGTCGTATTCCGCATCAGGTAGCCGAAGGCCGTGTACGCGATTCCGGAGCTGGCGACAGTCAGGAACACGAGGGCGCCGATACTGGGCCCGGTGGCGTGCCACCGGGTGCGGTCGCCAGTGCTGAGCCCGATCGCGCCGAGCGCGAGTCCCCCGAGCAGCATCTCGAGCGCGGTAAACATCAGCGCCGGGGTCGCGGAGCGGATGTGCCGGTAGTAGAGCGTGCCGAGCGCCCACGACAAGCAACCGAGAATGATCGCGAGCTGCCAGCCGAAGTTCGCGAGCGAGAACCCGGCCTTCGGCCACATCAGCAGGGCGACCCCGGCGACGCCGAGCAGCAGCCCGACCGCAGCACGCGTGCCGAGCGGATGCCCGCGCGCGCCGAGGATCCCGAGCAGTGGAATCCAGAAAGCCGTGCTCACGTTGAGCAGCGCCGACTCACTCGATGCGACATGCCGCATCGCGAGTCCGTTGATGCCGTTGGACAGCACGACCAGGAAGAATCCCATGACGGCGAAATGCCGCCACTCGCGGGCCACCCGCGGCACGGCAGCACCGCGCCAGGTCGCGACCACCGCCAGGCCGAGTCCGGCGATCACGAAGCGCACGCCCGAGGCGAGCAGCGGCGGCAGGTCATGCACGACCAGCTTCGTCGCGGCGAACGCCGAACCCCAGATCAGGTAGACGGCCGCGAAGCACAGGTACAGGAGCGTGGGATTCGGGCGGGACGTGGTCATCGCGGGCGGGTCAGGGCGCCGGGCCCGCACAGCATGCCACGGAACGTTCCGCAAAAAGAAACGCCGGGGTGCCTGGCGGCACCCCGGCGCCGAGTCGATCCGGCTCAGTTCTGCAGCACGACCGCGATCTGGCTGGCCGTGAACGTGTTCGATCCCTGATCGTATTGACCGGTCGCGAACACCCTCAGGACCTTCGTCGTGGCGGTCAGGTCGCCGCTGAGCGCTGGCTCGAAGGTTGCGTACGTGTCGTAAAGGCCGATCCCGCCCGGCATGGTGCTCATCCAGTTGAGGATCGCGAACATGTCGGTACCGGTCGGATTCGGAACGATCTGCGGACTAGCTGGCAGCGTCGTCAAATCGATCCGCTGCGGCCCGATCTTGATCTCGTGCGTCTTAGAGCCGGCCAGGTTGACGACGAGGTCAGTCATGCTGACCGTCGTGAATCCCGTCGTTGAACCTGCGCCGAAGCCGACCTCGAGCGTTGCCGACACTGCCGCGAAGTTGACCAGAGTCTGGGCATTGAAGTCCGGTGGTGCTGAGCCGAATGGCTGCACAAGTCCGAAGAACCGCAGCGGTGCCGATGCGGTGACCCCGGCCAACGGCAGAGCGCCCGTCGCGACGATATAGCTCGCCGGATTCGAACCGCTGCCCGTGAACGTGAAGTCGCTCGGCTGCAGACCTTCAATCGCCTGCAGGTTGAGGACTACCTGCCCAGGGATCGTCGGGGCCGGAAGCTGCAGGCCCCACAGAGTCGTGATCTCGAGGCGAACCAGGTCGCCGGCCTCGGTCGCATCGAAGGTCGGATTGCCGCTCGTGTCGGTCCCGGCCGTGCCGAACGCGGTGATCTCGCTGCCAATCGAGGGCCAGGTGCTGTTCGGCATCGCGCCAGGTTCACCGGCCACCGTGAACGTCGTCGTCGCGCCGATTGTCAGCGTTACGTCCTGCGGGCTGAAATGATCGCTCTGATCGGTGTGCATGTGCAGCGTTGCGTTGCGCACGATCAGCGTGGCGCCCGTCGCGGTGTTGGTCCGCTGGATCACGACGCCCTGCAGCCTGTCGAGCGAGGCCGACTGGACGCTGGTGCCAGCCCGCACCTGCGCCGCGGTGAAGCTCCCGTCGGTCGTCGACAGAGTGCCGAAGGCGACCGTCAGCGTACCCGCCGCCAGCGCCTGCATCGCGGTCATCCCCGCGGCGCCGCTGTAACTCGTCCCGTTGATCTCGTAGGTGGTCTGCGCCGTCGTGTTCACGGTCACCTGGGTGCTGCTGGCGCTTTGACTGTCGAATGGCTCCAGGTCAACCGTGTAGCTGGTGGTATCGACGCTCACCAGCGTACCGCGCACCCGGATCTGCTTGGTGTCGAGCGGCTGGACGCTGGCGATGAGCACCGGCTCGACCTCGACAACCGCCGAAGTCGCGGTGACGTCGGAGACCTCGTTGGAAGCGGCGAGGTTGAAATCGAGCGCGAGGCGCGCCGGAATGCCCGGGGCGATGAACAGGTGATGATTGCTGTCGAGCTGCACGGTGAGTGTCACCGGCCCGTTCAGCGGGTTGCCCTCACTGTCCTCCAGTGTTGCCGGCACCGACGTGCCCGCAGTTCCCTCGACCTCCACGTCGGGCGTTGCGGCCGCCGAGAAGTCGAGCGTCATCGTGACCGCCACGTACTCCCCGGTGGGGATTGTCGCCGCGGTGAAGAACTCGGTGAGGTCGACGAGCTGGGTGAAATCGACGCGCGTCGTCCTTGGCAGCGTCTCGACGACGGTGCCGTCCGCCTTCGTCAGCTGCAGCGAGGTGACGTTGACCGTGTAGGTCGTGAAGTCGCCGGTGGCGTCCGTGATCGTCATGAACGCGCTGCCGCAGTTCGACGCCGTGCAGCCCATTGAGCTCGAGCTCCCGTTTGAGCTCGTCATGGGGCTACCGCCGCCGCCGCCGCAGGCGGCCAGCAGGATTGCGAGCGCGGGTGCGAGGAGCCACCGGGCTGCGCCGCGCAGCCCGCGGGTCAGATTTGACAGAATATGGAACGACATGATGGCGAGCCTCATGCAATTAGGACGCGTACCTTAACGCCGGGGTTCCGGCTCGGTTTACGTCCGAACCGTCTGCGGCCGGCGACAACGGCGGAAAAGGCAGCGTCAGCTAGGTGTTATGGGGCTTGCGATCGCGCTGCGGTACAGGCTCCGGCCGATCACCGCGAGCCCCAGCAGGCCCAGCCACTGGCCGAAGCGCAGTCCCGCGGGGAGCGCGAGCACATCGACATCGCCGCTCCACACGATCGGAATCGCAATCAGTACGCCGACGACCGCCTCGCCGGCGATCAGGCCGGAGGCGAACAGCAGCCCGTGCCGCCGCAGCTCCTCCGGGTCGCGGCCGGCGCTGCGCCGTGCATGCCAGCGATCGGCGAATTCCGCGAGCAGGCCGCCGAGGAAGATCGGACTCGTGTACTCGAGGGGCAGGTAGATGCCGACCGCGACGGCGAGCACCGGCGCGCGCCAGCGGCCGCCGCCGCGGGCGAGCAGCAGGTCGGTCGCGATCACCAGGGCGCCCACGATCACGCCGAGCCCGATCATGTCCCACGGCAGACCGCCGCCGAAGATGCCTTTTGCGACCGCCGCCATCAGCGTCGCCTGCGGCGCATTGAGCGCCTTGACGCCGGCGTGGGCCGGAGTGCCGATGCCATACGCCTCGAGCAGCAGATTGAGGACCGGCGCCATGATCGCCGCGCCCGCAACGGCGCCGATCGCGAGCATGACCTGCTGGCGCCAGGGCGTCGCGCCGAGGAGCCTGCCGGCCTTCAGATCCTGCAGGTTGTCGCCCGCGACCGCCGCCGCGCTGCAGGTGACCGCGCCGATCAGGATCGCCGCGACCGGCCCCACCGTACTGCCGGGGCCGAGGAATGCGAGCAGGACGAGCGAGGCGAACAGGATCGTCGAGATCGTGATTCCCGAGACCGGGTTATTGGACGAGCCGACGAGGCCCGCCATGTAGCCGCTGACTGACGAGAAAATGAAGCCCGCGATGATCATGATCACGGCCATGGTCGCCGCGATCCCGAAGCTGCCGACGACCGCGCGGTAGAGCACGAACAGCGGAATCACGAACAATACGATCCCGACCAGGATGGCGCCCATCGGCAGATCGCGTTCGGTGTCCGCGACCACGGTGCCGGGCTCGGCGACCTTCAGGCCACTCCTGATCCCCGACAACAGCGAGGCGCGCAGCGTCCACAGCGCCCACAACCCGCCGATCAGCATCGCGCCGACACCGATGTAGCGGACCTTCTTCGTCCAGATGAGACCGGCGGCCGATTCCGCGTCCACGCCGGCGAGCGCCGCGGCGAGCCCGGGGTCGTGGTCGAACAGAAACGTGTTGTAGATCGGGATGAACAGCCACCACGCGATGAGTCCACCGGCGATCATCACGAGTCCGATGTTGAGCCCGACGATGTAGCCGACGCCGAGCAGCGCCGGCGACAGGTTGACGCCGACGTAGGCAATCGTGCGCCGGCCTAGGTAGCCTGCGAGCGTGAACGACTCGGGGATGAACCTGAGACCGGACATCACGAGCTTGAACACCGCGCCGGCGAGCGCGGCGAAGCCGAGGACACGCGCGCCCCCCGCGGGGTCGCTGCCGGCGCGCAGCAGCTCGGCGGTCGCGACGCCTTCCGGGAACTGCAGGTTCTGGTCGATGATCAGCGTGCGCCGGAGCGGCACCGAGAACAGCACGCCGAGCAGCCCGCCGAGACCGATGATCGCCAGCACCCACCAGTAGTCGAAGCGACTCCAGTGGCCGAGGATCACCAGCGCCGGCAGCGTGAATACCGTGCCGGCCGCGATCGAGGATCCCGCCGAGGCGCCGGTCGCGACGATGTTGTTCTCGAGAATGCTGCTGCGGCCGAGCAGCCGCAGCACGCCCATCGAGACGACCGCAGCCGGGATCGCGGTCGCGACCGTCAGTCCCGCGAACAGCCCCAGATAGGCGTTCGCGGCGGCGAGTACGACCGTGAGCACGATCGACAGCAGCACGGCGCGAAGCGTCAGTTGCGGGGTATCGGGCATTGAACCGGTCTCCGCCAGGGGCGTCGGTCAGCGGATGCCGCCCATCCAGCGGCGGAGCAGCGGCGACAGCAGGAACATCAGCAGTCCCGCGCCGGCGCCGACTAGGGCCATGTGCAGGAACTCGGCCGGCATCGTGGCCGCGTCGCTGCCGATGTGACCGCCGATGCGTCCCGCGGCGAGATTGCCGACCGCTGCGCCCAGGAACCACGTGCCCATCATCTGGCTGACGAAGCGCGGCGGGGCGAGCTTGGTGACGTTCGAGAGCCCGATCGGGCTCAGGCACAGCTCGCCGCTGGTGTGCAGGAAGTAGGCCATCAGCAGCCACTGCGGCCCGACCCTGCCGCCGTGGGCGATGATCAGCTGGGCCGCAAGGATCAGCACCGCAAAGCCGAGGCCGAGCAGCACGAGGCCGGCACCGAACTTCAGCGGCGCCGATGGATCGAGGTTGCGACGCCCGAGCGTGACCCACAGCCAGGCGAAGAACGGCGACATCACGATGATGTAGACCGGGTTCACGGACTGATACCAGCTGGCCGGATGCTCGTGCGCCGCGAACAAGCCGCCGAGCAGCGAGCGGTCGGTGAGGTCGCGGGCAAACAGGTTTAGCGTGGTCGCGGCCTGCTCGAAGCCGGCCCAGAACAGGCATGCGCACAGGAAGAACACGACGATGACGCCGACGCGCTTTTTCTCGGTGGCATCCAGCCCGCCGAATGCGAATACGCTGCCGAAGAACACCACCGCGAGCAGCGCCATGAACTTGCCGAGGCCGTCGGCCAACTGGCCGGCGTCCACGCTGACCGCCCCGGAGCCGACCGCGAGGATTGCGGCCGCCAGCAGCGCGAGACCTGCGAGCAGCCACCAGGCGCTGCGCCGGCGTTCCGCGGGGGTCGTGCCCTGCGGGGCGAGGCCGGCATCGCCGAGGTAATGGCCCGTCAGCCGGTACTGCATCAGGCCGACGAGCATGGCTGCGCCGGCGGTGAAGAAGCCCCAGCGGTAGCCCACCGTCTCGCCGACCGTTCCCGACACCAGCGGTGCGATCGTCGCGCCGAGGTTGATGCCCATGTAGAAGATCGAGAACCCGGCGTCGCGCCGCGCGCCCGGCTGGCCGCGGTAAAGCTCGCCGACGATGGCGCTGATGTTCGGTTTCAGCAGTCCCGTGCCGAGGACGATGGTGATCAGGCCGAGGTAGAACAGCGGCAGGGACGGGATGGCCAGCATGAAGTTGCCGAGCGAGATCAGGATCCCGCCGTACCAGATGCTGCGGCGCTGGCCGAACAACCGGTCCGCCACCCAGCCGCCTGGCATCGAGAACAGGTACACGGAGCCCGCATACAGCCCGTAGATCGCGCCGGCGGTCTCGCTGTCGACGCCGAGGCCGCCGTTGGCGACGGTTGCCGTCAGAAACAGCACCAGCAGCGCGCGCATGCCGTAGTAGCTGAAGCGCTCGAAAAACTCGGTGAAGAACAGCGTCGCGAGGCCGCGCGGATGACCGAAAAAAGTGGCTCCGCTCGAGGTCGTCGGGGGCATGCGGCACTGACCTTGAGCCCGGGCGTGGGCAGGCAAAAGTTGCCGAAGTGTGACGGATATTGCAGCGCAGTAGCAACGCGCGCCGTTATGTCCCGACCTCGCTCTCCCGTTCCTCGCGCGCCCGCTGCTCGAGCTTCGAGCGCGCCAGGATCCGCGCCATCAGAATTCCGACTTCGTAAAGCGCATACATCGGCAGAGCCATCGCGGACTGCGAGATGACGTCCGGTGGAGTGATCACCGCCGCCTGGATGAACACCGCGAGCAGCACGTAGCCACGGTTCTTCCTGAGAGTTTCGAGCTTGACGAGCCCGGTCCACACTAGCAGCACGATCGCAACGGGAATCTCGAAGGCGAGACCGAAGGCCAGAAACAGCATCAGCACGAAATCCAGATACTGGGTCATGTCGGTCATCATCTGCACGCCCGGCGGGGCCGTGGCAGTGAAGAACGCGAACATCAGCGGAAACACCACGTAGAAGGCGAAAGCGATGCCGGCGTAGAACAGGACCACGCTGGACACGAGCAGCGGCAGTGCGAAGCGCTTCTCGTGCCGGTAGAGCCCCGGCGCGATGAATGCCCAGATCTGGTAGAGGACGTAGGGCATCGCCAGCACGAGTGCAATGTAGAACGCGAGCTTGAACGGGGTCATCAGCGGTGCGACGACGCTGATGGAGATCATCGTTGCGCCCTTGGGAAGCGTCTTCATCAGCGGCTGCGCGACGAAGGTGAACAGCTGGTTCGCGTAGATCATGCACGGGACCGCCACTAGGCCGACGGCGATGGCCGCATGCAGCAGCCGCGTGCGCAGCTCCAGCAAATGCGAGATTAGCGTGCCTTCCGCGAGCGACTCGGGCTCGCGCCCGGGCTCAGTGCTGGCCATCGGGGCGCGCTTCGGGGGGCGTGGGGAGCGACTCGCGCGCCGTCGCGCTGTCGCCGGTCAGCTGGGACTGCGGTTCGTTGTTCGGCCCGGCGGCCGGCGGCGCATCAGGGCCAGCGGGTGCGGAGCCGTCGGCTCCGGCCGCGGACGGCGGCAGTGCGGCCGGCGGCGGCAGCGGGGACGCGGCGGTATCAGTCTGCGCAGTGCGTTTCTGCTCGCGGAGCATCTCCGCGACCTGAATCTCCTGGTCGAGCTGGGTGCGCAGCTGCCGCGCCATCGCCCGTGCACGCCCCATCCATCGCCCGATGTCGGCCGCGAGCTTGGGCAGCTTTTCAGGGCCCAGCACCACCAGGGCGATGACCATGATCAGCAGGATTTCGCCGGAGCCCACCGCGACAATCGCCAGCTACGGTTTGTCGGGCTGACCGCCCGTCAGACGTTCGACTTTTGCTCGGGCTTGGAGCCCTGCTTGTCGCCAGCCGTGAACTCGGCGTCCTGGCCGGTCAGTTGCTTGAGCGGCTTCTGCTCCTCTTCCTTTTCACCGGCATCCATCGACTTCTTGAAGTCACGGACCGCGGCGCCCAGGTCCGAGCCAATGGTGCGCAGCTTCTTGCCTCCGAAGATCAGGAGCGCGATAAGCAGGATGACGAGCAGTTCGCGAAAACCTAAACCACCCATTTGCGTCTCCAGGAGCCCGCGGATCCGGGGGCAGACGATGATAACCCAAAGGTCAGGTGCCCAGATCGTGAGCTACCCCACTGTACTGAACGAATTAGTGGCTCGGAGCGCCCGGAGCGACCTGCAGCCAGAACGTCACCGGTCCGTCGTTGGTCAGCGTCACCTGCATCTCGGCGCCGAAGCGCCCGGTTGCGACGGCCGCGACCCGCCGGCGGGCACTGCCGACGAAGTACTCATACAGTTGCCGCCCTTGGTCGGGAGGCGCCGCGGTCTGGAATCCGGGCCGCGTGCCGCCGCGCGTCTCCGCAGCCAGCGTGAACTGGGAGACGACCAGCAGCCCGCCGCCGGTGTCGAGCAGGCTCCGGTTCATGCGGCCGGCCGCATCGTCGAACACGCGGTAGGTCACGACGCGCTCGAGCAGCCGGTCCGCCTCGGCGGCCGAATCACCACGCTCGACCGCGAGGAACACCACGAGGCCCGGGCCGCTGTCCGCGATGACCTCGCCCGCCACCTCCACACACGCCCGACAGACGCGCTGCAACAGTGCGATCATCTGTTTATGATCCCTTGCCGGCGCCGATCATGACAGGACGCCGCGCCGTCGCCAGTGCTGCCAGACTATTGTTCCCACTACCTCGGCTAAGATGATCGGAAAACGTTCTCATAGCCCCATCAGCGCATACAAATGGGCGGAGTGAGTCCAGTATTTGCCACATTGCTTTATAAATAAGATTTGTGGGAAAAAAAGTTGTCAATATGCGGTTCCGTAAAGTCTGCGTGGGATTATGCTCGCTGAAAGATCGCGTGCTTGCACTGCAGGTGGGGGGGGTAATTTAGCCGCTGCACCGATCAGCCGGCGTCGACTGTGCCCTGACTGACCGACCGCACCGCCGCGTGCGCCTGACCGCCGCCCGGATGGGCGCCCTGCGCGCCGCGGTCTGCGGCGGGCTGCCACCGGACTGCGCCCAAATGAGATTCCGCCTCCGACGGTCTCGACTAGTCTTGATGGGATGATCTCAACCGCTCCTGAGCCCGAACTGATCACTGCCGCGGCTGCACCGCGATCAGTCGGTCGACTGCTCCACAACCGCGAAGTCGCTTTCTGGTCGTGGCAGGCGCTCGGCTGGAGCGCGTACTTCATCGCCCAGTACGTCTCGGCATTGTTCTATCCGGAGAGGCTGCCGCACGAGCATTCCGCAGGCTACGTCGATGTCCTCCTCGACGCGGCCGTATCCGGCTTCGTGCTGTCCTCGCTCCTGCGTTACGCGTACCGCCGCGTCCGCGACAGCTCACCCGCGATCGTCGTCCCGACCGTTCTGGTGCTCGTATACGTGGCCGCGCTCATCTGGCGCGTGCTGATCAACGGCGGCTATGTCGTGTTCATGGGTGAGCGCGAGATGTTCGAGAGCTGGGCCCGCATGTTTGCGGGCGCGCTGATCTCGACCTACCTGCTGCTGTGCTGGTCGGCGTTGTACTTCGGCGTCTACTACTACGAGTCGGTGCAGCGGGAGCGCGAGGCGACGTTGCGCGCAACCTCACTCGCACAGGAAGCGCAGATCAAGATGCTGCGTTACCAGCTGAACCCGCATTTCCTGTTCAATACGCTGAACGCGATCTCGACGCTGATCCTCGACCGCGACAATGACACCGCGAACCAGGCCATCACGCGCCTGTCGGCGTTTCTCCGCCATACGCTCGATCAGGACCCAATGAAGAAAGTCACGCTCAAACAGGAGCTCGAGGCACTCGACCTGTATCTCGGCATCGAAAAGCTGCGCTTCGGATCGCGCCTGCGGCTGCACCGCGACGTCGATCCCGCTGCGCTCCAAGCGCTGGTGCCTTCGCTGCTGCTGCAGCCGCTGGCGGAAAACGCGCTCAAGTATGCGGTTGCGCCGTCCGAAGCCGGTGGGGCTCTGCATATCGGCGCGCGGCTGGTCGGCCAGCGCCTGCTGCTGCAGGTGACTGACAACGGGCCAGGGGTCGCCGAAGGCGCGGCAATCGGCGGCGGCCGCGGCGTCGGGCTGCGCAACACCCGCGACAGGCTCGGCGTGCTGTACGGCGACAGCGCACGTTTCGCGAGCCACAACACTCGGCCGGGCCTGCGCATCGACATCGAGTTCCCGGCGGAATTCGCCGCGTGAAGCGCATCCGCACGCTGCTGGTCGACGATGAACGGCTGGCGCGGCGCGGTCTCGAACTCAGGCTGGCTGCGGCTCCGGACGTCGAAATCGTCGGCGAGTGCGAGAACGGCCGTGAGGCGATCGACCGGGTAGCCAAGCTCGAACCCGACCTGATGTTCCTCGACGTCCAGATGCCGGGGCTGTCGGGGTTTGAGGTGCTGGCGCGCCTGCCGCAGGACTCCATGCCGGTCATCGTGTTCGTCACGGCCTTCGATCGCTACGCGATTGACGCTTTCGAGGCGCGCGCACTCGACTATCTGCTGAAGCCCGTCGAGGACGCGCGGCTCGAGCTGGCCCTGAGGCGGGTACGCCACTACCTGAGCGAACGCGCGGCCCTGGGGCAGCACGCACGGATGCTCGGGCTGCTGGCCGACGTCAACGGCGCCGGTGAGCTCGATCCTGAGACGCTGCTAGCGCGGGTCGCCGCTCCTGCCGGCCGCTTCCCCGAGGTACTGGCGATCCGGACTGGCCGCGAGATCCTGCGGGTGCGCAGTGCCGACATCGACTGGATCGACGCCGCCGGCGACTACATGTGCGTCCACGTCGGGTCCGCGACGCATGTGCTGCGCGGCACGATGAGGGAACTCGAGGAGTCCCTCGACCCGGCGGTGTTTCAGCGCGTTCACCGCTCTGCGATGGTGAACCTGAAGCGGGTGCGAAAGCTCCGTCCGCACACCAATGGCGAGTACTTTCTGACGCTCGAGGGCGGGCAGGAACTGAAGCTGTCGCGGACGCATCGGGACAAGGTCGAACTGCTGCTCCACGGCGGCGCGCACCAGCCGGGCTGACTCGACCTAAAGCGCACCGGCGAGCGCAGCGTGCCGCGGATCCTGCGCCCCCATCCGCAGTTGCCCCGATGAAGCCAGGGCCGGGCAAGGCTACCATTTGGCGTTGCGGAAGTGACCGCA
>Ga0181521_10002424_pt1 | contig 22626 bp, 18 predicted proteins | sample PEATcosm2014_Bin_32_FD_119764 | JGI IMG/M metagenome (GOLD analysis project Ga0181521, IMG submission 119764) | Peatland microbial communities from MTU Mesocosm Facility, Houghton, MI, USA - PEATcosm2014_Bin02_60_metaG | ecosystem: Environmental > Terrestrial > Soil > Wetlands > Peat | place...
GACAAGTACTCGGTCGCCGCAGTGGTTTCAGGGTAACTACTGGGGCAACCGGCCGGTTTACAGCTTTTTGTCAACTGCTCCGCCAATGGCCGCCGTTTCACATTTCCCCTTCCGCTTCAGGCGTCGCGTACCTATTCGCTAATGATCGGATGAACAGCTTTTCTGTATCGAAAGACAGAAGTGCACGCATGTGCCGGAAGGCGCCACCCTTGCTGATAACGTACTTCAGTCCGGCGCTCATGCTTAGCGCTGCCGCCGTGGAGATTGCAGCGCCGATATAAGAGTACCTCGGCACCAACATGGCGCTACCTATTATTGCCATGGCTGCCCCTGCTAAATCTGCCACCATGAGACGAAGCATATCGCGCCTGAGCATGAAAGAGTAGCTTGCGAAATGCCCACAGATCATGGCAAGGAATCCCATGGTCAGAATGGCGATTACAGGTCGGCCCCCGGCATAGCTTGGCCTAGCCAGTATCCGGACAATAAGATTCGGCGCCGTCCAAAGCACCGCCGCACCGGCAGTGAAGAGTATCAATGACCATTTCAGCCCCACTCCCAGCATCATTGCACTTCTATCCGCATCTTGCTTGTCGTGAGCCTCACACACATACGGCCATATGGTCAACTCTATCACCTGTGACGTTAGTGAGTACATCATATTGAGGAAGGCAAACGTGAAGGAGTAAATGCCCACCTCAGCGAGGTTTGTGTAGTGCGACAGGAAGAAGCGGTCCGTCAGTTTGGTTCCGTAAAACGATACGCTTACAATCATCAATGGCAAACTGTAGGAAAGAGCCGCTCGCAATGTCGGCAGACGCTCAAGGAGACCCGGTGGCGACGTTGGTAAAGCGAAACTAAAGGATGCCATACTGCAGGCGCCGCTCTTCCGGACGCCGTATACTGCCCCCGCGCAGTAACCCACGCAGTTTGCTATCAATATGGATATGAGAGTAAGTTTGTAGCCAGCAAGCCATGCGATGAGAAGTGGCCACACACAGGCGGACTGGCAGATATAGTCCACAACATTTGCGACTTCGATGCGTTTTTGCCCTGTCAGAAAATATTGAGTTTCAGAGGCAGCTACCATGCCGACCTGGAGAACCAAGCCGACCATGGCCTCTGATCTATATTGGGTCATTTTCAGGATACCCAGGCAGTAATCAAATGCTCCGCTGCCGTAAAGGACCCCGACCCACAGTGATGCCGCGAGTACCTCAAATACGAATGTTGTACGGAATATCGCCACCTGTCTGTCCAGGTTCAACCCCGGTAGGTGACGCACGAGATATGTGTGAACGCTGAAGCCAACGATCGGGGTTCCAAAGGTGAGGGCTGTGAGAATGAGGGCGTAAACACCATACTGCTCTGTTGTGAGACTTTTGCCCAGCACATACACCATTCCTACGCGAGTAGTGAGGTTCAAGCACTTCGTGAGTAGGACGTACCCGCCTTGGCGTACGACGCGGCTTCCGGAAGTCAAAGGAGGCGACCTCTATTTCTTAACGGTCAGTGTTTGGTAGCCAGTAATCGCAGGTAAGCGTACTATTACCGCCCGCGGAGGCTACGGGGTCGGACTGGCAGGCCCGCCCAGACATTCAGGAGACCTACGGTTTCGTGCACGACCGAAGATACGTCATGCGTGTTCCGCCACCAATGGTCGATATCGGCCGGGTCGCCAGGAGCGGCATGAACGAGCAATTGCAGATCTTTTCCCGCAAGCTTATTCCACAGGGCTCTGACACGCCGAGCGTGCAGGGGCGAGGTGACGATAATCACCTTGGTCATCCCGCTCCGTCGCATCCCCTCCACCGCCTCTGCCACTTCCTGTTCCGTGTCCACGACGGTATCCGGCAAAACCTGAATTACCTTAGCAGGAACACCCTCGTGAATCAGGATTTCCGTATTGTATTCCTCTTCTCCGACATAGTGGATTCCCAACTTGATCAGTTTGTCGGATGGGCTCACAGGCCGACTCAACCACACTTCGCGCGCGTAGCCCGTCTTGAACAACGCCGCCGCTTCTTCCGCCCGGTACGACAGACCTCCGCTCAGAACGAAAATCACGTCTGCCTTCGAGAGCGGATCCTCGCGTGCGAGCCACCGGGCCGCGCCACGGAATCCCGCCACCCCCGCCGCCAAAACCAACAGGACGAAGAGGCTCAATAGGCTAAGCTTCGCTTTTTTCATTCGTCCATCGTCTCGCGGCTTGGGTGGCGCTTGCGCAGAAGCACAAGGAACTGCTTGATGCCGCTCGAGCTTGTTGCTAATAAGGAAAGGAAGCGTGCTCAGAATTGTTGAGATGCTCTGACTTCTTTCTAATAAATCTCAGGTAATCTTAGCTGACGTAGTGTCTGCGAGGCCACAGCGGGTGGAATTTTCCTGGACTGATTCGACGATCGCGGTCACACACGAGGGGTAGGGATACTTGATTCCAGGCGTTAAGATCCCACTGATGGGCATTTGCGGGTCGGCTACCCTGAGGAAGACGCCGCGGCGGAGAGCTTTGATTTCGAGTTGGCGTTCGTGCGGTTTTCGCACCGGCACAGGTCGTGTTACTGCTTCGGTAGATCATTTGTATCACGCCGTGGTAACAATAGGGCGTCATTTCTTTCTAGATCTGCCACCCCAACCTGCGTGGTCAGGCCTAACGCGCAGTGGTACTCCTTCAATAGGTCGCGTAGGCTCTCGTCTGACGCCCCATAAGGATAACACATCACCCAGTAGTCAGCGGTGGGGCTGCCCACCTCCCGCAAGAAGGCCAGGCTACCCTCGATTTCTTCTCTCTGCGCCTGCGGTGACAAACTATTCAACCAGCGGTGCGTGACACCGTGGGAGCCGATGTACATATCGCAGCGCTGCATCATCCGGAGTTGGTCCGTGTCCATGTAAACCTCACGGGCGAAAGCCACCTCGTCGCTGGTAACAAAGCGATGGAACAGTCGTTCGGTGATCTCTGTTCGGATCGCCTCAGGCAGCGCCACTTGCAACATGTACTTAATGTACATCACCTGGGCCGTGTCGAAGCGGCTTGCCTTGCCCCATTCAGCCCAATACTGTTCGGCGGTCTTGAGACCGTAGGCGGGACCGTAGTCGGAGAGGCTCCGGTTAATTCCTTCGACCAGCGCTTGCTTGTTTTCTACTGAGGCCAGGATGAAATGGATGCGGTTCACGTCAAGCAATTGACCGTTGCGGACCGGGTTCACGGGAGGAAAGAAGGCACCCTGGATGTGGGCCTCGTGGAGAAGCGGAAACACGTAGGTATAGTGATCGAGGTAGCCGTCATCGAAGGTCAGGAGGATGGCATTGGGTGGAAGCCGCTGGCCGCAACGGAGACAGTAAGCCACGTCGCGGACGGTGACGGGCTGGTAGTGGCGGCGGATATGGGCCAGTTGCGCCCTGAACTCGGAAACGCGGAGGCCTTTGATTTCCGGGTACCGCGTCTGCTCCAGGGGACGGACATAGTGGTACATGACAATGGTTAGTTGGGCTCCGTCCATTGGGATCCTCCGTTTTGGTCTTGGGGCAACTGATTCGGGCGATCCTGGTCGCCATCGCCGCGAAGGATGCGAATGCGGCCAGATAGGAGAGGGTCGTACACTCTGTACGCAAAGTCTAGCTCGATGTTGGCGTTTTCGAAGGGTTCGAAGTAATTGGGAACGGTAAGGGACGGCTGCTGGCGGCGGTTGACGAAGCCGGCGGCGGTGAGGAGATCGTCGGGGATGCCGTGCTGGTAGATATCGAGGTATTCGGCATTCTCGGATACGAGGATGTTCTGGAGGGCACCTTGAAAGCGGGGCAGGACGCCAGCATCGCCGAGGTAGTCGGTGATGCGGAGCGCGGCAGACTGATTGGCATGGACCTTGCGGGCGATCAGGATAGCGTCCAAGGCGCCATCCCGGGAAAGACCGAGGACTTGGTAGCGGTAGAAGGGGTGCTGAAGGTAACGGTGACGGACGTAGTCCCAGGTTTTGCGGGGAACGGAGGCGGCGCAAAGTGCCTCGATGGTCTGGGAAGCGCAGGCATTGGTGAGGGGGACACAGCGCACGGCGGAGTCAAATGGGGCGACGGTGGGCATATGCCGGGATTCGACCCCGGAAGCGATCAAGAACGTACGGCGGCGTGGGTTGAAGAGGACGTGGTGATCGAGTAAACCGGTTTGGAAACCTAAAACCCGGTAAAGGGGGACGGCCATGCGGCTGATTCCAACAACTCCAATCATCGCCGGCTGGGTATGGCGGACCACGGATTCGAGAAGGCCGACGCCGAGGCCGGGCAACCGGATATCGTCGCGGACTTTCCAAATGGCGAGGAACGTCTCGGACCACTCGAGGCGTAGGCTGAACTGGCTCATCGGGATGAATCCGAGCAGCGCCAGGATGTCGTGAGAGGTTGGGTGCAGGGCCAGCACGAAGTTGAACTGGCCGGCGTGGGCGGAGGAGAGGTGCTGCCAATCAAACAACACGCGGGAGTGGACGAAGATGTGATCACGTTTCCAATGTTCGTTGATGAAGCGGAGAATGGGCGTGCGATCGTCTCCGCAGGCGAGACGGATGATAGGATTCATGCGGTAGCCCTGCCATCGACGGTGAGGGTGGTGCCGGTGATTGGTTCGGCATCGCGGCTGAAAAGGAAGGAGATAGTGGAGGCGGCATCTTCTGCGCGAGCGAAGCCGAGTGCGCTCCGACGGTGAAATGCGTCGACTTCGATGCCCTCGGGGGAGGAGGTCCTGTCAGTTCCGCCGAAGCCGAGGGCGGCGCGATCTACGGTTATGCCAGAGCGGCCAAGTCCGCCCGAGAGTGAGCCTAGCCTCACAGGGGCGGCTTCGTAATTCCGGCGAGCATCTGACGCTTCGTAATTGAATGTCACGTATTGGGCTCGCTTCGGCTTGCGTCGAGTCATCCGTCACGTCGCCTGACTCACACTATCGATCCGATCAAGCGTTCTAAGCTCCGTCCGAAGCGCGGCGCCAATCTTTTGCGCATGCTCAGTCTCGTCTAGGAAACGAACGTGTGGGTACACCATCTCGCCTTCATAGGTTCCGCCAAGCGCTGCAGCTACGAAACTTAGCAGCCTTTCCGGGTCGGGTTTCCATCTGAAGATGGCGTTGTGAATAATCTCCGGGAGAGACCACAAGGAGTGTACCTCGTATGTAAGGCCAGACATGTTGTAAAACGCCCGACCGAGCGTAATCACAGGCTTCTCGTAAAGCACTGCTTCCCACCCCGCGGTTCCGCTGATCGTCAGTACAGCCGCCGCGCCCAGAATCAACGCGTGGCTGCTTACTGTGGGCGAGATGAGCCGAACGCCCGGCATTTTACGGAGCCTCCTGTAATACGACACTGGGCGGCGACCAACCGAAACGGGGTGTTCTTTTACATAAAGCACAACCCCAATAGGGAGACTCTTGGCAACGTTTTCAACAAGCGCGCACTGGTCAACAGAGTATGGGCCAAGCACTGAGGTGGTTGACTCGGGCTGCTGGTGCAAGGGAAAGTAAACATATTGCTCACCCGAAACAGGGGCTTCAAAGGAGCTGCCACTGAAATAACTTCTGCCGAGGCGTGTGAGCCTATTGCGCACGTGGACCCAAGGGGGCAGCATATTGTAGTCCTGCGGATCACGGAAGTACGTCCGGGCGGCGTCGAATAGCTCCTTCAGCGTGCGGAATCTGATCCGAGCGGGAGAAGCCGAAGACGGAGGCATCGGCCTCCGATTGCGAAAGTCCGCCAGAAAGGTAGTGGCTACCCGCCGACCTGCGTCGTCAAGCCCCGAGGACAGCATTTGGCGAAACAGGTCTTCAGTTCGGGCCCATCGGTCGCAGTTGTTATTCCAAATGAACGAGGTGCGTCCTGGAATTCTTGCGTATCCTGGCACTATAAATGGGATGCCTTTCCGTCTGGCAATGGCATACAAGCTGTAGCTAATGATGCAATCGATTCCTTCACTCAGAATTACTTCAGGTCGCCGCTTCTCTATGATGCCGAGCAGGAACCGGAAAACCGTCTCCAGCATTAAGCGCTGCTTGCCGATGTCGTAGTTTTTGACGTACCGGTCCGCGGCAACAATCAAGCCCAGGTTCGGAATACCATACTCGGCCTCAATGCCTCGCAGGAATTCCATATCGGCGTGCTGCTGCTGGTAGGCGCGGCGGTAGATCGAGAACACGTCTAGTGATGTCCATTGAGCCCGTCCCCGCTTAACGGTTTCGGCCTGGTGGGTTGCGTTAACAATGCCGCTCAGCTCCACGTCACTCTCTGACGCTTGGAGCTGATAGGCAACCTGAGAAAGGAAGCGATCAAGTACAGAGAAGTATACGAGAATATTCATTTCCATACATCCTTGATCGCATTCCCTGGGTATGGGTGTGAGATCATCACGCGTACACGCTCCTGGCCGGCAGTGATGCAGACTAGTCGCAGGCTACATCACATTGTCAAGTGTTTTGCCAGTACGGTGGTGGACGAAATCTGGAATCATCTGGCTTATTAGCATCACCAGCGCGTCTTTGCTCGGAACCTCGCCGGCCTTCGTGGCGTCCTCAACCGTAGCCAGGAGCTTCATCATGCCTGCCCCACCATCGGAGTGCATGGCAACTCCATCCGCCGCAAGCAGCCCGATATCGGTGAGCTCCTCTCCAGGACACAGAAACTCCTCGACAGCCTTCTCGCCATCGGTCTCGCATTCTCCCAGCACGACCGGGTAGAGTCCATTAGAAAGGTCAACAGATAGTGCAGAGCGCGCTTCGTCTGGATCTGCGTACCAGGTCGGTTCGTACTGAAATGCCCGGAGGGTAGCAGTAACTAGCGTCCGGAAAGACACCAAGTCCGAAGTTGGCCCCAGTCGCGGCACGAGGAGATGCTTGTTGGGACAGATAATCGCGGCAAGCAAGCACAACTGCCCTGCCTCGATCGGCGAGAACACATAGCGACGAACGTTGCTAGGAATAGCGAGGGGCTGCCCCTTCTGGATTCGCTGCAGAAACGACCACGGCAAACTCCCGTCGCTGAACGCTACGTTCGCGAATCGCGCTGATGTTATGCGCGGCAACGGATCTATCGCACCGCCACCCGTTAAAATGCTTCCTGGTACTGCTGACTCCGCGTGCGCACATAGGAGCCGCTCCATGAGCCGCTTTGATGCGCCCATCACGCTGGCCGGCCGCGCGGCCTTATCAGTCGAAACGAAGAACACCCCCAGCCGACCATGCCCCTGAAGCCGAAGAGTCTCAAGAAAATAATCTGCTGCAAGTAAGTTAACTTGTAACATCCTGACGACAGAGAACTCGTCGCGCTCTGAACGTACGTGCTTCAGGGCGGCAAACGAAAGGACGAAGTCGAACGCCGGTCTTGTCTCCAGGAATCGCCGGGCCAATTGCGTGCCGTAGTCCAAAGGCTGCACCTCAAGTGTTCCGCGGAACGGTTTATCGCGGGTGTGAAGCATGCGTACGAGCTCGGCAAGGTTGTTCTCATTCGTGTCGAGCACGCACAGGGCACTCGGCTCAAACGCCAGGAGTTCGACAACGGTAGCCGATCCGATCGAACCCGCACCGCCGACTATAAGAATCCGCGCTCCATTGATAGCTTTATAAAGGCAATCTCTCCGGCTAGCGCAGTCCGGGGAGAACATGCTTTCGGGGCGACCGACGGCAGCCCGGATAATGCTTTCAATTTGGGGTGTAAGACAGAGTGGCATGGCATGATTTGGGATGAATAAACAGGTGCGCGATAATTGCGTGGATAAACAACTCTTGTGGAAGGACTCTCCTAGACAGTGCCCTCTCGAGTAGACGCATGGTGACCGAACTCACGTCTTCGCAGCTACTCCCCCCGAAACGCTACTGCCCCGTTAGTTTTCGGGACACTGCCGTTGCCGCCGACGCTTGGTAAGCTTTGACCGTATCTTGAGTTACCAGTCTCGGTTGCGTCAATCTCACCAACCTCGAGGCAGGCCCGCTCATAATCCTGAATCTGCCCTATGTCCAGCCAATATTCTCGAGTCGGGAAACTGATGGGCTTGCGGCCTTGTGCTATCAGTCGCGAGATCAGCTCGGGCATGTCACAGGGTTCGGCGCGGGGAATCGCCGACCACACTTCGGGGCTAAGGACGTAAATACCCGCGTTAATGAAGTATCGAAAGTTCGGCTTTTCCACAACAGCCGTGATTGTGAGGCTATCGAGTCCGTTGTGAACAACGCCGTACGGAATGGTGACGTTAAACTCTCTGACGACCACAGTCATCTCGCTCTTGTGGGAAAGATGATAATCGAGGAGAGCGTGAACGTCGAGTCCTGTCAAAATATCGCCGTTCATCACTAGCACCGGTTCCGTTGGCCGTTGAAGCAGTCCAAGAGCCCCGGCCGTCCCCAGGGGCCGGTCCTCCGTGAGATACTCGATGTCAACACCAAAGGCTTTGCCGTCTTGGAAGTGCGCCGCAATGAAATCTGCCTTGTAATGAGTGGCCAGGTATACCTTGCGAATGCCCGAACGTTCCAACTGTTGCACAATCCGCTCGAGGAGCGGTCGATTCCCAACCGCCAACATTGGCTTTGGTACGGAGTCAGTTAATGGGCTCAGTCGCTGACCACGGCCCCCGGCCATTATTACTGCTCGCAAGGATGGTAGGTGCTTTGGAAGCAGCTCATCGAGAGTTACGACTTGAACGGGCCTGTGGTCGCTGTCCATCAGCGGAATTGCTCGCACCTTGTTATCCAGCATTGTCTGCACAAGCATATCCTTCGGCGTACCACTGGGTGCCGTAATCGGTTCTCGCCGTGGCCAGTCAACCTTCCGTGCAAGCAACTCTCGGACCGGCGCTTCCAAGCTTTGACCTCCGAGAATTGCGCGGCGGACGTCGCCATCGGTGACCGTACCCACCAGCCGTCCATCCGAGTCAGTGGCAAGTGCGATGCCTTTGTTGCGGTCAATGCATGCGATGCATTCTTGAATTGAAGCGTCAGGGGATACAGAATAATGTGACATATCACGGGGATGCATTTTCGTCCACCTATATGTTTAGCGATTGGGCCAACAAAGTCGCGCCTCGAAGCGATTCAGTGTGCAAGTTTTGCTGTGACAGTGCTGACTATAAAACCTGATGTTTCAGCTTCCATTCTCCGTCAACCTCCTCCCAAAGGTGCAATGGGCGAAAGCTGTCGACGACTTCCCAAAAGAAACGTTCGGAAAGCCCGGTATAGGAGAGGAAGTCTTGGAAATACTTGGCAGGGAACTCGCCATCAAAACGCCGCACCCATGAGACGCCTTCTTCGCGGCTGATCTGGCCGTCGCGGATCTCGTGGGCAGCATCCGACGTACAGCGGCCGATGCCAAACTTGATGAATCCAAGATAATAATGAAATCCATCAATGCGGTCATCTAGACTCGCATATTCCGTATATGTGCCTTCGGACCTGCCGTCTGGGTTAGGACGGAATCCAGTATGTTCCGAAGCGTAGTGGAATATGTCTCGTGGGATCCATTTCTTGTAGTATCCGAAGAAGTGTGCCTGAACACCAACGCGTTCGAGATCAGCGGCAGCCGGAGGTAGATAGGGGGTCAGGTCTTCTGTTGCAATGCCGTGGTAGTGCCAATAGTCTGCTGGTACTCCCGAGAAGTAGTGTTTGACCATGTCGTCGGAGAGATTGTGAGTTGGAGAATTTTGATTTTTCATGTCTCCGCCGTATTCTACCTCACCGTTCTCGCCGTACATGACCAGGGGAATGTCGTATTGTGTTGCTACGCGCAGGGGAAACGCCTTCGCTCCATAAATGAAAGGTTGGAAGGGGTCTCCCAGATGCTCGAAGGACAGGGCAGTAAGGATGCGGTGCACTTTCCCGTTCGGATAGCCCGTCACGTTGTCAAAGCCGGCGTGAATGAAATTGTTAAAATTTTGCCACCCAATGTCGGTGTAGATATGGGGTGCCCAGGTGACTGTGAGGGGGTGCATTCCGAAGTGATGCTTCAGTTGATGTGCTACATAGGCGCTGTCCTTTCCGCCACTGGAAGGTACGATAACGTCATGGCGGCCATCTGTTCGGCGGTGTCGATCGCAAAGGTCCTTCAGCTGGCGGCCACGGTCGTTCCAGTCAATAACATGGTGCTTGTCAAATGCGAACTTACACGCACCGCACACGCCATTCTGATCAAATTGTATGCGGGGACGCTGATTGGAGACGACGCACTTCTTGCAAAAGATGACCTCTTTGGGTTGTGTTGCTAATCGACGATCGATCATCTCTCGACGCTTGGTTAGACCGGACGCCGCGAGGGTGTTGGGCAGTGATGGGTAGGTGTATGTCATATTTACTTTCAATGTGGAGCAAAGGGAGAGCTGCTTGAAACGGACAGATCAATCAACTGCCGACGCTCAAATGACCGTTAGCGCCAAGACCGGGGCACTGAGATCGCCTCACAAGGTTCGCGATTTGGCTGCTCATTTGGAGATAACGTTAGGCGTTAGAGAGTATCAGCTCGCGGTCACAATGGGCCTGTGCTTTTCAAGAGGTCGGGCCGGTACACCGACTACGGTGGTGAATGGGAGGACGTCCGTGACTACCGCAGCGCCAACGCCAACAATGGCCCCCTCGCCGATGGCGATGCACTGTCTGACGCTGGCTCCCGCGCCGATATGTGCCTCCGCCGCGACTCTCACCGTACTGGCGAGTCTGGCGCCCGTGGCCACGTGCACATGGTCGCCGAGAACGCAGTCGTGTTCAACGATCGCCCCGCTGTTGATTAGGACGTTGGTACCAAGGCGTGAGCCGGCATTGACGATGCTGCCCGGCAAGAGCTGGCATCCCACTCCGACCGTGGCCCACCGGGAGCAGACTGCTGTCGGATGCATAACGGTCACCGGCTTGAGCCCATGCGCAAGACCGAGTTCAAATAAGCGGCGGCGGTTCCGGTTGTCCCCCGTTGAGCCAAGGCCAACCACGAAGTGCACGACGCCACGCTGTGCTAAGCCCGGCAGGAGTTCGTCGCCTCCCAGAATGGGGACATCGTAAAGTCGGCTGCCCCATTTGGAGCTATCGGCGTCCAAAATCACGCATGACAAACCGAGACCCCCCGATGTGAGTGCGTCCACCAAGACGCGGGCGTGCCCGCCGCCGCCCAGGATTACGCACAGCGCGCCTGCAGTGTCTGGTGTGATGGCCATTCTTAGTTGACCTTGGCGAGCGGCACATCATAGAACCGCTTCATTATCAACTTGCTGTCGAGGGACACGTCTCTCAATCGGTCCGCAATTTTCCTGGCCGCATGGCCACACCCATATGGATTCACGAGGTTGGCCAGTCGCGCTCGGAACTCCGGTCGAAGCGCCTGTCGGATGGCCTCTCCAATCTCCTCCCGGCCATAGCCCGTATCGATCACGTTTGCAGGCCGGATGCGCCCTGACTGCCGCGTTCCGACATTGACCACGGGGACGCGGAGCGACGCTGCCTCGACAATGCCGCTCGACGAATTCCCCACCATCGCCGCGGCTAGTGCCATCATGCTCAGGTACCCTTGAGTGCCCAAGTTTTGCACGAGGCTCGCAGTGGAACGTACGCGAACATAGTCCGAAATCATTCGCGCTACAGTCTTCCCGCACGTGTCGGCATTAGGTGACGTGAAAACCGTCGGCAAACCGGTAGCTTCCAGCGCGGCTAGCAGTTCACCCACTTGCCACTCGGTCTGTTCATACTCTAGAGTTACCGGGTGGAACGTCACCAGCAGCGGAGCCTGCTCCATCCGGACGCCGTAGAGTGACTCAATCTGCTCAGTGGTTAGCAAACTGACGGTCAATAGGTTGTCGAGGCTCGGGGCACCGCAAACCGTAATTCGCCAAGGTTCCTCGCCTAGTTGCAATACTCGAAGCCCGTACGCCTCAGTCGCCACAAAATGGAGGTGGCTAAGCTTTGTAATCGAATGACGCAAGGCGTCGTCGATGGCGCCGAGCGTGATCTCGCCGCCATGGATGTGAGCCACCGCAATCTTGAATGCCAGGGCTGCCGCCACGGCGGCATGTGCCTCGAACCGATCTCCCACGATCATAAGAATGTCCGGTCGGCAGCGTGCAAACGCTTGTGCAAAGCCAATCATGCCAAGGCCCATGGACTTGGATATGGCTTCCGGAGTGTCCGAAGAAAGGGACATCTCGATTCGCTCACCGATCTCGAAGCCGTCTTCCTCAATGAGCCGGACGGTCATTCCGAATTCTGGCGCAAGATGGGTTCCAGCCACGATCAGGTGCAGGTGCAAGTCAGGATTCTGTTGGATCTCGCGTAGCACCGGCAAGCAGATGCTGTAATCTGAGCGACCTACGGTGACCGCACCAATCGTTCTCATGCCAGTAGATCCCAACTGAGTAATGTTCCAGCTGCTATGTTGGACCGTGCAATACGTCCCATAACTTGCGCCCTCGCGGCAGGAGGTAGACCTGTACCGGGCCGCTTCATGGAAATCACGTCTTCAGTGATCTTCGTGCCAGCCGGGATGTCTGCGGCGGCAACTAGGCTCTTCCGGACTACAGCGGCGGCGTCTGCTTCACTCGCAGCCGGTTCCTTCCGCCCGTGGCCCAGCGCGGCTTCTACAGAGCGAATCGCCTTGACCATGGTAGTGAACTCAACTGGATCGAGCGATGTTGCCTGGTCCGGTCCTGGCAGGCTGCGGTCCAACGTGAAATGTTTTTCAAGGACACAGGCGCCCAGTGCCACCGCAGCTAGAGCGATCTCCATTCCAAGGGTGTGGTCGGAATAACCCACGGGTAACCCAAATGCTGCAGCCATCGTGTGCATGGCCCGCAGATTAACGTCCTGGGCGTTCGCGGGATAACAGCTGACGCAGTGCAACAGTATGATCTCTCGATTCCCGCATTCGGCAATCGTGTCGACTGCTGTCTCCACTTCATTCAAGCACGCTGTGCCGGTGGATACGATCATCGGCCTCTGATACCGACCGATATGCTCCAAGAGAGGCAGATTCGTGATCTCCCCCGATGGGATCTTGAACGCGGGCACACCCAGGTCGTAAAGTAGTCCGGCGCTCTGTTCATCGAAGGGACTGGAAAGAAACAGGATACCGCGTTCCCTGCAACAGTCTATCAAACGTCCATATGCGCTGGGCGCAAGTTCAAGCCGTCGCAACATCTCGTACTGGGATTCCGTGGCGCTGGTATATCGTAACTGGTACTGCGCCTTGGGAGCCCCGGATGTCACCAACTGCTCAGCACGAAAGGTCTGGAACTTCACCGCGTCGGCCCCGGCTTTTTCAGCAAGTTCCACCATCTGCAGAGCCGCCTCGATGCTCCCGTTGTGGTTGACGCCGGCCTCCGCGATCACGAAGCAAGGCTGTCCCCTACCGATTCGTTGCCCAGCTACCTCGATCGCATCTACCATGCAGTCCAGCCCCCGTCTACAACCAGATTGTGGCCTGTTACGTATGCTGAAAGATCGCTGGCGAGATATGCAACTGCACCTTTGAAATCTTCTTCCGTGGCCATTCGCTGCAGCGGTGTACGATCCACGTAGCGGCTTACAAACTCTTCCGGCTGGTGCCTCGCAACGCCCCCGCAACAAATGGTGTTGACTCTGACCGTCGGAGCCAGCACGGTTGCCAGCCAACGGGAGGCCTGGATCAACCCACCCTTGCTGGCCGCATATGCAGCTGGGTTCCCGAGCGAGGTTCCGGTATAGAGGCGCAAATCAGGTCCCACCAGGCCATAGATAGAACCGATGTTTATGATTGACCCGTGCCCCGACGCTTTCAGGGCTGTTGCCGACGCCTGCGCCAGCAAGAAAGGCGCCGTCAGATTCACCTCGATTGCTCGCCGCCACGTGTCGGTCCGTTGCTCTTCGAACGGAACAACCCATCCTTCAAGTTGAGATCCTCCTACAAGCGCCGCGCAATTCACTAGTACGTCCAACCTGCCAAAGTGCTTGACCACGGCCTCCGGTACCTCGCGGACCGCGGCCTCATCAGAGAGGTCGGTCACCAACGAGAGAGCTTCCTGCCGGAAGGAATCGCGAATGCGTGCGGCCTGGCGGGTACAAGCGGCTTCGTCCAGATCGAGCACAGCTACGGCTGACCCCAACTCAGCCAGAGCGTCGCAAATCACGCCGCCTATATGCCCCCCACCACCGGTGACCAGCGAAGCCCGTCCCTGCAAATCCATCAGGTCTTTGAGGGACCTGGTCGGTTGAGCCGTTCTGATCTTCACTTTTTCGTCTCGGAGCGCGACAGCAGAAACTCTGCAAAGGCAAGATCTAGCTCCGTGTCAATGTCGAGCGCTCGCTCTTTGGGTACTATCACAGCCTTGACTCTGCCGTCGAATACTGAAGTTGCCCTCATCACAAATTCTTTTCGGGCCGCATATGCGACAGTCGTCATGTCATATACGATGGGTGCATCCTGTCTCCTGAAAAACGGCTGACCCGAAATCGTCAGCAGACGGGCGGTGTGTTCGCCATCGAGCGTTACCATATTGAAATATGGGTTTCTCTCTGCAGGGGTAACGGTAATGGCCACGTCTGCATCAGACTCCCGCAGCGCCAAGATACAGGCGTCTATGTCTTCCACTCCGCGTAGTGGAGAGGTCGCCGGGACGCTGACGAAAATGGCGATCTCCGTAGCCCACTCCCTCTCCAGAGTTCGGATCGCGTGCTGCCAGGCCTGCCATTCAGGCGAACTGTCCTGGGCTAGTTCCGCTGGCCGAATGAATGGCACTTCGGCTCCGTAAGACCGTGCGACTGACGCTATTTCCGCATCGTCGGTGGAAACCACCACACGCTCAATAGACCTGCAGGAGCGTGCCGCCTCGATCGCATAACCGATCAATGGCTTACCCGCCAGCGTGCGCAGGTTTTTGCGGGGGACACCCTTGGATCCACCGCGCGCGAAGACTACCCCCACTACAAGCGGTCCACTCACACCTGCACCGCACGACCCTCGATCGCCGACCGCTTCGCCGCCAGGATCACCTCCAAGGTACGGAGAGCGTCTTCGCCCGATACCTCTACCAGCGCCCGCCCATTCACACATTCCAGGAATTGTTCCATCTCGGCGACATAGGCCCCACTGAAATCCAGATCCGTCCCCGTATAGAGATCGGCCCATTCACCGCCCGCCCCGCAGAATTGCCGCACTTCGTGCGAGGCCGCGTCCCAAGTTAGGGTGCCGCGCGTGCCGGCGATCCGGCATCTCCGCACGCCAGGACTTTCGACCATATTGAGATGGATACTTCCAACCGCCCCGCCAACGAATGATAGCAACAATGTCGCAGTGTCCTCGACATCAATGTCCAGATCGCCCACTCGTGCCACCTGCGCCGAAACTGACTGAACTTCTCCCATGAACCAGCGGGCATAGTCGATTTCATGACTGAGCTCTAATAACACGCCACCACCCAACTCGCTTCGTGCGCTAACACTCTGGCGATAGTCGTAGCCTACCCGCCAAGTCGACAGATGTTGGCAGGCTTCAGCACGAAACACGGCTCCTGCTCCGATGCATTTTTCGCGAAGTGCAACGCGCATGACTTGCAATGGTCTGTAGAACCGGAGGTTGTAACCGACCGTTAAAACTAGGTTTCGCTGCCGGCATGACTCAACTAGGGCGCGAGCGCCTTCCACCGAGTGCGAAATTGGCTTCTCCACGAAGAGGTGAATTCCCTGGTTGCTGAGCGCCACTCCGGTTTCGGAATGTAATGTCGCTGGATTGCTGATGACCGCTACTTCCGGCTCTGCTTGGAGCGCCCCTTCGAACGTATTGACGAAACCGTCTGCGAGCGCAGCAATTTCTTCGGGAACTGTGCATTGTCCATGCTGTCTCCAAACAGTGATCTCAGCGTCTGGTCGAAGCCTGCGAAGGTTCTTCAAATGCCTTCGGCCGATGCTCCCCAAACCAACAATCAGAATCCTCATGCGTCTATTTAAACAGCCGCCATTTACGGTGCTGATGATTCGCTCGAATCACTTCGCCCCATAGCTGGCCCGGTTCGGCATTCGGTCCCGGCCGCTGGCGGTCGCCCATGGATCGCTCTATTCATTCACGCAACTATTGTCTATCCGTGCTGACACAGGATGCCACTCAACCTGAGTGACCGTTGATAAAAATGCGCCGAGCGTTTGATTGTTCCGACGAGATTGAAAGTAGCGCAACGCCAACTTCCAATCGTCGGGAATGTACTCGCCCTTCAGGATTGTCAAAGTCGCCTGCTGACCGCACCGGTCGAGCCCTGACAGGTTGTAGCGTTTATTATAATACGCGGCATTTGCCATTAATGCATCGGGGCCATACGCGCGGCGGTCGAAACCTATGTGGGTCTCCTCGCCCCAGGCCGCTTTAAACATTCCTGACCATTCGTAAAAATCATACACTTGTGCTGGGCCAATCCCTGATTCATCATCTATCCAAAACACTGAGACCTTCCTCAGTTCCGGCATTCTACTTAGGTTGAGCATAATTGAACGGTCTTTTACCCAACGCGCTTGCCACCCGATATATGTGTGCACGGTAGTTAGAGTGAAGCCCACCACTATCAGCCCGAGCACGCTCAGAGATGCCAGCGAAAGCATACCTCTGCGTTCCTTCTCGACCACCCCGGTAACACCGAGGACGATGATCGCCAGTGGCAAGCCGACCAGCATTTCATGACGGCTCGACCAGGCATCCGCCGGTGCCAAACCCACAACTACATAAGGGAACGCGCCCAGTCCCAAAAGCAGGATTCCAAAGATCACACTACGCTCCGGTCGTGAGGAGCAACGCAGGAGATTGGGGTATTTCGATTCGAGACGCCTTCCCACGAGACAGATTAGGCCAACGGTAAGCAGTACCAGCAGCGGCTGCGCCCACAGCTCCCGTAGGACGTCTTGAAGTTCGCCATAGACGGCGATTGCGAAGCGTATCACGGCTGAGGCGACCGTCACCGGAGAGTGCTGAAACTGATTGTATGCGGCGAACTCGGCGTGTCGAGGAAAGAACGACTGCTTCGTGATCCAATACAACAGTGGCAGCGAAGCGTAGACAAGCAGCCATGTCAAATCGGCACTCCGTCTGGATTTCCACCACCAGACTGCCAGAAGAGCTACAAACCCGTAATGGAATACCAGCAGTGAATTCATGTTGAAGCTTAGGAGGAACAACAAGGCCGCGACTCCTCGGAGCACATGCGGAATTGCGCGCGAGTTCCGATCGGGCGTCGTGGCTAGAAACACAGCCAATAGAAACAGGGCGAGGTAAAGGACATAGTTGGCAGCAATGAAAGTAACATAGGTCTTGACACCAGGGTAGCCTGCAAACAGCATGGCTAGAGCCGTGGCTTCGATTCTGCTGAACCCACCTAAGCGGCGACCAAGCGCATATACGAGAACCGCGGAAAGTAGAATCGAAGCAAAGACACAAGTCTTGTAGCCTACAGCATCTAAGAGCCAGAGGTGTATCGCAGTCGTGGGAAGTGAGCCCTGTTCTCGGTAAACTGCCTTGATCACGTCAAGTCGTATATGACGGGTAGCAGGGTTCAGCGCTGCCCAGTCGTCCCAGTAAATGCCATCATTTAACAGCAGAAGGCCATGGGTCAGAAGGCAATAAGCTGAGACGACAGCGAAAACCGCAAGTTTGCCAAAGAAGCGCAGGATAGACGGTCTCCTCGCGATATCCCGTGGCAGTCCTTGAGGCAACAATTGGATCACGTCAGTAAGAAGTGCGCTCGTGTTCTGAGGCTCTTGCATTCTCAGGCCCTCGGCGGCTCTTGAGGGCCTGGCAGCGCCGTGTTCCGGGCAGCCAAACTGAAGGTCGACCGATTTGCAGTTGTGGGACCCGGTACTTCTTCTCTCAATTCCCTTTAGCAGGTCTTCAGGGCGTTTCAGAAAGGGCGCCAAAGGCGGGAATGCTCACGCGAGACCGGCACATTGGGCCGCGGAGGCCGCGGAGTATCCTGCATATTAATTGCCGGCGTCACGGTTTCCATCGCTTGCCGCATAATAATGCGAATATCCTTCATAGCCGTACCCGTTCCGGTATCCGTAGTAACCGTTGGACGTGCGCTTGGGGTCCCAGCCGTTCAGAATCGTGCCTACTACCCTGGTCTCGTCCTCGGAAAAACGCTGCCGGCTGGCCATGGCCGCATCCCGCGTGGTCAGGCCCGCGCGGAACACCAACAAAACGCCGTCGGCTATCCGGCCCACCACGCGAGCGTCTGGCATGAGAAGCATAGGTGGGGTATCCAGAATCACCATGTCGAACTCTTGTTTGAACTTGGCCAATAATTCCGGCAGGTTGGCCGAATAGAGCAGGTTAGCTGCGGCTTGGGTGGAAGGGCCACTGGGCAATAGGAAAAGGCCGGGGATTCTCGTCTGTTGGACGATCCCTTCCAGCCTCTCGGGCGGCAGCGGCCTCTCCGCCAATAACGTGCCCAAGCCTCTTTCGTTGGGAACGTGAAAGATTTCATGCTGCCGCGGCTTGCGCAGGTCGGCATCGATCAGCAGGACCTTCTGTTTGATTTCCGCCAGCGCGATGGCCAAGTTGCTAGCCACCGTGCTTTTGCCTTCTCGCGGACCGGCGCTGGTCAGGACCAGCACCCGCGGCCGGCTGCCGTTGTTGCCGGTGAACAGCAGGCTGGTCAACACCACGCGGAAGGCTTCCGCGATCATGCTGGCTTTCCGTTGCCAGGTCACCAGCTCGATCTGCTCCGGGGAAGCCGGCGCCGGCTCGCCCTCCGCTAGCACGGCTAGGCTCAGGCTTGGCTTGGCTTCTACTACTCGCTTGCTGCTATAGTAGCTGTTGCTCAGCCGGCCCCGTTCTAGGGCTGAGGGAATAATTCCCAGTTCGGGGACATTCAGCCAGAAGGGCGCTTCGCCCGGTTCCTGCAAGGTGCGGTCCTCCCGCTCCCGTATGATGACGAAGGCGATGCCCAGAAGCAGACCCGCCAGCAAGCCCAGGCCCCCGTTTATCTTCAGGCTGGGCTTATACGGCGTCCTCGGCGTTGAGGCGGCGTCCACCACGCGAATGTTGCTGGCGCGCATGGCGCTCGCGATGCTGCTCTCTTTCACTCTTTGCAGCATGGCGTCATAGAGCTGCCGGTTGGAATCCACTTCACGCTTCAGAATGTTGTACTGCACGCTTTTTTCGCCGTCCGCCGTCACCAGCCGCGCTTGCGTGTCATAATCTTGCTGCAGCAGCGCTTCCCGGCGGGAGGCTTCGTCGAAGTCGTGCCGGATGCGTTCCAGAATGGATTTTCGTTCCGCCGCCAGGATCTTCCCGATTTCCTCGATCTGCACGTCGAGACGTTTCACTTTGCCGTACTCCGGCTGGTAAATGGAATTCAATTCGGCGCGCTGGCGCTGCAGGTCCGCCAACTTGGCTTGGTCGGCTTGCAATCCCCCGTCGTTCAGAACGTCTGGCAGCGTTTCCGGCGAGGCCCCGTGAGCGATCTCCCATTTCGATTGCCTGGCGATCCGGTCCGCACGCGCAGCCAGGAGCGACGTCTGCAATTGCTGAAGCTTTTCTTCGCTGACGCTTTGTTTGTCTCCCGTATAAAGCAGACCGCTCTGCCGGGCGTAGGCTTGCAGCGCATCCTCGCTGTGTTCCAGTTTGATCCGCATGTCGTCGAGTTGGCGGGAGAGCCAATCGCCGGTGCGCTGCGACATTTGCCAGCGGGCTTCCATGTTCTGGTCGATGTACTCATTGGTCAGGGTATTCAGAAAGTCGGCCGCGAGCCGGGGCATGGTGGAATCGAAAAGCAACTCGATAATGCGGGTCTGGCCGGCGGAGCGCACCTTCAGGTTATTGGCAGCGGCGCGCAGGGAAGCCTCGCGCTGATCCATCGGGCTGGGCATGGGCAGGTTGAGGGCCTTGCGCCAAGCGGGGACGCGTCCGGTTTCCGCCTTCAGATCGACGGCGGTCCCAACCCGCAGTTTCTGGACGGTGCGCGCGATCAGGGTTTCGCTTTGCAGAATCTTGATCTGGGTCTGGATGTCGGTCAGCGCGGCGTAAGTGCTCTCGTCGGCCACGGGCGAGACGTCCTTCATATTGAGGAAATTCTGGTTCATGTCCTGAATTTCCAGCGAAGTCCGCGCCTCGTAGACCGGCGTCTGCGGAACCGTGAAGAGCACTCCAGCTACGAGCCCAAGAAATGCGGCCAGGATCACCGCACCCTTGCGGCGGCGCAGAATGCGCCAGTACTCCATCAACCCGGCTTGGGCAACGTCTTCCTGACTATCACGGCCATAGGCTTCTGACGGATAACTCGGATACGTCTGCGGGCGCAGTGGACCTGGAATGTCCACGGATCGTCGGTGCCCTTCCAACTCGGAATGGCCGCCCGGCAAGCTTTTGTGTTGTTCGTCCATTTTACGCTGTTTCGCTAAGGTCGATAAATGGCTAAGCCGGTGCCGATCGAAGTACCCATACCGAGGACGGTTTCAATCCCCCGCACCGTCGCGGATTTTTTCCCGCTGATTGGCACGAAAAGAATATCGTTGGCGTGGAGCGGGACGTCTTTCGTCTTCGCCTTTAGCATGGCTTGGACATCCACCACGATCTCCTCTCGCTCGCTGGAACCGGCCTTGGGCCGCAGGATCTCAATCTTCTTCTTGTCCGCAAAACGGTCCAGCCCACCCGCCAGAGAAATCACCTGTAGCACGGTGAGGCTTTCCCCTTGGTCAATCACATAGCCGCCAGCCCTGGGAACCGCGCCCAAGGCATACACCAACTCCCCCTTGGGGACGCTAATCGTGTCCCCGGATTCTATCGCGATATTGTCCTCGGGGTTGCGGGCTTCAATCAGCGATTTCAAATTTACATGGCCGATATAATATTGACCAGCGGCGTCAAGCTGCGCATCCGGCAAAGGCAGCGGCCCGGCCGCCTTCCGCCGCGTGATGACGATGGCGTTCCCGGCGTCGGGATTGGCGCCACCCGCCATGGATAGCACTTCGGATAGCGTCTTCGTTCCGGTCAATTGCACCACCCCGGGGGTCCGGACCGATCCCAAAATGCTCACCGGATGGCTGCGAAACTCGGCCACTGTTACCGTAACTTCGGGATCCTTCAACACCGTGATCAGCCGTTTGCGCAATTCCGTTTCAGTTCCCTCAACGCTAAGCCCGGCCACATGGACACGCCCCAAAATCGGAAGGTTGATGTTGCCCTGGCTGTCCACCCGGATGGGGTGATCGCCCCTGATTTCATCCAGATCCTGCACCTGCACCGTGAGTTGGTCGCCAACACCCAAAACGTACGCGGGCCCGCCGGGGTCCGTCGCCACAGTCGGGGTCGGCGTCTGGCCCCACCCGAACAGAGGCAGCAATAACGGAAGGATCAGACTTTCATATGATCGCTTTCTACTCATGACGCTCCCCCTAATGGCACTGCGGACAGCCCGACCCGCATGGCAATCCACGTTCGCACCGCTCCCGATGGCGCCGGCGCTTTGATAACCTGCCCGGCGTGCCGGCGGCTGGTGAGGTGAACGCTGCCAATGCCCCCGATCCAGGCCACCGCGAGAGCATTGACGGGCACATACATATTAAAGTCTACAAAACTGTGCAGCAGGATGGCAGTGAGCGACGCGAGGCACGCCGTGGCCATCATCCGGTCGTCCAGCGAATTGGCGTAGAGGGCGCCGCGAACCGCGGAGCGCAGCACCATCCCCAGAAGCAGCAACCCAACGGCAAAACCCGCGATCCCCATTTCAGCCAACACCTGCAAGTAATCGTTATGCGCAAAGTCCACGGTGTTCATGGGCGCCACCGTCTTGAAGCGGTAGAACGCGGATTCGTAGGTGCCGAGTCCGCTGCCGAATACAGGAAAGGCCTTCACCAATCCCGCCGATTCGCGCCAGATCTGCGCGCGCGTATCGGAGGAAACGTCTTCCGTATTGGTCAAATCGGCGAAGCGATGGATCAAAGCGTCCGTCGGAAGAAAAACGAAACCGAGCGCGAGCACCACGCCGACCGCCGCGATGGGCGCCCACTTCCGCCAGAAACCCGGCTTCGCGGAGCGCTCGACGTTCAGAATCCGTGCGCCGAAAGCGAATCCCGCGCCCACAAACAGCGCGGCCAGCACGGCCAGAAACGCCATGCGCGATTCGGAGAGGATCACGGCAATCAGAATCACCGTGCCCAGTGCCAGCACGCAGCAGGCCTTGAGCGCCGGCCGCGCCGGAGATTGGTACAGTTTGCGGTCGCGATAAAGAATCGCGATCGGGTAGAACAGCGCGAACGGGAGCACCAGTTCCAACAACCCGGCATAGTGATCGCGATTGACATAAGTTCCACGCGCAAACCCTTCTCCGTTTTCGGCGTAACTCTGGAAGATGCCCAAGGCCGCTTCGGCCGCCGCAACCGCCAAAAGCGGCCAAATAGCAACCCAGCAATGCGCGCGATTGCGAAAGACCAGAGTAATTTCCCGCAATACCAGAAAAACCAGCGCATACGCCAGCAGGCTGAGAACATAGCCGAGCGTTTTCCAGGGCGCCACGCTGAGAGTGATCCATTTCGGCGCGGAGCCGAGCGCGATGGCCGTTGCCCGCGCCAGTTCCCCTCGAGCCGGCGAAAGGGTTGCCACCCACCCCAGCGGTAAAGGCACGATCTCGAAAGCGGCGATTGCGACGAAGCTCATCAGCAGCAGAGAGGTCAGCCGGTTGGGA
>Ga0181521_10002427_pt1 | contig 22604 bp, 23 predicted proteins | sample PEATcosm2014_Bin_32_FD_119764 | JGI IMG/M metagenome (GOLD analysis project Ga0181521, IMG submission 119764) | Peatland microbial communities from MTU Mesocosm Facility, Houghton, MI, USA - PEATcosm2014_Bin02_60_metaG | ecosystem: Environmental > Terrestrial > Soil > Wetlands > Peat | place...
CGGACTGGTTGTTTTCTGCGCCGAGCACGGCCTGTGCGGCGGCTTCAATGAGCATCCGTTGCGCGCGGCCGAGCAGGCGACCGCGGCAAGCGACGGCGGGCTTGCACTGATCGTAGTCGGAACACGCGGCGCCCAGATCTTTCGCGAACGCGGATTGATTCCGGACCTGGCGCTGCCGATGGCAACCCATTGGGCGGGAGTCACCGGCGCTGCACGCCGCGTCGCGGCGGAACTTTATCGGATGTTCAGTGAGGGGCGCATCGCGGGCGTCGAGGTCGTTTACGCACAATATGCCGGGGGCCAACTCCCGCACATCGAGCGGCAACGCTTGCTGCCACTTGAAGTGCCGGTCGTGCTCGAGACTTCCACGCGGTTGCCGCCGATCATCAACCTGCGGCCGCAGCGTCTGTTCGACGACATAGTCGGCGAGTATTTCTTCGCAACCCTGGAGAACGCCGCGATGCAATCATTCTACAGCGAGAACTCGACCCGCTTCCGCACGATGGAAGCGGCGCATCAGAACATTCAGAACAAATCCGGCGAGCTCACAAAGCTGATGCAGCGCCTCCGCCAGGAGGCCGTAACCACCGAGATTCTCGACCTGATAAGCGGCTCCGCCGCACTCGCATCAGGCTGAGCGCCGCACCGACGAGACAAACTCCCGGTCCTGGGCAGCCCCTACCACCTGTGGCAAGTTTAGAGGCGTCACCATTTTTGCGAGGGATGATCCTTCATGGGAAAGCGCATTGACCCGGCAAGTATCGCACCGATCGTAGGGACACTTTACCCGCCGCCATTTGATCAGCCGTGCCGGGCACGCGAGCGCAAAAGGCTGGGTGATGCCGCAGGGTTGACTCAGTTTGGCGTAAACCTCCTACGCTTGCCGCCAGGCGCCTGGTCCAGTCAGCGGCACTGGCACACAGGCTCGGATGAATTTGTCTATGTCGTCGCCGGCGATGTGGTGCTCGTCACCGATGAAGGTGAGGAAGTCCTGCATCCAGGCGATGCCGCCGGTTTCAAGGCCGGTGATGCGAACGGCCACTGCTTGCGGAATCAGTCACATAGCGAAGTTTTGGTGCTGGAAATTGGCACCCGCGTTGCCGACGATTCCGTTTACTACTCGGAAATCGACATGGTAGCCCCGGCAGGTGGACAGCCGGCCCCCTTTACGCGACGTGATGGCACCCCCTATGCCGACATCAAGCGTCGAGGGCCAACGGGCCGATCATGATTCGAGGCTGATCTGCTATTCGTGCCGCGGCGACGCGATCGCCCTCCGCGTCAGCATCACTAATGCTTGCGGTCAGCATCGATCTTGCGGCAGATCGCGATCTCGGACATGGCGTGATAGATGGCCACGAGGGCCTGTTCCCGATGACCCGCATATGCTGGCGGCGTTGGCTCCAGGAGGTTCGCAGCGCTCTGCAGTTGCGCCTCGATCGGCGGGAAGACGGTGGAATGTATTCCCTTTTTCGCCTCTGCCGCGTCAGCCGCGGCGCTGGCCCTGGTGTAATAGGCCTGGGCCTTCTTGAAGTCCGTGCCCACCACCTGCGCGAGCGCATTGATACTCGAAATCGCGAGCAGCGCGGCGGCGAGCGCGGCGGCCGTCGCGAGCATCCCTGTGTTCAGCTTCATGTTCATCCCTCACCTCGCAATCCTTGGCTTGGCGCCAATCTACGATCCGGTTCTCGCTTGCGCAAGCCGCCGCGAACCTGTACGTCCAAGGCATCGGCGAAGCGTTCGTAAGAAAATGGAAATCCGCGATCGTTTAGGATCGGGACCTCGCGCGCGAGTGCTCTCCGGAAGCAATCGGTTTTTTACGCTCGCGACCGTCACGCTTCTGCTGCTTTCGGTTCGGGCGGAGGGACAGTGGACGGGCCGCGACGGCTGGATCGAGGAACCCGCGGCCAAGTCGCTCAACGTCGAGGGAGATGCGGGTCGCTCGTACCTGGACACCGCGTCGGTCCATCGCGGCGATGACGGGCTGGTCTATTTCAGCGAAAGCTCTAACGTGATGCGGCCCGAGGAAATAGGCAAGGTGGGTTTCATGAAGGATGCCTACGATTGCGCGAGAAATATCAAGTACATGTGCGTCGAACTTGGGCGAGGGAATTGGCGTAACGATCGAAACAGCATGGTCAACGCGGCCGACCAGCCCGCTTTGCCGGTCTACCGCAAGTACCTGTGCGGCGACCCGGATCGCGCCGACGATAGCGCAGGATCCCACACCCGATAATCCTGCTTGCCATTCCCACAGCTTCTGCCACCAAGGTCCAGGGTTACCCTGCGAACTGACTCCGAGCTTTTCCAATACCTCACCGATCTTCCATCCGGTCGGGCTGCTTATTGGATATGAAGGAAGCGCATACGGACCCGCTCCCAGTTCTCAAGACGGCGTGGGCCGCAGCGCGTTCACCCTTCGAGCATGCCGGAGACTTTGTGCGGCTTGGTTGGGGGCCGGCCGTTCTGATGTTTGCCGCACAAGCCGCAGCGGCTGAGCTCGCTGCTCTGCTCGACAGGCCGCTGCTCGCGTTCATGTACTGGTTGCCGTACGTGGTAATCACGATTCCCCTGGCGGTCGCCTGGACACGGCTGGTCTTCATTGGCCCCGAACCGCAAACAACGTGGCACCTCTTCCGATTCGGGATCAGAGAGTTCGCTTACCTGGCGACGAGTATCGGTCTTGGACTAGGACTCTTCATTCTTCCTGCTATTGCCGGAACAGTAACCTACCTTTTTTGGAGCCGCTCGTGGTCGCTGTATGCGCTGCTCCTGACCGCGATCTTGCTGGCGGCAAGCTTTTACGCCGGAGTTAGGTTGAGCTTTGTCCTACCATCTATAGCCGTCGACAAGTTCCAGGGCATTGCGATCGCCTGGAGACAAACCCGCGGCGCCGTCTGGCGAATAGCCGGGATTACCAGCGTCGCAAGCCTTCCCATCAACTTGCTCGGCAGCGTCGGCAGCGGCATCGCCGGGTATATTCTGCCCGCGAGTGCAACTCTGGCGGAGATCGTAGTGCAGTTGCTGACGCTAACGGTGACGACCGCTGCGATCGCACTAATTTACAAAGAAACCACCAGGCCGATTGCGATCTGACCACACCCCGAAAAGTTTGGACGCTCCGCAGTGGTCAAGTTTGAGAGCCGTCGCTCCAATCTGAAAGTCCTAAGCCTCGAGCGGTCGAATCGGGCTCTCCGACGTGAGTGGCATGAGATTCTTCGACTTCGCTCGGGCCGAAGCCCTCGCTACGCTCAGAATGACGCTGAAGGGGCCTCTGGAATGCAACCGCACCAATTGACGTCATTCTGAGCGGAGTCTGCGCAGCGAAGAATCTACTACCACGTTCGTTGCACCCCAGGGGCAAAAGTTCCCGGCCGGCAAGCACGGAGTTAAGCTTGACCGCTTCGGCACTCGCGCAGTCGTTGAGTTGTTTCGGCGGCAGGAGTAGATACCGCTTGAATCGGGATATTGGAGGACCTCCATGCATTCGGAGATCGAGTTGCGCGATCAGGTTCTGATCGGACCGCTGCGGCGATCCGTCAACAGCGCCCGCAACGTGCGGGGAAGCATTCACGATGACTCGACCGCGACCAAGCTCGGTTTTCGCGGCGGCACGGTCGCCGGTTCGATTCATCTCGAACTGTTCGCTCCGCTGCTATTGAGGGCCTTCGGCGAGCGCTGGTTCGAGCGCGGCACGCTCTCGATCTATTTTCTGAACGCGACCACCGATCGTGAAGCCGTGCGTGCGTTCGTCCGGCAGCCGCCGGCCGATGCTGCCGACGTTCAAGTCGATGCGTGGATCGAACGCGAGGACGGAATGCGGGTCGCCGAAGGCACGGCTTCAGTCGGCGCTCCGGACGAACCGACCGCGCTGATGCGCCGGCCGCTGGATCGGTTCGACCCCGGCGAGATGCGAATCCTTCGCGCCCTGAAGGTGGGCGACCAGTTCGAGGAAAGCGACGTGATCCTGACGCCGGCGGCGATGGCCGAGCGGATGAAGGAGATCACCGCGCCACTGGCGTGGTACACGGGGCCATCCCCCTGGGGCGGCGCGATCGCGACCCCGGCGACCATGGTTCAACTGCTCTATGCCAGCCCGATCGCGAGTCTGCGCGGAAAGCTTGGTGCCGCGGTCGGTCTCTTTGGAGCGATCGAGATCCGAAACTTGCACGGTCCCGTGCTGGTCGATCATCGTTATCGCGTCACAGGGAATATTGTTTCGCTGGGTCAAAGCCCCAAAACCGAATACCTGTGGTTCGAGACCGCACTGAATGACCTCGATCGCAAGCGGATCGCCGAGATGCGGATGTTATTGCGCTTTATGAAAGCGTCGTCGCCGCTGTATCAGGACTCGTTGAGCTGAAGACGTTTCACTTGACACGTTCGAGCGCGATGACCGGTATCTGACGCTTGGTCTTGCTCCGATAGTCGTTGAACATCGGCATTTGCGCCGCTTGCGCGTTGAACAGCCGCTCGCGCTCCTCGCCCTTGGTGACGACCGCCCTGGCTTTGAACTGCTCGGTACCTATCTCCAGTGTCACCTCCGGGTGAGCGATCAGATTGTGATACCAGGACGGGTTGTTCGGCGCGCCGGCTTTGGATGCGACGATGACGACGCGAGCGCCATCTTTGCTGTAGACTAGCGGCGTCGTGTAGGTCTTGCCGCTCTTGGCTCCTTTGTGAGTCAGAAGGACCATCGGTGCGCCGGCAAATGGAGAGCCGACCTTGCCGCCGTTGGCGCGAAACTCCTCGATCACCTTCTTATTGAACTCGGCCATCTGATCCGCCATTGGTCTTTCTCCTATTTGGGCTAGCCATTAATTGGGGCTAGCGATTAGTCGCTATTTGAAGCGCGCCTTTAGCCATCCAATCATCGCACGATTGAGCTCAGCAGGTTGTTCTCTCTGAGTCCAATGGCCGCAACTCTGAATGTCGTGTCTCTTCAGGTCAGAGCACAACGCCGCCATTCCATCGGCCATCGCCGGCGGAATCGCGACGTCCCACGCGGCCGTCACCTGCAGGCATGGCAAGGTAAGTTTCGTGACACCCAGATCCGGTACGAGCGTGCTGTTCCGATCGATATTTCGGTACCAGTTGATTCCACCGCGGAAACCCGAGTGTTGGTACGCCGCAACGTAGGCATCGAGTTCCTCTTTGGTGAGCAGCGGTTCGCCCGCGGCCGGGAGCTGTTCGATTTGCTTGAACGGATTGGCGTCCGGCAATTGCCTCATCGACGCTACCTCCGGCTTCACCGCCCGACGCATCAATTTCTCGAATATCGTGCGCACCTTGCGATCCATAGATGCCTCGGCCACACCGGGCTGCTGAAACCACAGGATGTAGAGCTTCTCGGGATCGGGGAACGCGATTCGCAATTGGGCAGTGGTGGGAAACTTGATGTACGGAGTGTTGACGCCAATCACGCCCAGGCATCGATCCGGATAACGCAGCGGCATTGCCCATGCGACAAACCCGCCCCAATCATGACCGGCGAAGACCGCGCGCTCGATGCCGAGCTTGTCCAGTAAAGCAGCGATGTCGTCTGTGAGATGGACCAGATCGTAACTTTCGATTGGTTCCGGGGCATCGGTCCATCCGTACCCACGCTGGTTTGGCACAACTACGTGAAAGCCGGCGTCGGCCAGCGCCCGAACTTGCGGTTGCCAGGAGAGTGCGAGTTCAGGAAAGCCGTGCAGAAGCACGACGGCCGGGCCGCTGCCGGCCTCGTGTATTTGCATTGAAATTTCGCGCAGCTTTACATTTTTCGGTTCGGGAAAATCCAGCATTGGAGCGGGCCTCCTGTCCGTGATGTCGTAGCTATCAGGGTTCCGTCGCGCGCGGTAGGTGTGGCCGGTCGCTGCTGAAAACTCCGACGGCGTTGCGTGTGGGCGCCTCGTGCGGAGGCCCACCGCAGAATTGCCTAGCTTACGCTCGGCAGCCTCGGATCGACTCGCGCCTCAATCAGGCCGCTCTGCTCGCTCCGGCGCCGCGAGCGCAGGCGCCTCGATGCTGCAGCGCGAAGGGTCTTCTTCTTGAGTCGGCGAAGCTCTTCATTCTTCGGACTGGCCTGGTCTTCGAGGTAATCGAGGTGGCGATTGAACCAGCTTGCTTCACCGGAATGCTGAAACTCACGGAAAAGCCCGTCGAGCAGCGCGCATTCCGACGGCTGGAGCTTTGCCCGGAGGGTGTCGTAACGGCGCTGCAGGCTGTCGGTTGACGGTTCGACGGTGCTCATTTCCAAGCCTTGAGCGCCGCCGATCTCGCCGAATCCTGACCCTGCAGCGATAGTGTCGCGCATTTGAGATATCGTTCCATGTTTCGCTCCGGCCATGTTTCGCTCCGGGTGAGCGCCGACGCGCAGACCCAATGACGCAATCAATATAGCACGCTACGCACGCTCAGGTTGCACCGCTAATCTGAGCTGGAAGATTCAACCGGACGGAGAGGGAGCCCATTATGAATGATACGGTCGACTCGGGGAGGCCTGCCGCGCTGAACGCAATTGAGCACGACACGACGATGGTTGGATTTACGATGATCAGCGAAAGCAGAACCGGCGCGCTGCTTCGCACGCTCGCAGCCTCAAAGCCGGGTGGTGCGCTGCTCGAACTCGGCACCGGAACGGGCGCATCCGCGGCCTGGATTCTCGACGGGATGGATTCCACCGCGACGCTGCTCACGGTCGATGGCGACGCAAAGTGCGTGGAGATCGCCCAACGGCATCTCGGCCATGACCGGCGCGTCACCTTCCGCACGGGGGATGGCGCATCGCTTCTGCGAGAATTACGCGAGCGCCAGTTCGATCTGATTTTCGCCGATACATGGCCGGGCAAGTTCGACCAGCTCGAAGACGCGCTCGCGCTGCTGCGTCCCGGTGGTCTTTATGTTGTCGACGATCTGCTGCCGCAGCCGAATTGGCCCGCTGATCACGCGCCCAAAGTGCAGGCGCTTATCTCTCGACTCGAGCACGACCGGCGGCTCGCGCTGTGCAAGCTATGCTGGTCATCGGGCATCATCATCGCCACACGCCGCACAGAGCTGTGACACGCTTTGCCAAAGCTGACCACTACCACCCTTTCGGTACACGTGAGTCGCGATCCGAGGTGTGTTAGCGTATTCGTAGAGTGTTGGTGATGCGCGGTCGCATTTCGAGCCTCGGTCTGGAGCCCGCTGCCGCGAGGTACGCATGGTGGCGCGGAGTCCTCACCGGAATTCTCGCGGGAGCGATCTTCGCGTTGACGCTCGCCGCTGTTCTGCCTCGATCTTCCGCCCTGCCTCAGACGTCTCGTGCGCCCGTCAAGCCCGTCAAGCCCATCAAGTCGGTCACGAGCGAGATCGCGTCCAGCGCGTCCCTGGAAGGTATCGCGAAGCAAGAGGTCCTCGTTCTCCCGCCGGCATTTAGCCCGACCGAGCCGTTGGCATCCGGGCCGATCGCGCCATCGGTTGTGGAGCAATCCTCTTCGGCCGTGGAGCCCTCCTCCGTGGATCACTGGGATTTCCAGAACTGCGTCGGATGCTCTGTGCCAACCGATGCCGGCGCGGGGCAGGATGCTTCGCGGTCCTCAGATGCGCAGGCTCAAGCTCCCAACGTTTCGCCGCCGGATGAAATTGTCCAGCCGCCGGTTGTGATCGTCGAGCCTCCGCTAGTCGCCTACTTCGAGATCGGCGCTCCGGCTGCTTTTCCCCTTCACCCGGCCTCGCCTGCCAACGCGCCGCCGCCGGGAGGGCTCGGGATGATCAACCCCGGGTTCCTCGGGACGATTCACGCGCCCGCGTTTGGCGGCGGCATGCCCGTCCATCGCTAGCCGGCGCGCGCTAGCCGGCGCGAAATTGGCGAAATTGGTCGGTCGCGCCGATCAGTTCGCGCGTAATGGCCGCGTCGGATCCGTCATGCCCGGCGTCATCGACGATCACGAGCTTGGCGCGTGGCCACACGCGCTCTAAGTCCCACGCCCACGCGATGGGGGCTTGAAAGTCAAAGCGCCCATTCACCATGATTCCGGGAATGTCGGCCAGAGCGCCGGCGTTGCGAAGCAGGCTCCCGTCCTCGAGCCACGCGTCGTGCCGGACGTAGTGGGTCACGAGGCGCGCAAACGCCATCGCAAAATCGGGATCCCTGAAGCGGGGTGAGAGCCCGTGGGTAGGAGGCCACGCGGGCGTCGTGGACTCCCACGTACACCACGCTATGGCGGCTTGCCGGCGAATCGCGGGGTCGGGATCGTGCAGCAGGCGATGGTATGCCTCGACGATATCGCCGTCTCGTTCGGCGGCCGGCACCGCGGCGCGCAAACGCTCCCACTGTTCCGGGAACAGGACCGCCGCGCCGCCGCGGAACCACCAATCAAACTCCTTCCGTCGTCCGGTCGTGACGCCCCACAAAATGATCTCGGTGACGCGTTCGGGGTAACTTTCGGCATAAGCCAGCGACAAGGTGCTGCCCCAGGATCCGCCGAGCACCAACCATCGTTCGATGCCAAGGTGTTCGCGCAGTGATTCAATATCCGCGATGAGGTTCGAGGTGTTGTTGCTCGCCAAGTCCGTATCAGGTGCGCTTGCGTGTGGCGTGCTCCGCCCACAGCCGCGCTGATCGAACAGCACGACGCGATAGGCGTCCGGGTCGAAAAGTCTGCGATGCCACGGCGTGCATCCCGAACCAGGACCACCGTGTAAGACGACGGCCGGCTTACCACGTGGATTACCGCAGGTCTCCCAGTACACGAGGTTGCCATCACTGGCGTCCAACCTGCCGTGCTCGTAAGGTGTGATCTCTGGATACAGACCTGTCATGGTTTTTTCGGCGCTAGTCTGAACGGACGATGCAGGCGCCGATGCCGCGTTGCGACGATCTCGCACCAGTTTGACATGCGGATGGTGACATGAGCGACCGAACGACTGCGAGCCCGATTCCGGTCGGCAAACACGCGCGCACGGCCAAGGGCTACGACATCCATTACCACGAAGCCGGCGCCGGCGGCGATCCGATCGTGTTCATCCACGGCGCCGGTCCCGGCGCGAGTGGTTATAGCAACTTCAAGCGCAACTATCCGTTTTTCGCCGAGCAGGGCTTTCGCGCGATCGTGCCCGACCTGCCCGGCTACGGCCTGTCCTCCAAGCCGGAGGACGTGGCTTACACGCTCGATTTCTTTGTCGAGACCCTGCGCGGCTTTCTCGACGCGATCGGGATCCGCCGATGCGTCCCGCTGGGCAACTCGCTCGGCGGCGCGATCGCGATCAAGTACACGCTCGATTATCCCGACTCGGTGAGCAAGCTTATCCTGATGGCGCCGGGCGGCCTCGAGGAGCTGCCGACCTACCTCCAGATGGAGGGTATCCAGAATATGCTGAAGGTCCATTCCGCCGGCCCGATCAACGCGGAAGGCATCCGCAGCATCATGTCGAAACAGCTTTACGATCCGTCGCTGCTCACCGAAGAGCTGCTGGCCGAGCGCGCCGGAATCGCGGCGACGCAGCCGAGTAGCGTGCTGACTACGATGCGCGTGCCGAACATGGCTGCGCATCTTGGCGCAATCCGTTGTCCCGTGCTGGGCTTCTGGGGAATCAACGACAAGTTCAATCCCAGTAGCGGCGCGACGAAGATTGTCGAGGGCTGCGCGCAGGCGCGCGTCACGCTTCTCAACCGCTGCGGCCATTGGGTGATGGTCGAGCATCGCGACTTCTTCAACCGCGCGTGCGTTGATTTTCTGCGCAACGGCTAGCGAAACGGTTTAGCGAAACGGTTCAGATAGACCGGCGATGGATGACGGCACCATCAGCGCTCTGGCCGGCGAGCTCTATTCGGCCTTGCGCGCCCGCTCGACCGTAGCTCCGCTCACCGAGCGCCATCCCGGCATCACGATTGCCGACGCGTATCAGATCTCGATCCGGATGCTCGAACGGCGCATCGCCGACGGCGAGCGTGTGATCGGCAAGAAGATCGGCGTGACCAGCCGCGCGGTGCAGGAGATGCTCGACGTGCATCAGCCCGACTTCGGCTTCCTGACCGACGCGATGCGCTATCCCGACGGCGCGACGATAAGTATCCGCCGGGCCGGGCTGATCCAGCCGCGCGCGGAAGGCGAAATTGCGTTCGTCTTGAAGCAGGATCTGGCCGGATCGGCCGGATCGAACGTCACCGCCCGCGACGTGCTCGACGCGGCCGAAGCGGTGATGCCCTGCTTCGAGATCGTCGACTCGCGGATCACGGATTGGAAGATCAGAATCGAAGACACGGTGGCCGACAATGCCTCGTGCGGCGTATTCGTGCTCGGCGAGCCGCGCGTCGATCCAAACGGACTCGATCTGGCCGCGGCGCGGCTCGAAATGTTTCGCAACGGAAAGCCGGTCGCGTGGGGACTCGGCTCGGCGGTGCAGGGACATCCGGCGGCCGCGGTCGCATGGCTCGCCAACACGCTCGGCAAGTTCGGTATCCCGTTTCTGAAAGGCGAGATCATTCTCTCCGGTTCCCTGGTGCCGCTGATTCCGGCGATCGCCGGCGATAGCTTCGAACTATCTATCGGGGGTATCGGCAAAGCCTCTGTTCGATTCGCCGATTGACTAGTAGCCTGTCAGTCATGAACCCATCGGGTACTAACAAAGTCAAATGCGCGCTTATCGGTTCGGGCAATATCGGCACCGACCTGCTCTACAAGCTCAAGCGCAGCGAGCTGCTTGATCCGGTGTGGATGGTCGGCATCGAGCCGGCCTCCGAAGGGCTGGCGCGCGCCCGCGCGATGGGACTCAAGACCACCGACCAGGGTGTCGACGCGATGCTACCCCATGTGAAGGAAGATGGCGTGCAGATCGCGTTCGACGCAACTTCCGCTTACGTGCATCCGGAGAACTCGCGCAAGCTCAACGCGCTGGGCGTAATGATGATCGATCTGACTCCCGCCGCGATCGGTCCCTACTGCGTACCGCCGGTGAACTTGAACCTGCACGTCGGCAAGCGCGAGATGAACGTCAACATGGTCACCTGCGGCGGCCAGGCGACGATCCCGATGGTCTACGCGGTCTCGCGCGTGCAGAAAGTTTCTTACGCCGAGATCATCGCGACCGTGGCGTCGCGGTCAGTGGGGCCCGGCACGCGCAAGAACATCGACGAGTTCACCCGCACCACCGCCGGTGCGGTCGAGAAGGTCGGCGGCGCGAATCAGGGCAAGGCGATCGTGATCATCAATCCCGCCGAGCCGCCGATCATCATGCGCGACACCGTCTACTGCACGACCGAGGACCAGCCCAACCGCGAAGCGCTGATGGACTCGGTGCACGAGATGATCCGCGAAGTGCAGAAGTACGTTCCCGGCTACCGGCTGAAGAACGGACCCGTGCTCGACGGCAATCGCGTCTCGATGTTCCTGGAAGTCGAGGGCCTCGGCGACTACCTGCCGAAGTACGCCGGCAACCTCGACATCATGACCGCCGCGGCCGCCCACGCCGCCGAGATGTTCGCCCAGGAGATCCTGAGCGGCAGCTTGGTGCTCGAACCGGTCGCGGCGTAGGAAACCTAACCCCCTGACCACCTTCCCGAAACGCGGGAAGGGGGAACGAGATGGTCGTCTCCCGGGAGAATTTCACATGGACCTGCGCGGAACAAAAATCACACTGCACGACATGACGTTGCGCGACGGGATGCATCCGAAGCGCCATCAGATAACGCTCGATCAGATGAGGTCGATCGCCACCGCGCTCGACGAGGCGGGCGTGCCGTTGATCGAAGTCACCCACGGCGACGGCCTGGGCGGCGCTTCGATCAACTACGGCTTCCCGCGCCATTCGGACCAGGAATATTTCGCCGCGGTGATTCCGCTCCTCAAGCGCGCCAAAGTCTCCGCGCTGCTGGTGCCGGGAATCGGCACCGTCGATCATCTGAGGATGGCGCGCGAAGCGGGCGTGCATACGATCCGCGTCGCCACGCATTGCACCGAGGCCGATGTCGCCGAGCAGCATATCGGCCTGGCGCGCGAGCTCAAGATGGACACGGTGGGCTTTCTCATGATGGCGCACATGGCCGAGCCTGACAAAATCCTCGAGCAGGCGAGGCTGATGGAATCCTACGGCGCAAATTGCATCTACGTCACCGACTCGGCGGGCTACATGCTGCCCGACCAGGTGCGCGCCCGCTTCGGGCCGCTACGCGAGAAGCTCAAGCCCGAGACCGAGCTCGGCTTTCACGGCCATCACAACCTCGCGATGGGAATCGCCAACTCGCTCGCGGCGATCGAATGCGGAGCGACCCGTATCGACGCGGCTTCGGCCGGTCTCGGCGCGGGCGCCGGCAACACTCCGATGGAGGTGTTCGTCGCGGTATGCGATCGGATGGGGATCGAGACCGGCGTCGATGTGTTCAAGATCGCCGACGTGGCCGAAGACCTAGTCGTGCCAATCATGGACACGCCAGTGCGAATCGATCGCGACGCGTTGACGCTCGGCTACGCCGGGGTCTACTCGACGTTTCTGTTGTTCGCCAAGCGCGCCGAGGCGAAGTATCGCGTGCCCGCGCGCGAGATCCTGATGGAGCTCGGGCGGCGCCGGATGGTCGGCGGCCAGGAAGACATGATCGAGGACACCGCGCTAACGATGGCCCGCGAGCGCGGCCTGCTCTGAGCGCTCTTTCTTTGGTGTCATCCTGAGCGAGTCTGCGAGTCGAAGGACCCCGAGTCGCCCTCACCCGCCAAGCGTCGGCATCTTACACCTCTCCCTGACCAGGGAGAGGTCGGCGAGCATTTGCGTCAGCAAATCGCTCGACGGGTGAGGGTAGGCTGGGAGATTTGCGGCGCTCCCTCACCCGCCTTCGGAAAAGAGCAAGGCCGGCGGGACGCCGGCCCTACTTCGGAAGGCTTAAGTGCGGCGGGCTTTTATGGCGCCGCCTTCACCATCGCGTCTACCGTGCAGAACTGCTTGTCGACCGCGCCCATGTTGATGTACCAGCACTCGCGCTCGGGTGTGTGCGCTCCGGGCAGATAGCACATCGAGGAATATCCGGTCTGCGTGTCGATCGCTGCGGCGCCCACCACGAATTCGCGCTTGAACGGATAGATGGCGACCCGCGCGTCGGGCACCGGCCGATCGCGATAGGTCAGCCAATAGAGATGAGCGCGCCAGAGCTGGCCCGCGCGATCGTAAGTGTCCACGTAAGGCTCGAACCACACCTCGGAGTCGACGTACAGAACCGTTTTCTGCTCGAGGGCGCCCGGCGCCTCTCCTGTTTCGCGCCTGGGGGCCGCTTCCACGACGTACATGTGGCGCATCTCCCAGTCCTCGGGGCAAGCCGACGCGCCACCGTCATACGGACAGGTAACTTCGGGCGAATGGGCGGCGTGGACGCACGCGAGCATCTCCTTTTCACCCAGGAACCGATAGTTGTACTGCTCGGTCTTGGGATTGAAACCGGAATAGTGGTCGGCATCGGCGCTCAGGGCGGAGATCGACGAGCTCAGCAGCGCTTCGCTGAGCCGGCGCACGCGGCGGGAGCCGGGCGTCCAGAGCCAATCGTCGTCGCCGCGATTCGGGTCGCCATAGCGGTAACGAATTGTTCCAGCACCTCGCTCGGACTGCGGCGCGATTATCGGGTAAGCCCCGAACATCCAGAAACGGTTGCTGATTTTGTAGTCCGGATCGATCGGAATCGGCTCGACCTCAGTCCGCCCCACCAGATTGTAACCCGCGTAATGCCCGACCTCGAGGTCGAGAATCACGCGCTGCGGCTTTCCCTTTGCGATGTATTCGCTCTGGCAGTCGAAAAACCGCAGGTCATAGTCGTCGCTCTGGATCGGACGAAAAACGTTGTTCCAGATGATCTTGGTGCCGACCAGGGGATCGTTCACATCGATCAGCGGAAAAGGCTGACCCGCAACATAGCCGATCAGGCTGCGATGGTTCGGCGTCAGGCGCACCTGCGCGGAGTACTTCTCGGTCGCCTCCTTGTACGGCGGAGGCCAATCCACCCGGTCGCTCGGTATGATCTTCAGCCTCATATCGTGTTTGACCATGTAGTACACGCCGGGCGACACGAGGTCTTTCACCTGCTCGGAATTCTCCGCGCCTATGACGTCGCCGGGCTTGACCTTCGCCTGCACGACCGCCGCGATCGCGAATGCCGTAAGGAAAAAGATCGCTGTCTCAAAGAGCGTCGTCCTGAAGATCTTGTTGGCCATGCACGGTTCCTCCCTACCGTCAGTTCGCGAAGCCCCCAAAGTTAAGGCCGCAAAGTTAAGTGCGGACTATACTCGATGAGAACTTGACGCGCCAACGCGCGGCGCCCTGTCGCGGCGGGTCTCGTTTGGATGCGTTGATGTCATCGCTGCCTACCTTACCGCTCGGCTGCTTCTCAGCTCGGCGATCCGGGCCGAATCGTAGCCCAGGTATTCCGCAAGTATCTGGTCGGTGTGCTCGCCGAGCATCGGCGCTGCGCGCGGTACGGGCGGCATGGTTGCGGAGAACTTCGCCGGGAGTCCGGTCTGCGTAACGGGACCCCATTGCGAATGAACCAGTTCCGCGAGCAACTGGTTGGCCGCGATTTGCGGGTCGGCGAACAGATCCTTGATTCGATTTACCGGCGTGGCCGGAATCGTCGCCCGCTCGAGCATCCGCAGAGCCTCCGCGCGCTCCATATTGATGAATAAATCTTCGAGCACCGCCGCAAGTTCCCCGCCGGCGGCTTCGCGCGCGGCCTTGGCGTAGACCGTCCCGGCGGCCGAAGGGCATAGCTTACGCATCGCGTCCCAATGCGCGGGTCCGGCGATCGACAGGAACAGCGATTTGCCGTCGCGGCATCGGTAGCATCGCGCCAGGGCAGACGGGCCGCGATACTCGGCGTCGCCGTTTTCCAGGTCGGGACGGCCGTCGTAAAAGATGAACTCGCCCGCCTGGAACGCCATCGCGGATTGAAGCAACGAGGTCTCACAGAATTGGCCGCGTCCGGTCAACCGGCGCGCGCGCAGCGCTAGCAGGCATCCCAGCGCCGAGAGCATCGCCGCGCCGTAGTCGCATAGCGCGCACGCCAGGTACACCGGATGGCCGTGATGGCCGCCCTGCGCCGCCTGCAATCCCGATCGAGCCTGGAGCAGCGGATCGAAGCTCGGCTGATCGTGCTGCGGCCCGCTGCTGCCGAAGCCGGTAACCGACATATAGACCAGACCAGGATTCAGAGCCGCCAGGGTCTCGTAGTCGAAGCCCATCTTGCGCATCCGGCCGGGCCTGAGATTTTCGACCAGGACGTCGGCCTTCTTCGCGAGACCGTGAACGATTTCCCGTCCTTCCGCAGATTCCAGGTTCACCGCTATCCCGCGTTTGCCCTGGTTCCAGCCCAGAAACGCGAGCGCGAGATGACGGACCGAATCGCCGTGCATGCTCTCGACTTTGATTACGTCGGCCCCCATCTGCGCGAGAATCATCGGGCCGTACGAACCGGCGATGTAGCTGGCGAAGTCGAGCACCAGAACTCCGGCGAGCGGACCCGCCGCGCGCGATCGAGCCGGCGGCTGGCCGCGATCGGGCGCGCCGGCGCGCGCGACGCCGCCGATCGATACGATTGTCTCGGCGGCGCTGCGCGCACGCGCATCGAACACCGGCGCCGGTCCGCCGATCTCGCCGGGAGTATCGTGCAGGGTAATCGACACTCCCATCTGTACCGTCGGGCCGAGCATAGGGTCCACGATCTCGCGCCGCATATTGAGGAATCGCACCTGCGAGTCCTCGACGAATTCCTGGCGCGTGAGTACCGGCGCCGCGGGCACATCGCCCGCGCGGAAGATGCTCAGCCATTCGTCGCGCGGCCGGGTGCGCATCGCCGCGTCGAGAATCTCCTTGAGCAGCGGCCAGTTTTCCTGGCATCCCCAGGGCGCGCCCTCGAAGCGCGGATCGGCGACCAGGTCCACCCGGTCAAGAGCGAGCGCGAGCTTGTTCCAGAACACCGTGCTCGCGCAGGCGACAAACATGTAGAGACCGTCGGCCGCCTGAAAGAGGCGGAAAGACGGGATTGGTCCGAGCGGGTCGTTGGCGCCCTCGGCATAGAGCGCGACCAGTTTCGGATGCCGGATGATGGTACCGGTCTGAAGCGAGAGCGCCCCTGCCAGCAGCGGCACTTCGATGAGTTGTCCATCGTATGATCGTCCTTCGGGGCCACCGGCGTCGCGCGCGATCAGCGCCGCAACCGCGGCCGACGCCGCGATCGCGCCCGCCGCGTAGCTGACCGCGGGAAGCGTGAGCGGCGCCGGATCTCCGCTGCGCGTGAACTGATTTCCGGCCAGACCGCCGCGCGCCTGAACCGCCTCTTCGCTCGCGTCGAAGTCGGCTTCCGCGCCCCGGCTGCCGAACGGCGGCATACTGACGACCAGCGCGCTCGAATTAATCGCCCGAATCGAATCGTAATCGAGGCCGAGCGCTCGCGAGCGCGCGGGCATATGACCCGCTATTACGATATCGGCCCATCGGATAAGTTCGCGCGCCTCGTCAGCACCGGTCTGCGACTCGAGATCGAGAAACAGCGAACGCTTGCCCCGATTGGCGACGTGGAAGTGCGGCTGGCCGCGCGTGGCCACGCCCTGTGGCGGCTCGACCTTGATCACGCGCGCGCCATGCTCTGCGAGCAGCATCGCGGCGTACTCGGCACCGAGATGCGACCTGAATTCGACCAGCTTGACGCCTTCGAGCGATTTCATGTGGGAATCGGACCGGTCCTCATATTGCGCCGGCCTCGCGCAGGCGGGCCAAGTCGTCGCGGCTATAGCCCAGGCCGGCGAGCACGGCGTCGGTATGCTGGCCGAGGCTGGGCGCCGCTCCGCGGGGATTGGCCGGAGTCTGGCTGAATCTGATCGGCATTCCGACCAGCTTCACCTTGCCGTGCTCGGGATGTTCGTAATCGACTATATAGTCATTAGCCACAACCTGCGGATCGTCGGGTAAGTCAGTAATTGAATTGACCACTGTATATACCAGGTCGCCGCCGGCCTTTAGAATAGCCATCCACTCGGCGCGAGTCCTGGCCGCCAGGGTGCGATCCAGAATCTCTATCAACGCGGCGGCGTTATGCGCGCGCACTCGCAGCGCCGAGAAGCGCGGATCTTCGATCAGCTCGGCCAGCCCCAGCGCCGTGCAGAAGTCCTTCCAGTAGCGGTCCGGCTCGGCCATCGCGAAGCAGATCCATTTTCCGTCGGCGCACTGGTAATGATTCCACAGCGGATTGAAGTTCCTGGTGCGCGGCATGCGCCCGAACTCCCGGCCGGTCATGACGCACGACGCCACGTTGAGCCGCTGCAGCAGAGTCATCGAGCCGAGCAGCGAAGTATCCACTTCCTGGCCGACTCCGTATTTGTCACGAGCCACGATAGCTGTGACTATTCCGAGTGCGAGCACGATCGCGCCGGCCTCGTCGGCGACGCCGGCGCATACCGGACGCGGCGGATCATCCGGCGCGCCGCCGACCGTCATCATCAGGCCGGAGCGCGCCTGGCCCATCAGGTCGAACGACGGCTCACCCGCGTCCGGCCCCTCGGGTCCGTAGCCTGAAGCGGTGGCGTAAATCAGCCGCGGGTTGCGGGCCTTGAGCGTCGCGTAGTCGAGGCCCAGCCGCTTGGCCACGCCGAGTCGGAAGTTCTGCACGAACACGTCGCTCTTCTCGATCAGCTTGTAGACGATCTCGCGAGCTTCGGGCCGCTTGAGATCGATCGCGACGCTTTTCTTGTGCCGGTTGTTGCATTCGAACAGAAAATTGAGCACGCCTTTGCCGCCGATCGGCGGCGACGTAGGCATCATGCCGCGGCCGGGGTCGCCCCACTTGCGATCTTCCAGCTTGATCACCTCGGCGCCCATGTCGGCGAGCGTGGTGGTCGCAGCCGGCCCCTGCTGCCAGATCGCCCATTCGATTATGCGGATTCCCTTCAGTGGTGCATCCATGACCCGTGTCAATAGCACAAGTCAGCCGTGGACCAAGGGGGCGCGAGCGTCGTCCAAATGGGGTATCCGGCGGGACCGCGGCGGCGCGCGGTTTGACATCGAGCGTGAGACTTGCGATGAGGCAGAGCACGCGATGAGCGAGTACACCGTCAAGGACAAGGTCGCGATCGTCGGGATCGGCGAGACCGCCTACTACAAGCGCGGCGGCGCGCCGGTGCCGGAATTCGTCCTCTGCTGCGAGGCGATTCTCAAGGCCGCCGACGATGCCGGAATAAAGGTCGAGGATATCGACGGCTTCGCCTCGTTCGCGACCGAGCGCAACGCGGCCGCGCGAGTCGCCGCGGCGCTCGGCGTGAAGCATTTCAGCCTCGCCAATATCGTGTGGAACGGCGGCGGCGGCGGGGGTTCGGCGGCGATCGGCAATGCGGCCGCGGCGATCGCGGCGGGATACTCCAAATATGTGGTCGTCTATCGTGCGCTCGCGCAGGGACAGTTCGGACGCTTCGGCGCCAGCGCGCCGATGACCTCGGTCTCAGGCGCGATGGGCGCCTACTCGAATTTCTCCTCCTACGTCGCCCCCTACGGCCTGCTCGCGCCGGCTCATTGGGTCGCCTTGCGCGTGCGCCGCTTCATGCACGAGCACAACCTCAACCAGGACCCGCTCGCCGCGATTGCGCTCGCGTCGTACCATCACGCGCAGTTCAATCCGCGCGCCGTGATGCATGGCAGGCCGCTCACGCGCGAGCAGTACGATAAATCGCGATGGGTGGTCGAGCCGTTCCATCTCTACGATTGCTGCATGGAGAACGACGGCGCCGCGGCGGCGATTCTGACCAGCGCCGAACGCGCGCGCGACCTGAAGCAGAAGCCCGCCTACGTGATGGCGGCGGCGCAGGGCTCGGGCTTCCGCACCGAGGTTGCCGCCGAAAACACTTGGGACTATCCGACTGCCAACTTCAAGACCGTCGCGCCGCGGCTTTTCGAGATGGCGGGCATCACCGCCAAAGATGTCGATGTCGCCCAGATGTACGAGCATTTCACCGGCGGCGTCGTGATGGCGATGGTCGAGCACGGTTTCTGCCAACCCGAAGAGCTGATGGAGTTTTGCACGTTTGAAAACCTGATCGCGCCCAACGGCAAGCTGCCGCTCAACACCAGCGGCGGCAATCTCGCTGAGTGCTACGTGCACGGCATGGAGCTGATCAACGAGGCCGTCCGGCAGGTCCGCGGTACCTCGACCCGGCAGGTGAAGGATGCGGAGATCTCGCTGGTCGTGTCGGGGCCGATGGTCGCGCAGGGCGTGAGCGATTTGCTCCTGCACGGGTGACGACCCGAAGGCGAGTTGAATCGATGGCTAACGTGGATTCAAAATCGTATCTGCCGACCGGATTGCCGATCCCGCGGCCGACTCCGGACGGTCTGGACAAGCCCTTTTGGGACGCGGCGGCGCGACACGAGTTGGTGGTCCAGAAGTGCGCGAAGTGCGCGACGCTTCAATTCGCGCCCGAGTGGATTTGTTACAAGTGCCACTCGTTCGAACTCACCTGGCAAAAGCTCTCGGGCCGTGGGCGGATCTATAGCTGGGAGCGGGTCTGGAATCCGGCGCATCCGGCGCTCAAAGATGCGCTCCCGTACATTGTCGTGCTGGTCGAGCTGGATGGCACCGACAACATCCGGATGGTCGGTAATCTGCTCGGCGATCCGAAGCAGGAAGTGCGGATCGGCGCCGAGGTCGAGGCCGTATTTGAGGATCATCCAGAGCATCAGTTCACATTGATCAACTGGAGGCTGTCGCCGTAGTTGGAAGCTGGCGCCGTAGTCCAATTGGACGCTTGTCCCAGGCGGCGCGATGGTAAGATAATCGGTGGTCCGAACCACTGAAGGAGACACTACCCATGGCGGGCGGAACCATTGATATCAATATCGAGGTTGACGAGCCGAATCGCTGGCGGCTCGAGACTCCGGGCACCCAGGGCTGGAAGCGCACCGCGCGGCCCAACGATCCCAACAAATACCTGATGATCTCCGCGGACTGTCACGCGGGCGAGCCGGCCAACCTGTGGGTTGACCGAATCGAGCCGGAGTATCGCAATCGGCTGCCGCGCACCGAGATCGACGAGAAGGGCGTGAAGTGGTCGATCTCCGAAGGCTGGCAGAAGTCGCGGCTGCTCGACATGAAACTCGACGGCGAAGACGGCGTCCGCGCCAAGGCCGGCTCTAGTCCGGAGGCACGAATCAAGGACGACATTCGCGACGGCGTCGACGCCGAGATCATCTTTCCCAACCGGGGCCTGATGATGTGGGCGACGCCGGACCCCGCGTTCGCCGAGGCTCAATGCCGCGTCTATAACACCTGGGCCTGGGAGGCTTACGGTCCGTACAACGATCGGTTGTCGCCGATGGCCTGCATCGCGCCCGGCGTAGTCGAGGGAGCGATCAAGGAAATCGCGCGATGCGCCAAATTGGGTTTCCGCGGCATCAGCCTGCCGTGCAAGCCGATCTTCGGTCCGCACGATTCGCGGCATCCCAACTACAATCTGGCGATTTACGATCCGATGTGGAAGCTGATCGAGGAAGCCGGGCTGCCGGTCACCTTCCACGTCTCGACCGGACGCGATCCCCGCGTAGCGCGCAAGGACGGCGGCGCCGTCATCAACTACGTTTCGCACGCACTGACGCAGACGGTCGAGCCGCTGGCCTGCGTGTGCGCCTCTGGAGTGATCGAGCGCTTCCCGGGAATCCAGTTCGCGGGGATCGAGTGCGGGATCGGCTGGGTCGCGTGGTCGATCGACGCGATGGATGAGGCCTACCGCAAGCATCACATGTGGGCCTTCCCGAAGCTCAAGAAGATGCCGAGCGAGTACTTCCACTCCAACTGCTCGGCGTCATTCCAGGAAGATCGGGTCGGACTCGACACCTGCGTCAAGTACGGCCTGGTCGACAACATCATGTGGGCCAACGACTATCCGCATCATGAGGGATCGTGGCCGCATTCGGCGCCGGCGATCGAGCGCCAGATGGGGCATTTGACCGACGAGCAGCGCGCGAAGATCCTGGGCCTCAATGCGGCCCGGATTTTCAAGTTCGACGGCGACGCCCTGATCAAGCGCCATCGCGAGCGCCTGAGCGCCGGGGCGAACTAGGCCGCCCGCTTCTTCCTTCGATCTCGCAGGGGGGCGGGTCTCAACGACCCGCCCCCTTTTCGTCTGGTCGTCGAAAGTTCGTGGCATGAGATTCCTCGCTGCGCTCGGAATGACAACGCGCGCGACCGCCGACAGTTCCGAGTCGAGCTCTGCTGTCATTCCGAGCGCAGCGAGGAATCTCATGCCACCCACATTTCGCTGAGGTCCTTCCATTTGGGGTTCCCGCTCCTGACCAGGTCGAGCCTCTTCCTGCGCGTCCAGGCCTTGATCTGTTTCTCGCGGGCAATCGCGTCGTCAACCTGATCGAACTCCTCGAAATGAACAAGGCGATTGACGTTGTAGCGCTTGGTGAAGCCGGGAAGCAGGCCGCGCTTGTGCTCGAATACGCGGCGTTCCAGGTCATTGGTCATACCGGTGTAAAGCACGCCACCGCGACTTGCCATGATATAGACGAAATATGACTTGTCGGCGGCTCGAGGTGGCATGAGATTCCTCGCTGCGCTCGGAATGACAGGGCTTGCGAGAGATTGTCACCAGTTCAACCGGTTGAATGTTTCTGTCATTCCGAGCCAGCGAGGAATCTCATGCCACCCACATTTGGTTTCGAGCCGGCACTGTGCATCCTACGGATGCTGGCTGCTTACCGAGATCACCTCCCCCACTAGGTACGACGCGTAGTCGCTGGCTAGGAACACGATCACGTTGGCGACTTCCCACAACTCCGCGCCGCGGCCGAAGGCCTCGCGGCTGGCGAGATGCTCGAGGAACTCCGGCGACGATGCCTTCGTGAGAAACTCATGCATCGCCAGACTCGGCGCGACGGCGTTGATTCTGATTCCGTATTCCGCGGCCTCCAGCGCGCTGCAGCGCGTGAGCGCCATCACGCCGGCCTTGGCGGCCGCATAATGGGCCTGCGATTTCTGCGCGCGCCAACCTACTACGGAGGCGTTGTTGACGATCGCGCCGCGCCGGCGCGGCTGCATCCGCTGCAACATCGCGCGGGTCATGCGGAAAGTTCCGGTCAGGCTGACGTCGACCACCTTGTGCCACTCTTCGTCGGTAATCTCTACAACTCGGCGCGTGCCGCCCAGCCCGGCGTTGTTCACCAGCACGTCGGTTTCACCGAGCTTGTCATCGGCGTCGGCGACCAGCGCGCGCACCTGTTCTTCGACCGTAACGTCGCAGGGCTTGCCGTACACATCGGCGAGGCCGGTCTCCTCGCGCAGCTTCGCCACCGCGCTCTCGAGCCGGCGCGGATGGATATCCGAAAGCATCAGGGCCCGGCATCCTTCTTCCGCGCAGCGGCGCGCGGTGGCGAACCCGATTCCCGAGCCGGCGGCGGCCGTGATCAAAACGGACTTGCCCTTGAGCAGGCCGTGACCGGGCACGTATGGAGGTGGTGGAATCGCCATCGCGTGCGTCTCCTGCGTCACTTGCGATCGTTCATTTTTCTTTCTGGGCGCCACTCGCGCGGCATTCCGAGCGCGCGCTCCGAGATGATGTTCAGCTGAATTTCGTTGGTGCCGGCGTATATCGGGCCGCCCAGCGCGAATAGCAGCCCGTCTGTCC
>Ga0181521_10002428_pt1 | contig 22603 bp, 19 predicted proteins | sample PEATcosm2014_Bin_32_FD_119764 | JGI IMG/M metagenome (GOLD analysis project Ga0181521, IMG submission 119764) | Peatland microbial communities from MTU Mesocosm Facility, Houghton, MI, USA - PEATcosm2014_Bin02_60_metaG | ecosystem: Environmental > Terrestrial > Soil > Wetlands > Peat | place...
AGCATGTTCATGGCGCGCAGATGCAGCGCAACGGGATTGCCGGCGTAAACCAAAGCCGCTTCGGCGAACTTGCTCGATATTTCGGTCTCGGCCGTGCCCAGGATGATGCGCGCCTGCCGCTCCCGCTCCGCCTGAGCCTGACGCGACATGGCGTCTTCGAGTGCGGGAGGAATGTGCACGTCGCGGATCTCAACCGACTGTACGGTAATTCCCCAGGGATTTGTTTTCTCATCGAGGATCCGCTGGAGCTCTTTGCCCAGCAGCTCGCGTTCGGTGATCATCTGTGCCAGTTCATGACGGCCAATGGATTCCCGCAATCCGGTTTGCGCGCTCATTTGAATGGCCTGCCGGAAGTCCTCTACTTCCAGGATGCACTTCTCGGCATCCCACACCACCCAGAAAACGATCGCATCCACGTTCACCGGGACAGTGTCTCGAGTCAAAGCGGATTCCGCGCTCACGTCCGTCACGCGGATACGCTGGTCGACATAGCCGCTGATCTTGTCGATAACCGGGATGATAAAGAACAGGCCCGGCCCGCGCAGCCCTTTGTAACGGCCCAACCGAAGGACGGCGGCCTTCTCCCATTGGTCCGCAACCTTGATCGCAAGCAGGAAATAGACACCAATCAATGCGCCGGCGATGACCCACCCCGGTGAGCGCGTCGCTGCGCTGCCGATCGCCCCTCCAGCCAGTAGAGCGAAAAACAACACCGTTCCTTCCGTACTGATTCCTGAAGACGAGTCCTTTCTTGCCCCGATGCCTTTCGCCAGCTTTAAAGCGTCAAACGCGATTCCCATTACCGTTCTCCTGATTGATGATTTCCTTTAATCGATTGCGCAATTCCCTCACCGTGAAGCCATCCCGGCCCGCCCGGGAGACGAACTCAGCCACCAGCTGATCGAGCTTGCGTTCGCGTTCCGCCGCGGTTTGCTCAACCTTTGTATTCGTGATGAATGTACCGGTTCCCTGGTGAGTAGTCAGAGCGCCGGTCAGTTCCAGCTCGCGATACGCTCGCACGACCGTGTTGGGGTTGATCGAGAGGTCGACCGCCAGTTGCCGCACGGTGGGCAACTGATCGCCCGGGCGGACAGCGCCGGATGCGCGGGCGCCGTGCACCTGATCGATAATCTGCCGGTAGACCGGCACGCCGCTTTTCAAATCGAGGCGGAAGCGCATTGCTATTTGTATTAGTACACTAGAACACTAGTAGAATGCAACAATAATTTTCATATGAAGTGCGTGATCTCCGGCGGCACCGGATTCATCGGCCGCCGCATTGTCGACCGATTGCTGGAAAACCGGCATTACGTTGGAGTCTGGAGCCGCCAGCCCGGGAGGGAAAAACGCGCCGCAGTGGCATCGTTCTCCTGGGATCCGTTACAGGGGGAGCCGCCTGCCGAAAGCCTCAACACGATGGATGCGGTGATCCACCTGGCAGGCGAGCCTGTAGCCCAACGGTGGAATGCCGAAGTCAGGCAGCGAATCCGCGACAGCCGCGTTTTGGGCACGCGGGCGCTGGTGGATGCAATCTCCCGCGTGCGGCACAAGCCGAGCGTGCTGGTGTGCGCTTCGGCGATCGGCTACTACGGCGACCGTGGCGATGAAGTGCTGACCGAATCTTCGACGCCCGGCAGCGGATTCCTGGCCGACGTATGCCGTGGCTGGGAAGCGGAGGCCGGCCGTGCCGCCGAATTCGGGCTGCGGGTGATCAAACTGCGCATCGGCTTTGTGCTGGGCAAGGGCGGCGGTGCGCTGGCGCAGATGGTCCCGGCGTTCCGCGCTTTCGTGGGAGGGCGGCTGGGATCGGGAAAACAATGGATGCCCTGGATCCACGTTGGCGACGTTGCCGATATGTTTGTGCATGCGGTCGAGAACGACGTCTCCGGCGTTTGGAACGCGACCTCACCGAACCCCATCAGAAACGCCGCCTTTACGCGCGAAATGGGGAAAGCGCTGCACAGGCCGGCGCTGATTCCGGTGCCGCCTTTTGCGCTGAAGCTGGCATTTGGGGAACTGGGGCAGCATATGCTGGACAGCTCGCGGGTCATTCCGGATGCGGCGTTGAAAGCGAATTTCCCGTTTAGCTATCCCGAACTGGGTCCGGCCCTGCGCGATCTGCTGGGCTGACCTGAAGCGCCTGCGTTTAGACCTCAGACACCCCGCCGATTGCCGTAAAGATCCACGTGGAGCCTGGGACTGAATCGAAATCCGTGCCGCTTGCAGATCTCGGCGAGCCACATCCCCCGCTCGTGCAGGATCTCCGCGCTTATGCCTTCCGGCATCAGGATCACTTTGTCGGCCGGGGCGTTTAATTGCGAGACGACAGCACAAACCTCGCCGATATCGTCTTCGCGGGCGATGACGAACTTGAGCTGGTAGTTGTACTCCGCCATGAGCCGCCTGAGAACATCCGGTTGCCGGCGCAGTCTCTCGTGCGGCGCCCGGAACACGCCCTCCGGCGTGGAGTTCGACAACTTCGGGCTGATGCTCATCAAGTCGCATGCAACCGGTGCAAAAACCGTCCCCGCAGTTTCGATGGTTATATGCATTCCACGCTCGCCAAACCGCTCGGAGAGCTCGGCGATGGCCGGCGCGATCATCGGCTCCCCGCCCGTGAGGACGACGTGTTTCGCGGCACTGAAGGCATTGAGCAACCCGGCCCGGTCGAGAATCTCGCCGATACTCAGTTCCTCCCCTTCGGGATTCCACGACGTGTAGGGCGTATCGCACCAGGAACAACGCAGATTGCAGCCGCTGGTGCGCACGAAGATGGACGGCACGCCGACGAGGCTGCCTTCGCCCTGCACGGAGTAGAAGATCTCGGCTATGCGCATGCGGGGTCCGCGATTCCGGCCTCGCGAAAGCCCCTGGCCCGCAGCACGCACGAGTCGCAAGCGCCGCAAGGCCGGCCGGACGCATCGGGATCGTAACAACTATGCGTCAGCCCGAGGGGCACATTCAGCTCCAACGCCAGGAGTACGATCTCCGCTTTCGAGAGTTCGATGAGCGGGGCGCGGATACGAATCCGGGTGCGCCCCTCGACGGCGGACTTCGTGGCCAGATTGCCCAAGTGCTCAAACGCATGAATGAACTCGGGCCGGCAATCCGGATAGCCCGAGTAGTCGAGCGCGTTCACGCCGATGTAGATTTCGCCGGCCTCAAGCACTTCGGCCCATGCCAGAGCGAAAGAAAGAAAGATCGTGTTGCGCGCCGGCACGTAGGTGATCGGAATCCCGCTGTTCATGGCGGCTTCGTCCCGGCCCTTCGGTACCTCGATTTCATCCGTGAGCGCGGAGTGGCCGAACACCCGCAAGTCGATCTTCGCGACGCGGTGGTCCGCGGCGCCGAGCGCGGCGGCGATGCGGCGAGCGGCTTCCAGTTCGATGCGGTGCCGCTGCCCGTAGTCGAACGAGAGAGCGTAGCATTCGAAGCCGGACCGGCGCGCGTGCGCGAGACAAGTGGCCGAGTCGAGCCCGCCGCTCAGTAAACACACAGCTTTCATGCTTTATCCAATTATGCCGTGGGTCGATTCGGGGTTCCCCGAAGGCTTTTCTCGCGCCTGCGAAACCCTGGTTAGCATTGTTCAGTGGAACGATTTTGACACGCCTGTTGCGCCTGGATTGGCGCGGTCGTGCTGGTCCGCCGAAACGCCGGCTTCCTTCCGGTAACCCGACCAGGTAAGCTCTTCGATGACTGTTGTGGAATGAAAGATCATTACACGCGCGGCGCCGGCGATCGTTATACGCCGCGGCATCCATAGTCCGTTCTCAACGGGCACTTGCTCCACGGTGAAGCTCGTTCCGGGTTCTATGCGGGCCAGGACCCAGCCGATGCCGATCGTCTCGGTCACATGCGCTTCCGCTTTGGCCCACCGGACATCGCCTTCATCGATCCAGAGCTTGCCCTCGATGTGTCCCAGCAGTGCGCCGTGCGGTGCCGAGGGCGTAAAGTCCGCACGCGGCGTTATACCGAGAATCCACGCAGGGCGTCCATCGACCACTTCTTCGCCCAGCAATCTGAAGTTGTAGGCGTTGGGAACGTCGTTCACAAACGCCCGCGCCTCGTCATACTTGCGGATGCGGGCCTCGCGTTCGGAAGGAGTCTCTTCTTCGCGCTGCCGCCGCGCCCGTTCATACTTGCGGTCTTCTTTGCGCTGCTCGGCGGGCGTGAGTGAATGGCCATTCTTCAGAATCAAACGATCGTAAGGAGTACCGGCCAGCGGAATGACTTCTGAGACGTTGGCTTCCTTAGTGCCATCGGACTCGGTGATATCGGTTTCCGTAGACGCCCAGCTCGCTCGGGCGGTTTGCCAGTCGCGTTGATAGTTCCGAATGGACTGGCTGACGAGTTCCTTTGGAATAACCTGGCCACAGGCCCCGGCAGTTACCAGGCATGCCACGCTGACGACGCATGAAATCGGCAGAGCGCGCCTCACTCTTCGGCTCAAGCACGTCATGGGCCAAATGGTGACCTGACTGGTTCGATTTCGTTAAGTTCACCGTTTATGACGTGAGCGCGGCAAATCGGGATCCGCCACGGCGAACGGTTTCGTTCCTTTCGGGTCCGGTTGAGATGCAGCCGACTTCCACGCCGGACTGGCGTTCGAGGAACAGCAGATACTCCTGGGCGGCACGAGGCAGGTCCGCCCACTCGGATATTCCTTTTGTGGTGGTCCTCCAGCCCGGGAGCCGCTCATAGACCGGTTCTGCCGCGGCGAGATCGCGCCAGGTCGCGGGGATCTCGCAGGTGGTCGCGCCGTTGATCCGGTAGGCGACACAAACCGGTATCTCATCCAGTTCGTCCAGCACGTCAAGTTTTGTCACCACCATGCTGTCGAATCCGTTGATGGACGCCGCATAGCGTATCAGCGGCACGTCAAACCAGCCGCAGCGCCGCGGACGGCCGGTGACAGATCCGAATTCATTGCCCCGACTGCGGATCAGATCGCCCACCGCGCCGGATGCTTCTGACGTGAAAGGCCCACCACCGACCCGCGTGGTATAGACCTTCGAGATGCCGATGACACCATCGATCTTCGTCGGAGGCACGCCGGTACCGGTGCAAGCGCCGCCCGCCGACGCACTGGATGAAGTCACGAATGGATAAGTACCGTGGTCAAGATCGAGCATGGTGCCCTGTGCACCTTCGAACAGCAGATTTCTGCCGGAAGCCATGGCATCCGCCAGCAGCCGGGCGGTGTCGCAAACCATCGGCCGGATACGCTCCGCGGCTTCCACATACCGCGCCACGATTTCCTTCACATTCACCGCGGCACTCTCCGAGTCGCTGAGCCCGAATGCCCGCGCGCGAACGCGGTGATCCTCCACGAGAGCTGTCACGGCTCCGGGGAAATATTCGCGATCGATCAGGTCGGCAACGCGGATTCCACGGCGCGCGGCCTTGTCCTCATAACATGGCCCGATACCCTTTAACGTCGTGCCGATAGCGATCCTGCTGGGGATTTTTCCCTGTGCCTCTTCGGAAATTTTCTCCACCAGCCGGTGAGAAGGCAGAAGAACCTGCGCGCGGTTGCTGATGCGCAATTGACTGGCGACGTCCACGCCGGCCGCCGCCAGTTGTTCCACTTCATCGAGCAGCGCCAGCGGATCGACGACCAGGCCGTTGCCGATTACGGCAACTTTCCCGGGATGCAGAATGCCGCTCGGCACCAGACGGAGCACGAATTTCCGCTCGCCGATCAGGATGGTGTGCCCGGCATTGTTGCCGCCCTGGTAGCGGACGATATAGTCGAACCGGCCGGCAAGCAGATCCACGAGCTTGCCCTTGCCTTCGTCGCCCCATTGAGCGCCGAGAATGATAATATTGCTCATCTTCTCCTGAAATCGGCCAAACGGGGCTATTGTAACGCACTGTGTTACGCTGACCTTCTATGCAGCTTTCAGGCGTGTTTCTGCAACTCGGCGAGGAGCGCCTGCCGCTACTGTTGCGCGGGGTTTCCATTGGAAAACTGAAGACCTATCAGTTGTACGAACGGTTCAAGACGCGCACCCACCTGGCCAAAGTCAACACGGAGAGCCTGCGCAAGGCGGTGCCTCGTTTTTGGTCGCGCCTGCACGAACAGGATGAAGAGTTCGCCACCGATCTCTCCCAGGCAATTCTCATTTCCCACATGGACATGATCGCGGCGGTGCTGAATTTTCTGGGCGTGCCGAACGAAGAAGGATTCTTCGCCAAAGACGTCGACGCCAGGCAATACCTGACCGAGGGCTGGCAGACACGGGCGTATGAGCGCTTTAAGGTCGAATATCCCGAACCCCTGCTGCTGTTTTACATCAATCATCTTGACTGGGAGTTAGGAGCGGCGCAGCAGGCTTGGTTGCCAGCGGCGTAGATCTTCTCCCATGCAGGATCTTCCCGCTAGCATCGCTGCCTGGCTCGGCAGCGCTCTTCCTCGACTTGAGTACGCCGCAACGGCCGAAGATCTGGAGGCCGTCCGAGTCGAAGTGCTCGGTCGAAAAGGCGCCCTCAGCCAATACAGCAAGAACATGGGCAACCGTCCTACGGAAGAACGGGCGACCCTCGGGAAGGTCATCAATCAGGCTAAGAAAGCGTTCGAAGAGGTCTACGAACGGCGCAAATCCGAATTCGAGCGGTCTGCCATGGCTAAACGGCTCGACGCCGAGTGGATGGATCTCACGGTTCCCGCGCCAGGCGTAAATCCAGGCAGCCTGCATCCGATCACACAGATTCAGTGGGAGATTGAAGACCTTTTCCGGTCTCTCGGCTTCAGCGTGCTGGACGGCCCTGAAGTCGAAACCGAATATCACAACTTCGATGCGCTGAACATACCGCCGGACCATCCCGCGCGCGACATGCAGGATACGTTCTGGCTCGACGGCGGACATTTACTGCGCACACACACGTCGCCCGTGCAGGTGCGCGGCATGGAGAAACTGGGTCCGCCGCTGCGCATGATCGCGCCGGGACGCGTATTCCGCAATGAAAGCGTCGACGCGTCGCACGAGCACACGTTCTACCAGCTCGAAGGCATGATGATCGATCGCGATGTGTCGGTCGGAAACCTGATCTACTTCATGAAGACGCTGCTGACGGCGATCTTCCAGCGCGATGTGACCGTGAGGCTCCGGCCCGGCTTTTTTCCCTTCGTCGAGCCGGGATTTGAACTCGATATCCAGTGCCTGATCTGCGGCGGCGCCGGATGCCCGGTGTGCAAACAGAGCGGATGGGTGGAGCTTCTTCCCTGCGGCCTGGTGAATCCGCACGTGCTCAGGATGAGCGGCATCGATCCAACCAGGTGGAATGGCTTCGCGTTCGGCCTGGGCCTGACGCGCCTTGTGATGATGCGGTATGCGATCGACGATATCCGCTGGCTGCAGAGCGGCGATCTGCGGTTCCTGAGGCAATTCTGATGCTCTGTGGGGCAGGTTGGCAACCTGCGCGGGGTTGGCAACCCCGCTGTGCGGTCACCACATGAAATTCTCCTACAGCTGGATTCGCTCGTTGGTCGACGGCCTCGATGTGCCCGCGGAGGCGCTCGAACGGCTCATCACGATGAAGACCGCCGAGTGTGAAGGCGTCGAATCGGTGGGACAACTACTCGCCGAGGCAGTTGCGGCTACGGTCGAGAGCGTCGCGCCGATGGAGGGTACTCACAACGTGAAGGCCTTCGTCGACGCGGGCCGCTACGGCCGGAAGACGGTGGTTTGCGGCGCCCCGAATTGCCGTCCTGGCCTGAAAACTGTCTACGTTCCCCTCGGGCTCAAGGTTGTTTCGGGCATCGAGAGCGACGGCATGCTGGCCAGCGCCGCCGAACTGGGAATCAACCGCGACAACGCCGGCATTGTCGAACTGCGCGACGGCGAGGACATTCCTTTCCCCGACAGCGTGATCGAAATCGACAACAAGAGCATTACGCACCGGCCCGACCTTTGGGGGCATCACGGAATGGCGCGCGAAGTCGCCGCCATCACGGGCAAGACGCTGCGCGATCCGGTCTGGCTGGGTTCGCTGCCGGGAGCGTTACTGGGTTCCCCGCGGCCGCCGGAGAGTCCGGTAAAGATTGAAATCGAAGATCTGAACCTGTGCCCGCGCTACAGCGCACTCGTCTTCGAAAACGTCACGGTGCAGCCCTCGCCGCTGTGGCTGCAGGCAAGACTCACAGCCGTCGGACTGAACCCGATCAACAACATCGTCGACCTGACGAACTACATCATGGCGGAACTCGCGCAGCCCATGCACGCCTTCGACCGCGCCAAATTGAGCGGCGATACCATCTGGGCGCGCCCGGCTGACGGAGCCGAACGCATCCTTGCCCTGAACGATGAAGAGTACGAACTGGCACCGTCCAATCTGGTGATCGCCGACGCGGCGGGTCCGATCGCAATCGCCGGAGTGATCGGCGGGCGGGACAGCGCGATCTCCGCAACAACCACCTCCATCGTTCTCGAAAGTGCGAATTTCAACGCCGCCAGCGTTCGCAAGACGTCCGCAGCGCTCAAGCTGCGCACCGACGCATCGATGCGTTTCGAAAAAGCGCAGGACCCGCACAACACAGTCCGTGCTCTGGCACGTGCCATCGACCTGCTCCCGCTGATCTCGCCCGGCATCCGGCTGGTCGGAGGGCTCGCCGACCGATTGGCCAAACTGCACCACCCGGATCGAGTTCCGCTCGATCTCGACTGGCTGTCGCGAAAACTGGGCCGGGAGCTTGAGCCGGGCGAAGTAAAGCGTATTCTCGAGAGCCTTCAATTCGGAGTGGCCGAAAACGGATACGGGAAATTCCTGGTCACGGTACCTCCCTGGCGCGCCACCAAAGATGTAGCCATGCCCGAAGATCTGGTCGAAGAAGTAGGCCGGATGATTGGTTACGATTCGATCCATCCGAAGCCGCCGCTCGTCCCGTGCGCCCCGTCGTTCGACCCGCCCGCGCGCGAGTTTCTGCGCGGCGTCAAACGCATGATGGCGGCGCGCGGTTACACCGAGGTCTCGAACTATTCATTTATCAGCGAGGAAGAGGCGCGCCGTTTCGGGCTTCCGGTGGAAGAGCACGTTCGCGTGCTCAATCCGATAGCCGCCGGGCAGGAGTTGCTGCGCACGTCGCTGCTGCCCGGCATCCACCGCAACATCGTGGAAAACGCGAAACACTTCGACGAATTCCGTGTATTCGAAATCGGGCATGAGATTCATAAGGCGAACGAGAGCCAGCATCTGATGGCCGCGCTGTTCGGCAATGCCGGACTGCTCGAGTTGAAGCGGATAGCCGAATGTCTGGCACCTGAACTGCATTTGCGGGAAGCATCACCCGGATCGTGGGAGCATCCGGCCCGCTGCGCCGAGCTTTGGGTGAATGGACGCGCATTCGGCCGTCTCAGCGAACTCCATCCATCCTTTGTTGAAAACGGCAGAGCCGCGGTGCTTGACATCGATCTGGACCTGTTACAGGAACTAACGCCCGCCCGCGCCCGGTACACTCCCGTGCGCCGATTCCCCACCAGCAGGTTCGATCTTTCCGTGCTGGCCGGCTTGCGTGAACGCGCAGGAGATCTGCAAATGGCGATCCGCCGTTTCGCAGGCGATCTTACCGAAAAGGTCGAGTACGTGCGCGAATATCGGGGCGAGCCGCTGCCGGAGGGCAGAAAAAGCGTGTCGTTCCGTGTGGTCGCGGGCGCGGCCGACCACACCCTAACGGCCGACGAAATCACGCACCTGCGGAACGGAATTATCGCGGGCCTGAACAGCCTCGGCTACGACCTCCGCGCCTGAGCTGGGTTTGGTGGCACAGGCTTCAGCCTGTGAGCTTAATTCCCATAAAGCGCCGGGTGCGCATCCCGCATATCCCGCGCTACTGCCCGCGCAACCTGTATCTGCACCAACTCACCTTTACCGATCCCCGGGCACCATTCCCCGGCTTTCCGCCAGTTTCGCTTGTTACCCACCAACTCCGGCCAGAACGGAAACGCCGCGCATTGAAACGGTTTCGCCGGGTGCACCGAACACCCGCCCTCTTTCAGAAACTCGCATTGGGCGTGTCTGGGCACGCGCAGCCGGCGCAGGTTCCGCGTCCGGTAAACATAGCGCTTCTCGAACGCCGCCACGCTCATCTTGAGGAACGCCGCCAGACGCGGAATATCAATCTCGGTCAGATAGACAAACCCCTGTTGCTCGCAGCATTTCGTGCAGCCGGTCTGGCACTCGAAGCGCATAGTTCGTCGCAGTTTGACCAAGTATACTCGGACAATGCCCGCCGATAATAACGAAGCCACCAACGCTCCGATCGAACGCGCCCTGGGTTTCTCCACGCGTTCGCTGCACGCCGGACAGAAGCCGGATCCGGCCACCGGCGCCCGCGCCGTGCCGATCTACCAGACGACGTCGTTCGTCTTCGAAAATTCCGACCACGCCGCCGCGCTGTTCGGATTGCAGCAGTTCGGCAACATTTACACACGCATCATGAACCCCACCACCGCCGTGTTCGAGGAGCGGGTTGCCGCGCTTGAAGGCGGGGCAGCGGCACTGGGCGTGGCGAGCGGCCAGGCGGCGCAATTTCTGGCCCTCACCAGCCTGATGCAGGCCGGCGACCACATGGTTGCCTCAGCCACCCTCTACGGCGGCACATACACGCAGTTCGCCGTCTCGTTCCATCGTTTGGGAATTGAAACCACTTTCGTGGAACCCGACGATCCGGAGAACTTCCGCAAGGCTATTCGCCCCAATACGCGCGTCCTCTACGGCGAAACCATCGCGAATCCCCGGATGAACATTCTGGATATCGAGAAGGTCGCCGCGATCGCCCACGAGCACAATCTGCCGCTCATGATCGATAACACGCTCGCCTCCCCCTATCTTTGCCGGCCGATCGGGCATGGTGCGGATATCGTGGTTCACTCGGCCACTAAGTTTCTCGGCGGTCACGGCAACTCCATCGGCGGCATCATTGTCGACAGCGGCAAGTTCGACTGGAAAAAGGGTCACTTCCCACAGATCAACCATCCCAGCCCAGGCTATCACGGGATGCGCTTCAGCGAAGTATTCGGACCCATCGCGTTCATTATCAAAGCCCGTGTCGACGGCCTGCGCGACTTCGGACCCTGCCTCAGCCCTTTCAACGCGTTTCTGTTTATCCAGGGGATTGAAACGCTTGGGCTCCGCATGGCGCAACACAGCCGGAACACGCTGGCTGTGGCGGAATGGCTGCAAAAAGACTCTCGTGTCACATGGGTAAAATATCCAGGCCTTGCGAGCAGCCCCTACAAGGCCCTCGCGGACAAGTATTTGCCTCGCGGGTGCGGCGCGGTTCTTACCTTCGGCATCCGCGGCGGCAGAGAAGCCGGGCGCAACTTTGTCGACCGCCTCAAGCTTCTCTCGCACCTCGCCAACATTGGCGACGTCAAGAGTCTCGTGATCCATCCGGCGTCAACCACCCACCAGCAGCTGTCGGATGCCGAACAGGAGGCGGCCGGAATTACGCCCGATCTCGTCCGGCTGTCGGTTGGGATCGAGGACATCGACGACATCATCTGGGACATCGACCAGGCGATGGGTTGAGTAAAGCAAGCCGGATTTTTACAAGGCTTTTACAACTCCCCTGCGACACCAGGGTCGATGTTGACTTAGAGTGATTCTGGCGGATTGTAATCCTCCGAATACGGGAGCTTGGGATGTCTCAGGGGTCGTCCTGAGTTCCCGTTGCCTTTTCTCAATTGACCGTCCCCACACCCCCACGGCGGATTTCGATCGGGGCCGCATGGGCGGCGCCATCACGCCCGAGCGTTTTGTGACGCTGGTCTATACGGATCTGGCCGGAAGGCCAAGGTAGGGCAGGCAATCCTGCCGACAGACATGAATCACGGCAGTGGCGGATGATTCAGTCATCCTGGCCCACGTTTCAGGTAGTAATGGACGGCCGGGGTCACGATCAGAGACAGCACCATGGAGGCCAGAATGCCGCCGATCACGGCAATCGCCAGAGGCTGCAGCATCTGCGATCCCGCGCCGATCGCCAGGGAGAGGGGAATCATCCCCGCGACAGTTGCGAGCGCGGTCATGAGGATGGGGCGCAGACGACGTTCGCCCGCTTCGATCATGGCGTCTCTGGCGGACGAGCCCTGCGCCCGGAAGCGCTGGTCGGCATCGAGAAGGAGAATGCCGTTCTTCGCCACGATGCCCACCACCATGATCAGTCCCATGAAGGATGAGATGTTGAAAGTGGTGTCTGTCGCGAGTAATGCGAGGAACACGCCCGAAGTCGACAGCAATGCCGAGGCGAGAATCGCCACTGGCGCGGCGAAGTTTCCAAACTCAAAGAGCAGCACGGTGAAGACCAGCACCACGGCCAGCACCAGCACAACGAGAAGATCGCGGAACGATCGCTGCTGCTCCGCGTAAGTGCCGCCGTAGACTACCCGGATCGCCGCGGGCAGGTTCATGCCGCCTACCGCTTTCCGCACCGTCTGCATTCCCTTTCCCAGGCTGATACCCTCGAACCGGCCAGTGACGGCGACCTCACGCTGCAGATTTTCACGCAGAATTTCCGTCTGCCCCGCCTGGTCGATGAACTCGGCAACCGAGCCGAGACTGGCGCTCTTGCCGGTGGAGCTGGTGATCAGGGTGTTGCGGATCTGATCGAGTGAAGACCGGGTATTCTCGGGAAAGCGCACCCGAATCGTGTAAGAGCGCGCATTCAGAATCACGGGCGGGGGAGCGGGCTCACCCTGCAGAATGGCGCTCGCATCCAGTTCAATCTCCTGGGGCGTAAAGCCCGCGCGACCGGCTACGATCGGGTCGACTCGCATCACGATGGCCGGTCCGCTGATCGTGTTCTCGATGCCGTTCTTCACGTCTTTGACGGCGTCGATCTTCTTGATCCGGTCGCCCACCTTCGGCGCCCATTCCTTCAGCAGGTCCGGATTCTGCGAAAACAGTTTGATCTCGATCGGCTCCGGCGAACTGGTGAGGTCGCCGATATTATCCTGCAGGATCTGAGGAAACTCGACGTCGAGCTGCGGATACCGCTCGTTGACCTTGTCCCTGATTCCGGAGATGACTTCATTGATGCCGTGCCGGGGCGGTTTCTTCAGCTTCACCGTGAAATCGCCCCGGTTGGCTTCCGTTACGGCGTACAATCCAAGCTGCAGACCGGTACGCCGCGAGGTGGTTTCCACTTCCGGCGTGGCGGCAAGAATCTTCTCCACGCCCAGAAGCACTTCGTTGGTGTCGGCCAGCGAGGATCCGGCGGGCATCAGGTAATCGAGAATGAAAACGCCCTCATCCATCGCCGGCAGCAGGTCGCTTCCGAGCGCATTGTAACAGAAGTAAGATGCCACGATCAGCACGGCGCATCCGCACGCCAGGATCAGCGGATAACCGAGGGTGAAACGCAGCGCGTGGGTGTAAAGCCGGGTCACGCGGCCCATGATTCCAGTAGTTGCCGCGTGGTCGTGTGCGGTCCGGCTCCGGTTACTGCGCAAGAGGTACTGGCTTAGCGTGGGGGTCCATGTCAACGCAAGCGCGAGCGAGGTGATCAGCGCCGTTCCCACCGTCAGCCCGAGTGCGCGGAAGAACACTCCTTCCACCCCTGTGATCGTAATGAGCGGAAGAAAAACCACGATGGGAGTAATCGTCGATCCCACCAGCGGAAGGCGAATCTCGCGCAATGCGCTGCGGATGGCCTCGGCTCTACTCTGCCCGGAATCGCGATGCAGCACAATGTTTTCGACCACGACAATCGCATCGTCGATGACCAGCCCGACCGCGGCCGCAAGCCCGCCCAGCGTCATCAGATTGAAGCTCTGGCCGAGCGCCCGCAGCGCAATCAGCGTGATGGCGATGGTCGCCGGAATCACCAGCCCGGCCACCAGAGAGCTGCCCCAGTCGCGCAGGAAAAGAACCAGAATGATGGCGGCGAGGATCAGGCCGACGACGATTGCGTCCCGTACGCTGGCGATCGAATCGCGCACCAGCGTGGACTGATTGTAGAAAGTCTGCAAACGGACGCCCGCGGGAAGCGTTCGGCGGATCTGCTCCAGCTCGCGGTCCACAGTGTCCGATACAGTCACCGTGTTGCTGTCGGGTTGCCGGAAGAGATTGAGCAGCACGGCGGGCTTGCCGTTGGCCGTGACCATGGTGTACACGGGCATCACCGACGGGCCGACATTCGCGATGTCCGCGATGCGTATCGGCACGCCGGCCGGCGTGGTCTTCACCACAATGTTCGAGATTTCTTCCGGCGTGCGCGTTTGCCCGGTGACCAGAGCCAGCACGAGTTCATGATTGTTCTCCAGCAGTCCGGGCGAATCGATCATGTTGCTTCTCGCGACCGCGTCGAGGATGCCGGGAACTGTAATCTGCGTCTGCAGCAGCTTCGCCGGGTCCGGCTCGATCTGAAATTCCGGCACCTGCCCGCCCTGCACCACTACCATCGAGACGCCGGTAACGCGGTTCAGCCGCGGCTTGATCGTGTAGTTCGCCAGTTCCCAGAGCTTCGTCTGTGGAACGGTGTCCGACGTCAAACTATATCCGAGGATGGGAAACGCGGCGAAGGTGAGCCGGTTCGAAGTGATTCTGGCGGTTGAGGGCAGAGTCGACTGCACGCGCGCCAGCGCCGCATTCACAAACTCCAGGGTCTGGAACATATTCACGTTCCAGTTGAAAAAGAGGCTGATATCCGCCGACCCGCGGCTGGTGGTGGATCGAACGGATTCCAGTCCCGGCACGCTGTTTACCGCCTCTTCGATCGGTTGCGTCACGGTGACCTGCATCTGGTCGATGGGCGCGACGCCGTTGTCCACTCCGACCGCGATGCGCGGAAAATCCGTAGACGGAAATACGGCGACCGGGATGGTAAAAGCGAGGTAGATCCCGGCTGCGATCAGCGTGAGAATCACGAAAATGATGGGGCGGGAAAAGCGCGCGGTCCAATGCTCGGGTGCTGGGGATGCGGCCTCGGGCGACACGGGGACGGCCTCGGGCGACTTGGACACGGCCTCGGGCGACTTGGACAAAGACGACGGCTCGATCATCTGCGTTTCTCGTCGCTACTTCTTGTCGTCGTCATCGTCGTCGTCATCTTCATCCTCTTCGGACTTGATGGTGACTTCGGCTTTGTCGTCGAGGCCGAGACCGCCCGACGTGATCACCTTGTCGCCTTCGTTTACGCCACCCAGAATCTGAACGCGGTTTCCTTCGCGAATTCCGACGGTGACTTTGCGCTCGTGCGCGAGCGAGTCTTTGCCGACAACCATCACCTTCTCGCCGCCTTCATCCGAATTCAGTAAGGCCGATGCGGGTACGAGCAGCGTTTCCTGGATCAGGTCCGCGCGAATGGAAACTCGCACCGTTTCGCCGGGCTTCAGCTTTTCTTCCGGATTCTCCGCCTGAACCCAGACCTGAACCGTTGTCGTGCTCGGATCCACGGCGGGACTGACGACTGTGACCTTGCCGGCGAGAACTCCTTCCGGTCCGGTAATAGTTGCCTGTTTGCCGACGCGAACGGCGGCGGCTTCTTTCACGGGAATATTGGCGCGCGCTACGACCTGCGAGATATCGACAATGGAAACGATCGGGGCGCCGGCCGCCGCGGTCTCGCCGGGATAGATGGACCGGTCCGCGACAATGCCGTTGATCGGGCTGCGGACTTCCGCGTACACGACCTGGACGGCGGCGCTGTTGTAGTGGGCTCTTGCCGCGTCGACCTGGGCTTGTGCGGCTTTCCGCTGTTCCGCGCCCGTTACCTGCTGGACGGATTCGAGGTGCCGCTGAGCGGTATTAAGCTGGCTTTGCGCCTGCACCATGGCGACCCTGGCATCATCCACCAGCTTCTGTGCCAGCGCGCCCTGCTTCTGCAGATCCACGCGATTGTCGTAGAGTTTTTTGGCGGCATCGAGCGCCTGGCGGTCGGCCAGCACATCGGCTTCGGCTTTGGTCCGATCTTCCGGGACGGTGGCCCCGGTGACGGTTTGATACGCGGACTGAGCCTGATCGAGCTGACTCTTGCTCTCCTCGGCGGCGGCGGCGAGGTCGCGGTTCTCCAGTTCGGCAAGCAGTTGGCCGGCTTTGACATGGTCGCCGCGGTTCACGAGGACGCGGCGGACGGGCGCGCTGATTTTGGAAGTTACGTTGGCCTGGTTGACGGGATAGAGGACCGCGTCGGCGGTGACGATCAGGTCGATGGGGCCGCGCGTGACGGTGTCGACCTGCACGGGGGTTGGGGCTTCGGCTTCCGCGCCTTCTCTGGGTTTACTACACCCGGACAGCAGAGCGATGAGGATTGTCAGAGCGGCGATCGTGTGCCGCTCCCTCACGGTCACGGTTCGGAAATACCCATTCTGAGCCGTGACTTTCAAGGAGCGGTTGTCAACACTTTCTATCGTCATGAGTCAGTTTCCTGTGAGGGTCTGCAAATTTGCGATTGCCATCCGATAACGCACCAGCCCGTCATCGTACGCGTTACGCGCCTGTGCCAGCGTTGTTTGCGCATCCACCACTTCGAGCGCGTTGGCTTCGCCGGCCTGATATCGCAGCAGCGTCAGCCGCAGGCTTTCCGCTGAGAGATCGGAGGAACTGCGCAGCGAATCCACTTGCGCCTGTGCCGTCTGCGCCTCCCGGTAAGCGGACGCGATGTTGCCCTGAAGGGTGCGCTGCGCCAGTGTCAAATCGAGTTCCGCCTGCTGTTGCCTGAGCGCGGCCTGCTTGATTTTGCTGCGTGTGGCGCCCCAATTCCAGACGGGAATGTTCAATGTCACCTGGGCGGAGTAGCCGAGATTCTGCCTGTTGGGCACGGTGGCCTGCGGCAGTACGGCGCGACCGGTATCGTCGACGTTGGAGGCACTGGCCGCGAACTGATTCGCATCGATGCCATAGAAAAAATCAACGCCGAGCGACGGCAGGTACGCGTAGTGGGCGACGTTGACGTCATACCCGGCTTGCTCGACGCCGGCCTGCGCCGCTTTCAGATCGGGACTTGTGGCCATGGCTTTCGCCCGCGCTTCCGGGAACGGAGGCAGCAGGACAGGCTGCTGCAGATCGTCTTCCACTGCATAGTTGGAACGGAAATCGGGGAAGATCAGGACTCCCAGGGCGATTCTGGCTTTTTCGATATTGAGATCCGCGTCCTGCAGATCGCGCTGGCGCTGCTGCTGAGTGATTTGAGCTTTGATGACATCGGCGTGCGCCACTTCTCCGCCTTGTTCCTGTTTCTTTGAGATATCGAGAAACTGATCGGCCTCACGCAGGCTGGTTTGCGCGTTGGTGAACCTGCGCTGCGCCGAGACGATCGCGTAATAGTCCTGTATGACGGTAGAGTTCAAGCCGCGCTGGGCAACCTCGGTCTTCGCCTTCGCCACCGCTTCGGCGGCCATCGCACGCCGAATCTCGCCGTGGCGAACGAGCGCCAGCAGTTCCTGATGGACCTGGGCTTGTTCGTTATAGACATGCACGCCGTCGTTGGCGACGAAGACCCCCGAGGGCGTACCGTTGGCTTCGGTGTAGATGAACTGGTTGAAGGCGTTCAATGACGGAAGCGTGGCCGCCTTCGCCTGCGCGCGATCTTCTCTGGCCAGCAAAGCATTGATGTTGGCGCTTTGGATTTGCGTACCATAACGACGGGCGCGCGCGAGCGCGTCCTGTAAGGTGATCGTCAACGGCGGCGGTGTCTGAGCGATCGCGAGAGGCATCGTGAACGCGAGTTGCAGGATAGATGCAGAAATCCGAGATGACGCGGACATGCCTGCGTTCAGTGGACCATCAGACACTGAAAAACTGCTGAAAGGCATTGAAAACCGCCATTTCCATCGACGACGGGCTTTTGATTAAAGGAAGCGGACGCGACCGTGAGGCTGCCGGGGCTCAGCCGCAGCCGGCTCTTCGCGCTGGCAGTCGGCGATTTCATTGCGACAAGCGTGGCGTTAGCCCGGCGCAAGTGCCGGGCTGCATCTGCCGCTCGATCGGCTGTAACACGGGCGCAGCCTTGGAGCATTTCCTGAACTCGTTATCTTCGAGCTTGGCCCCTCACAAAGTGCTGAATCAGACGTATGAAGCGGAGTGAACTTATTCGAAGAATCTTGAACGAGATCTGTGACGACTATGAGAATGTGGATCAGATAATCCTGCCTCATGTTGAGAAAAACGGCGGCAAGCTCGGATTTGCCGTTGAACGCTCCGAAATCGTGAGGGCGCTGGCCGAGTTGGTCGCTGACGGGCTGGCCAGTGCGTATCTGTTGTCTGGCACGGAGCCGTGCTCAATTGAACTCCAGGGCATGCCCCCGCTGGACGTAGTCGAGGAGAATTTCGAAACCTACTTCTACATCACCAGGAAAGGGATGGATTTCCACCTCTCCGACGACACGTGGTGGCCCTTTGACGAAGAGGGCGAGCTGCGGCCAAACTGGGACATCGGCGATTTCCCGCCGTTCGGCTGACTCTTTTTGGATGGAAGAACACCCACCGTCCCATCTCCGATACGATGATTGTGAATGCAGATCCTGGTCGTCGAGGACGAGCGGCGCATGGCCGAGTTGCTGAAGCGCGGCCTTACCGAAGAAGGGCACCACGTCGTAGTGGCACGCGACGGCGCTGCCGGCTTGGAGATCGCCCGCGCCGCGCAGTTCGACGTGATCGTGCTCGACATGATGCTTCCGCAAATGGATGGCCTCACGGTGGCGCGCCGTCTGCGGGCCGAACGCAATCAGACGCCGATCCTGGTGCTGACCGCAAAAGACGCGGCGGCCGACGTGATCCGCGGACTCGACTCAGGTGCCGACGATTACCTGACGAAGCCTTTTTCATTCGAGATCCTGCTGGCCCGGTTGCGTGCCGTGAGCCGGCGCGGAGCGATTGCGCAACCCGTCTGTCTGGCAGCGGCCGACGTGACACTCGATCCGGCAACGCGCCGGGTGACACGCGGCTCGGAGGAACTGAACCTGACGCCGCGCGAGTTCAGCCTGCTCGAACTATTGCTCAGGAATTGCGGGCGCGTAGTGAGGCGCGAGACCATTCTCGAATCCGTCTGGGGGTTCGATTGCGACGTGAATGAGAACACGATTGAAGCGTTCGTCCGCTTGCTGCGACTCAAGGTGGATGCGCGGGAGCCGAAGCTTATTCACACCGTGCGCGGCGTTGGCTACGCACTGCGGGTGCCCTGATGCGGCACGAGCGCTCGATCCGGTTTCGGCTCACGGCGTGGTATGCGCTGGTTCTGATCGCGGCGCTCGGCCTGTTCAGCGGATTGATCTGGCTTTCGCTTCGCCAGCGGCTGGTGAGCGAGGTCGATCGGGATCTGGCCGATCGCGCCGCGCGATTTCAGGCTTACGTAACGAAAGAGGCCGCGGAACTTCCTCCGGTGGACCTCAAGGACGAAATGGAGGAATTCTGCCAGGCGCTGCCGCCGTCGGACTATCTGGAACTCCGGGGCGTGAGCGGATTCGAGTTCCAATTTCCGAACCAGCCGGCTTCCGGTGTTGTGCACACCAGAACCGTCCAGAAACGATTCAGCATGGGGAACGACGTCTTCCAGCTTCGGATCGGTGCGTCCCTCGCCGCCATCGACCATACGCTCGACCTTTTGAGGCTCCTGCTTCTCGGCCTCGTTCCGTTGGTAATCGCAGTCGCCTGCGCCGGTGGTGCATGGCTGAGCGGGCGGGCTTTGAAACCGGTGGATGAAATCACTTCAGCCGCGCGCATGATCGGCATTGACAACTTGTCTCTGCGTCTCCGAACTTCGCGGACCGGGGACGAACTGCAGCGTTTGACCGAGGTGTGGAATACCATGCTCGGGCGTCTGGAAGCGGCTGTGAAAACTTTGTCTCAGTTCGCCGCCGATGCGTCGCACGAGCTGCGAACCCCGCTCGCGGTCATCCGGACCAGCGCGGAACTGGCGCTGCGGCGCGCGCGTTCGCCCGAATCGTACCGTGATTCGCTGATCGAGATTTCGGTAGAAGCCGAGCGTATGACGCAACTCGTGGAGGACCTGTTGTTTCTCGCCCGCAACGACGCGCGCGCCACCGAGATGCCGATGGAACCGCTGGATCTCGACGTGCTGCTGCGGGAAGTGTGCGGCGAATTAATCGGCATTGCCGGCGCGCGCCGCATTCGAATACGCCAGGTGAGTCCTGGGAACCGCTTGGTGCTGGTTTCCGGCAATCCGGCTGCGCTGCGGCGTCTCTTTCTCGTGCTGCTCGACAACGCGATCAAGTACTCAAACACGGGGGCGGAGGTGATCGCTGCCGTCTCAACCGGCGAGCGAACGGCAACAGTGACGGTGGAGGATTTCGGCGCCGGGATCAGCGCGGCGGATCGGCCACATATCTTCGAACGCTTCTACCAGGCCGACAAAGCGAGGACGGACGGCGGCTTCGGGCTTGGACTTTCACTGGCCGAGAGTATTGTGAAGGCGCACGGCGCGACCATTGAGGTGACGAGCGAAGAAGGCTCCGGCTCCAAGTTTCGGGTGGTTTTTCAAACTACTACTCTACGGGCGGACTTGGCGGAACGTGTCGAGCGCGAATTCAAGATCCTCAAGTGAATGGGCCGCCGTAACGCAAAGACGCAGGCGCGCGGAGCCCATCGGGACCGCCGGAAACAGAATCGGAGTCACGAAGATTCCCAACTCGCGCAGCCGCCCGGCCATGAGGGCTGCTGTCCTCTCGTCATTGAGGATCACCGGTACGATCGCGGTTTCGGAATGGCCGGTATCGTAGCCGAGATCGCGCAAACCGTCGCGCAGAAATTCCGCATTCCGGCCGATCCGCGCGACGCGCTCGGGTTCGCTTTTCAGAATCGCGAGAGAAGCAGTGACCGCCGCCACCGACGGGGGCGCCAAAGCCGCCGAAAAGATGAACGGCGCCGCCGAGTGCTGCAGGTGAATCGCCAGTTCCTGAGACACCGCCACAAAGCCGCCGTTCGACGGTATCGCTTTGGCGAGGGAGCCGCTCCATATATCCACTTCATCCGCGGGGATGCCGAAGTGTTCATCGGTGCCGCGTCCGCTGGTCCCAAGAACGCCCGAGGCGTGGGACTCGTCGATCATGAGAAAACAGCCGCACTCGCGCTTGATTTCGACCAGCTCCGGCAGGTTGCAGATATCGCCGTCCATGGAAAACACGCCATCGGCGACGATCAGCGTTCGGTTCGCCGCGCCCCCGGACGAGAGTTCGCGCCGCAGCGAGTCCATGTCATTATGACGAAACCTTTGCAGCGGCACGCCCGCGAGACGGCACGCATCCACCAGACTGCGGTGGGAAAGAGCATCCAGGATCACGCGGTCCTGGGGCGTCAACAGACTGGCGATAACCGCCAGATTGGCCAGATAACCGGAGCTGAACGTGATCGCTTCGGCTGTGCCTTTGAACGCGGCGACCTCCCGTTCCATTTGATGGTGCAGATCGATGGTACCGGTGAGCATTCGGACGCCGCCCGTGCCCGTGCCGTACTTCCGGATCGCTTCAATGGCGGCCTCATCGATGCGGGGATCGCCGATGAGACCGAGGTAATCGTAGGACGAGAGCGCCAGGAACTCGCGGCCTTCGGCCTTGACCCAGGGTCCCGAGCGGGCTTCCAATGGAAGTTGATAAGGGTAGACGCCGGCCTCGCACGCCTGCCCCATCATTTCGAAGACCCTCCGGGCGCGCCCATCGATCAGATGGTGCTTTTGGAAATTCCACTTCCTGCCGGATTCGAAGAAGCCATCGAAAAGGTCGCCCGATCCGGCGGCGAAAAGGCGTGTACGATTAGAATTGGTCCGATGTTGTGTCATTCGGGCACGGTGCAACGGCGAACACAAGTATACTGTAATGTTATTTGCGTACTACAAGCTTCGGGCAACTTCCCTCAGTTTGATGGCGATTCTGGCCATTCTGTCGGGCGGCTATCGCCCCGCCATCGGGGCGGAAAGCTCGCCCGCCGGCTTGTGGAAAACCTTTGATGACAGAACGCACAAGGCTCGTGGAACCATCCGGATCTACGAGGAGAACGGCGTGTTCTTCGGCCGGATCGAATCGAGTTTCAACCCCGCGGAACTCACCGAGCACTGCGACAAGTGCGCGGACGATCGGAAAGACGCGCCAATAATCGGCCTGGTAATCCTGCGCGGGATGAGCAGGCATGGTTCGGAATACGTTGGCGGGCAGATTCTCGATCCGGAAACGGGATCCGTCTACAGATGCAGATTGGTGCTGAGCATCGATGGCGAACACCTGCTCGTCAGGGGCTATCTGGGCCTGGCGATATTCGGCCGAACGCAGACATGGATCCGGATGGACGGCACTCGGGAGGCAACTGCCCCGGTAACCATCGGCCACTCGCTTGCATCTATGGGGGCGGAGAGTACGAAATGAAACGATTTCCGCCGGCACTATCGCTCACGACATTGGTTTGCATTTCCTCCGTGCTGGCTTGGGCGCAGGCTCCGCCGCCACCCACATATGACACACAGGAACTGGACGGACTGGTGGCGCCTTATGCCTTATACCCCGATCCGCTGCTCGCCCAGGTACTGACGGCATCGACGTTCTCGAATGAGATTCCCGATGCCGACGGATGGGCCCGATCGCATGCTTATTTGATGGGCGACGCTTTGGCGAGGGCGATCAGCGAAGACAACCTTCCGTGGGATCCCAGCGTGATCGCG
>Ga0181521_10002430_pt1 | contig 22597 bp, 18 predicted proteins | sample PEATcosm2014_Bin_32_FD_119764 | JGI IMG/M metagenome (GOLD analysis project Ga0181521, IMG submission 119764) | Peatland microbial communities from MTU Mesocosm Facility, Houghton, MI, USA - PEATcosm2014_Bin02_60_metaG | ecosystem: Environmental > Terrestrial > Soil > Wetlands > Peat | place...
GAACGGCGGCGCCCAGTTGGTTTGACATCCTCGGAGAGCGACTGCTAAATTCCTGAGTTGGTGTTTGCAACGCGACGCAACCCGAGGCTGCTCAAGTTTCCGTTCGTGCTTTCGACTATCCTTGCAGGGGCGCTCGCCGGAGGCTGCGCCATGAGCCGGACCACGGTCACGCGGCCCGGTGGCGCGCCGGCGCCGCTTCAAACTGCGACGAAGCAGGATCTGATTGCGCGGTACAATCTCCAGGCGGACGCAATTACATCCCTGAACGCCTCGGTGAAGATGACGCTCACGGCAGGCTCCGCGTATACGGGCGTCATCAAGCAATACCATGAGGTCAACGGATTTGTTCTCGCGCAGAAACCTTCGAGCATTCGCGTGATCGGACAGGCGCCGGTGGTCGGCACAAATATCTTCGACATGGAAAGCGACGGCCAAACGTTCGACATTTTCATTCCATCCCAGAACAAGTTCCTCACCGGTCCGGCCAGCCTCGAACGTCCATCGGCGAAGCCCATCGAGAACCTCCGCCCGCAGCATCTGACTGAAGCGATTTTTTGGGACGCGATCCCGGCCAAGGCGCCCGTGCTTTTCGAGGAAGCGAGCGAAGGGTTGTCGCGGTACTATGTGTTGACCGTGGTTCGGCCCGCGGCCCAAGCCGCCGCGGACACAAGTGCCCCGGAGGATTGGGAGATCGCGCGCAAGGTCTGGTTTGACCGCGCCGACCTGAGCGTGGCGCGCGTCGAGTCATACGATCCCGGCGGCAAGCTCGGTTCGGATGTTCGCTACGCCGGCTGGGATACGTTCGCGGCGGTCAAGTACCCGCGCCGGATTTCTCTCGACCGCCCGTCCAATGACTACAGCCTTCAGATCGGGATCACCAAGTTGACGCCGAACGAACCCATTCCCGCCGACCGCTTCGTGCTGAAGCAACCGCCCGGAACCGAACTGGTGCGCGTGGGCGAAGAGCTCCAGGGGACAACGCCTTGATCGGGCACATGATCGTCCGCAATGTTATGCACCGGCCCCTTCGGACGGCGATTACGGTGATCGCCGTGGCCGTGGAAGTCATGCTCGTGATCATTGTGGTGGGTCTGACGAGCGGCTTGCTGTTCGAGTCGGCCAAGCGCACCGAAGGCGTGGGAGCGGACATCATGGTCCAGCCTCCCTCCGCCTCCATCTTTATGGCTTTCAGCGGCGCGCCGATGCCCATTGCGATCGGCGACAGATTGCAGCAACTTGAATTCGTGCAGGCCGTCGCCCCCGTTCTGGTGCAATTCAATTCCGTCAACGGGCTCGACATCGTCTACGGGATTCAGCCGGACACTTTCCGGGCGGTTTCGGGTGGATTCGTACTGCACTCGGGCAAGGAGCTCGAGGATCCGAACGATATCCTCGTCGACGATATCTACGCTCGCGCCAAGAAGGTGAAAGTCGGACAGATTCTCCATATCCTCGAGCACGACTTTCATGTGGCCGGCATTGTCGAGCACGGCAAAGGCGCGCGCCTCTTCGTCCTGATGTCCACGCTGCAGGACATGTCCGGCGCGCACGACAAAGCTTCCGTTTTCTTTGTCAAGTGCGACCGCTCGGATCACACCGCCGCCGCGACCGATGAAGTGCGGGGGTTGCTGCCGGGCTACGAGATTCGCCCGCTGAAGGACTTCATCTCCCTGATGACATCGTCGAGTTTGCCCGCCCTCGGCGCGTTTATCAACGTCATGATCAGCATCGCTGTCGCGATCGGCTTCCTCGTGATCTTCCTCTCGATGTACACCACGATCATCGAGCGGACGCGCGAGATCGGCGTCCTGAAAGCACTGGGCGCATCGAAGCCTTACATTGTCGAGATCATCCTCAGCGAAACGACCCTTTTGTGCCTGGCGGGCGTCGTGGGAGGGGTGGGACTCAGTTTTCTCATGCGCTCGATCTGCCTTCGCGTTTTCCCTTCGCTCACCATCCTGATCACTCTGAAATGGATCCTCATTGCCGGCCTCATTGCCGTTGTGGGCGGACTGCTGGGCGCTTCCTATCCCGCATGGATGGCCAGCCGCAAGGACCCCGTCGAGGCGCTCGCCTACGAGTGACGCCCGAATTCGTCGCCGGGGAACGCCACTAGGCAGAAATACGAAAGGCGACTAAAATGTTTCCATCCGCGCAGATTGTGATTGCTCACCCGGGGGCCGGCGTTGGAGCCGATACTCAAGACTGAAAATCTGTGGAAAGTCTACCGCACGGGCAAAATGGACGTGCCGGCCCTTCGGGGAATCAACATCGAAATTTTTCCGGGTGAATTCGTTTCCATCATGGGGCCGTCGGGCTGCGGGAAATCGACTCTGTTGCACGTGATCGGGGGTCTGGCGCAGGCGACGAGCGGGCGCGTGCTGCTCGATGGCAACGACCTCACGACAATGAGCGATGCCGCGCGAACGCAGCTCCGGCGGCACAAAGTCGGCTTCGTTTTCCAGCGCTTCAATCTTCTGCCGACGCTCGACGCTTATCACAACATCACCCTCGCCCAGCACATCCACGGCAATGGCTTCGACCCGCATCGCTTCGAAGTCGTCGCGAACCTGCTCGGACTGAGCGAGCGCCTGCATCACAAGCCCTCGGAGCTTTCCGGAGGCGAGCAGCAGCGTGTGGCTCTCGCGCGCGCCATCATCAGCGAGCCGAAAATCGTCCTCGCGGACGAGCCGACCGGAAACCTCGATACGAAAAGCTCGGAAGTCGTCCTGGGCCTTCTCCGGCAGCTCAACAAGGATCTCGGCCAGACCATCGTGATGATCACGCACAACCCCTAAGCGGCCACGTACGGGCATCGTGTCCTGCACATGCGCGATGGAATGGTCGTGAACGGCTCGGCAGCTCACTGAGATGCGTGCCCTCTGGCGTGTAATTGCCCGCACGGTCTTCTGGTCCTACGAACGCGGGACCTGGCCCTACGACGTGATGGTGGTAGCCATCGTGCTGTTCGTGCTGGTGACTCCGCGGAGATGGTTTCACGATCAGCCGCAGCCGATAGCGCCCATCACCGCCAACGTCCAGCTCGTTTCCGCCGATCCTGCCGGTGAGACGAGCACATACCGGCTCGATGCCACGGCGCTTCAGCCTCAGAAGCGCGCGACGAAGCCGACTCCGGAGCTCGAGCGCGAAACGCACGACGTGCTCGGCCGAACCGTCGTCGATCTGAAGGATCGCACGTTTCACGTGCTGCGGATCGACCCGGTCCTCTCGGACAACGGCTCCGTGCTCTACTACGACGTCACCGTGCATCCGTGACGCGACCGCGATGAATCCGCCGCTCCGCATGATGTATATTGATTTGGCTTCGCGCCGGCTCGATGCGGCTGCAAAGATTCAATTTCCAGGATGCCAGGACCTTCGATGAAGCAAGACGCCACCATAGGCAACGCAGAATTTACTCCGCCGAGCCGCGAGCAGATGCAAGGAGCCATCGCGGAACTGACGACCCTGCTCGGTCGGCGCGCGACCACGGCCGATGCCGTCCGCGAGCACCACAGTCACGGCGAGTCTTACCATCCAGCCGCTCTGCCCGACGTCGTCTGCTTCCCGCACTCGACCGAAGAGGTCAGCGCGATACTGACGATCAGCGCGAAGCACGGCGTGCCGGTGATTCCCTTTGGCGGCGGCACGTCCATGGAAGCTCAGGTGAACGCGATCTACGGCGGAATTACGATCGACATGCGCGAAATGAACAAAATCCTGAACATCGGCACCGAAGATCTCCAGGCCACGGTGGAGGCGGGAGTCACACGGCTGCAGCTTAACAAAGCGCTGGCGAACACCGGGTTCACGTTTTTCATCGATCCCGGCGCCGACGCCACGATCGGTGGCATGACCTCCACGCGCGCCTCCGGCACGACTGCCGTGCGCTATGGCACGATGCGCGAAAATGTGCTGGCCTTGACGGTGGTGCTGGCAGACGGCCGCGTCATCAAGACCGGCACGCGCGCCCGGAAATCCGCGGCCGGCTATGATTTGACGCGCCTCTTCGTAGGCGCCGAAGGCACCCTTGGTGTGATCACCGAAGTCACGTTGCGCCTGCATCCGCTGCCGGAGGCTGTCTCGGTCGCAAGTTGCGCTTTTGATTCGATTCGAGACGCGATCGAGACAGCTATTGAGACGATCCAGCTTGGCGTCGCCGTCGCTCGAATCGAATTCATGGACGAAGCCCAGGTCGATGCCAGCAACCGCTACTCGAAAACGAACTATCCGGTTGCCCCGATCCTTTTCTTCGAATTCCACGGCGATACGGTCCGCAATGTTACGGACCAGGCCGAGATCGTGCAGAAGCTGGCGGAAGAACATCACGGCCGCGGATTCGAGTGGTTCACCACGCCCGAGGAACGCGAGACGCTCTGGAAGATGCGCCACGAAGCCTATTTCGCGAATCTGGCGATTCGCAAGGGCGGGAAGATGTTCACCACCGACATCTGCGTTCCGATTTCCCGTCTGGCGGACTGCATCGTCGAATCAAAGAAGGACACCGCGAGCGCGTCTTTCCCGGCCCCGATTGTGGGACACGTCGGCGACGGCAACTTCCACATGTCTTTCATGCTTGATCCCAATAGTCCCGCCGAACTTGCCGAAGCAAAGGTATTGGAAGAAAAGATCATTCGCCGTGCTTTGGCGATGGGCGGTACGAGCAGCGGCGAGCACGGCGTCGGCACCGGCAGGAAGAAGTACCTGCCCGTGGAACACGGCGCCGCACTCGATGTGATGCGCGCGATCAAGCAGGCTCTCGATCCCGACAACCGGATGAATCCCGGCAAGATGGTCGAGCCGCACGTGCTGTAGCTGAATTCGGGCGACTAAGACGGTCCACGGGTCCAACTCGCTGGAACGTCGACATAAGATCGATTGAGCTCCGAAACCGACGCACAACCCAGCAGCGCCAGCGTCCGGTCGAGATCGGCGCGCAAGATCGCAATCGCACTCGCGACTCCCGCTTCTCCCGCGGCGCCCAGTCCGTACATATACGCGCGGCCGATCAACACCGCGCGCGCTCCCATGCAGATGGCTTTCGCAATGTCGCTCCCGCGCCGCACGCCACCGTCCATCAGCACCGAGGCACGGCCGTTCACGGCTGCCACAACTTCCGGCAGAGCGCGCAGCGAAGCAGCGGCGCCGTCGAGTTGCCGCCCGCCGTGGTTCGACACCACGACTCCCGCCGCGCCTTCGTCGAGCGCCCGCCTGGCGTCGTCTCCCGTCAGCACGCCTTTCACGACAATCGGCCCCGCCCACGCCTTGCGCAGCCAGCGCATGTCTTCCCACGTGACCACGGACTGCGCCAGGCTCGACTGCGCTTCGGAAAGCGGCAGCGGTCCGCGGCCCGGCACAACGATGTTGTGCAGTCGCCGTAAGCCTCCAGCTCGCAAGAAACCCGCGAGCCATCCCGGGCGGGCAAGAACCTGCGGCAGAAACCGAATCTTCGCGAATGAATACGCGCCGAGCAGCACCCCGGCGCCGTTTCGCGCGTCCCGCTCGCGCATCCCGAAGGTGCCAGTGTCGATGGTGATTACGAGCACCGTGAAGCCCGCTTTCCGCGCGCGCTCGATCGCCGCTTCGCCCGCTTCGCGTCCACCGGCGAGGTAGAGCTGGTACCACAACGGTCCGGAAGAAGCCTGCGCAACCTCTTCGAGTTTGTGCCCGGACATCGTCGTGAGCACGTAACCCACTCCCGCGTTGCCGGCCGCGCGCGCGGCCGCCGGTTCGCCGTGGGGATAAAACAGGTGTGAGAATCCGCAGGGTGCGAGCAGCAAGGGCATGGCGAGCTGGCTGCCCAGGACCGTCGTGCGCAGCTCGCGCTGAGGAAGATAGATCGCATTGCGCGCGCGGAAGGTCACTTCCTCGAACGCGCGCGTGTTCTCGCGCAGCGTGAATTCGCCTTCCGCGCCGCCGTCCAGGTAATCGAACAGGACTTGCGGCAACCGCCGTTGCGCGAGCCGCCGCAGGTCGCCGACGTTGACGACGCGAGGTGCGGAGAATCTACGTTCCTGCCGGGTCATTGTATGCGGTCCTCGCGCCCACAAGCGCCCGCGCAAAATTTTGCATGAGATTCGGTCGGCGACGGATTAAGCTTCGCGGCGCCCATTCTACCGGGTATCCTCAAACATTTGTTGGCGCCCATCGATACGCGCCCGGTGAGTATACATTTTCCGGAGGAGCTGGCCCATGAAGGTTGGTGATGCGATCGCCGAAATCCTGAAACGCGAAGGCGTGGACGTGATTTTTGCCTATCCCGTGAACCACGTTCTCGAATCCGCGGCGTCCGCCGGCATCCGTCCGATCATCGTCCGGCAGGAGCGCGTGGGGCTGCACATGGCCGACGCCCTCTCCCGCCTCACCAGCGGCCGCAGGATCGGTGTCTTTGCCATGCAGCACGGCCCCGGCTCGGAAAATTCCTTCGGCGGCGTCGCGCAGGCATACAGCGAATCGGTGCCGATTCTTGTTCTGCCGATGGGTTATGCGCGTCGCCTGGCGCACGTCGATCCGAACTTCAACTCCGTCGCCAGCATGCGCTCCGTCACCAAATCCGCCGAGGCGATCATGTCCGCGGCCGAGGTTCCCAATATTCTCCGCCGAGCGCTCTCGCGCCTTCGCAACGGCCGCGGCGGCCCCGCGCTCGTCGAAATTCCGGTCGACATGTTCGCCGAAGAAATGCCCGAGTCCTGGGCGTATGAACCGGTGATCGCCGCCCGCTACGGGCCAGACGTTGCGGACGTGCGCAAAGCCGCCGCCGCGCTCGTCGAAGCCAAGAATCTCGTCATCTACGCGGGGCAGGGAATTCACTACGCGCGCGCCTGGGACTCGCTCAGGAGACTTGCCGAGATGCTGGGCGCTCCCGTCGCGACGAGCCTTCAGGGCAAGAGCGCCTTTCCCGAAGATCATCCGCTCGCCCTCGGCGCCGGCGGCAACGCGTTTCCTCGAGCCGTTCCGCACTTCCTCGCGAAAGCGGATTGGATCTTCGGCGTCGGATGCAGCTTCACGGAAACCACCTTCGGCGTCGCCATGCCGAGAGGAAAGAAGTTCATTCACGCGACGCTCGATCCGAATCATCTCAATAAGGACGTGCGCGCGGAGATCGGGCTCATTGGCGACGCGCAGCTGACTCTCCAATCGCTCTGCGCAGAAGTCGAGCGCCTCATCAAGAAGCCGCGTTCGTGGTCCGTTGCGGAAGAAATCGCGCAGGTCCGCAAGGGGTGGCTCGATGAATGGATGCCGAGGCTCACTTCAAATGAAACGCCCCTTTCTCCCTATCGCGTCCTCCGGGATTTGCAGAGCACCGTTGATGTGGCGAACACGATCATCACGCACGACGCGGGCAGCCCGCGCGATCAACTCGCTCCGTTCTGGGTCACGAAGCAGCCGCTCACCTACATCGGCTGGGGCAAGACAACGCAGCTTGGCTATGGCCTCGGCCTGACCATGGGTGCGAAGCTCGCATGCCCGGAGAAGCTCTGCGTCAACGTCTGGGGCGACGCAGCGATAGGCATGACGGGTATGGATTTCGAAACGGCCGTGCGCGAGCGCATTCCGATTTTGTCGGTCCTGCTGAACAATTTCAGCATGGCGATGGAAATTCCAATCATGCCCGTATCGACGGAAAAGTACCGCGCAACGGACATTTCCGGAGATTACGCCGCGATGGCGCGCGCTTTCGGCGGCTATGGCGAGCGCGTCACCGATCCAGCCGAAATCGTACCGGCAATTCGCCGCGGCATCGAGCAGACGCAGAAGGGCGTTCCCGCGCTGCTCGAGTTCATCACCTGCAAGGAAATCGCTCTCTCCAAGCAGTATCACGGCAGGCCCTAGGGGCGCACCAGCCGAAACCCTGAACCGCCCTTGTGCAGCTGGCTGTGACTCGAGTCCTACCAGCCCAGCACGTAGGCAAAAACCAGCGGCGCCACGATCGTTGCGTCCGACTCGATGATGAATCGCGGCGTATCCACGCCGAGCTTGCCCCACGTGATCTTTTCGTTGGGCACAGCTCCCGAATAGGAACCGTAGCTCGTCGTTGAATCGCTGATCTGGCAGAAATAGCCCCAGAGCGGAACGTTTTCTTTGCGCAGATCCTGATGCAGCATCGGGACGACGCAGATCGGGAAATCGCCCGCGATTCCGCCGCCGATTTGGAAGAAGCCTAGCGGCGTTTTCGTCGCCGTCTCCATGTACCACCGCGCGAGCTCCACCATGTATTCGATGCCGCCTCGGACCGTCGTCGCGTTCTTGACTCCGCCGCCGATCACCTGAGCCGCGAACATGTTCCCAAGTGTCGAGTCCTCCCAGCCCGGAACGAACATCGGCAGATTCTTCTCCGCGGCGGCGATCATCCAGCTGTCTTTCGGGTCGATCTGGTAGAACTGCTTTAGTTTTCCTGCTCGCAGAATCTTGAAGAGAAACTCATGCGGCAAGAGCCGTTTTCCGTTCCGGTCCGCCTCGCGCCATTCTTCGATCACGATGCGTTCGATGCGGCGCATGGCCTCCTCTTCGGGGATGCACGTGTCGGTGACGCGATTCAAATGGCTCTCGAGAAGCTCCACTTCCTGCTGGGGCGTGAGCTGCCGGTAGTGCGGAACGCGCCGGTAGTGATCGTGCGCGACGAGGTTATACAGATCTTCTTCCAGGTTGGCTCCCGTGCAGCAGATTCCGTGCACCTTGTTCTGCCGGATCATCTCGGCGAGCGAAATCCCCAGCTCCGCCGTGCTCATCGCTCCCGCGAGAGTCACAAACATCTTGCCGCCGCCTGCGAGATGTTTGACGTAAGCTTCCGCCGCGTCCACCACCACTGCGGCGTTGAAGTGGCGGTAGTGGTGCTTGATAAACGATGTAATGGTGCTGGCTGCAAATACTTCCGTCGCCGTGCTCATGTGGCCTCCCTATCTGAGCTCGCTTGAATCGTGAATGTGGAAACACCAATGGCGCAGATCGTGTTTAACGCTCGGCCGGGTTTGTGACGGTTAGAAGTAGCTGGCGGTGTAGCTGAGCAGGCGGAAAAATTCGTGGGAAGAAAGATGGTACTGGAAAAAACTGAAATGTGATTCGTGTGTCACAAGGAATAGATAGCACAGATTTTCAGAAATTACTCGCAAAAGTTTCTCATCGACGGACGCTCCGATGCTCTACTCCAACTGAGTATGCATGCACGTAATAGTGCCGCGGATGATTTCGCGCGATCGTTCTCATCATTCCGATTGTCGAACCTATGCTCTCCAAGGCGATGACGCACGACTGCGTGGGCGCGGTCGCCGCCGCGACGAATCAATCAATCGAGTCGTTCATCGTTGGTATCTCGTCTTACCCCGCACGCGAATACGCCAACGAATGTGAATCCCAATCGATCAAAAGGGAATCGCCCGGCCCCTCGCCGAATTCCGGAAGGAGTTTCCAGTCAGTCGATGCTTGCCCTAACTTACTGAAAACAAAGGGCCGAGAGCGGCCTGGCCAATGACTGAATCGAGGCTCATGACTTGCAACTGAATCGGCGGGGACACGTTTGTCTGCCGGTAACGGCAGCGAAACAGGGCACCGGCGAGAGCGCCACCGCATCAAATGGTGTGTTAACCTGAGTTCAACGTGGACCGCCCGAGACCTCAGCAGGGCGGCGCAGGAGAAACTGAAATGTGCGGGATTGTCGGCTATATCGGACCCAAGCGTGTCGTACCGCTGATCTTGGACGGCCTCAAGCGCCTTGAATACCGCGGATACGATTCGGCCGGGATTGCCGTCGTCGGTGACAACGGCAAGCTCCAAATCCGCCGCGCGCCGGGAAAGCTGCGCAATCTCGAGGAATCGATTCGCATCACTCCGCTCGACGGCCGCTACGGCATCGGCCACACCCGCTGGGCCACGCACGGGCGCCCCACGGAGGAGAATGCTCACCCGCACCGCGATTGCACGGGCGAAATCGTCGTCGTGCACAACGGCATCATCGAGAACTACATCGAGCTGAAGAAAAACCTGATCGCCGAAGGCCACAAGTTTCTCACCGAGACCGACACCGAAGTCATCGCGCACTTGATCGAGAAATTTTCGAAGGACGCGTCGCTTGAGGAGGCAGTGCGCAAGGCCGTGAAAGCCATGACCGGCGCCTACGCGCTGGTAGCGGTTTCCGCAAAGGACCCGAACAAGATCGTGGCCGCACGGCTGGGACCTCCGATCGTCGTGGGAATGGGCGACCATGAATTCTTCGTCGCTAGCGACATTCCGGCGATCCTCCAGCACACCCGCAGCGTTTTCTTCCTTGGCGACGGCGAAATGGCTATTCTCACTCCGCAGGGTGTTCAGCTCTGCGATTTCGAAAGCCATCCGATCAAGCGGCCTGCCCAGCACATCACCTGGGACCCGATCATGGCCGAAAAGGGCGGCTTCAAGCATTTCATGCAGAAGGAAATCTTCGAGCAGCCGCGCGCCGTCCGCGACACGCTGCTCGGCAGAATTTCGCAGGAGACTGGCAAAGTCTTCCTGGACGAAATGGACATCACCGACGAGGAGTTCCGCAATTTTCACGACGTCAAGATCGTCGCCTGCGGCACGAGCTGGCACGCCGGGCTCGCCGGGAAATTCATGATCGAGCGGCTGGCGCACATTCCGGTCGAAGTCGACTACGGCAGCGAATTCCGCTATCGCGATCCGATTCTCGACAAGCACAGCCTCATCATCGCCATCAGCCAGTCGGGCGAAACCGCGGACACGCTTGCGGCCGAACGCGAAGCCCGCCAGAAGGGCGGCAAGATCCTCGCCATCTGCAACGTCGTCGGCGCCATGCTGACGCGCGAAGCGAGCGGCACCATCTACACGCATGCCGGCCCGGAAATCGGCGTGGCCTCGACGAAAGCGTTCACGGGACAGCTCACGGCGCTCCTGCTCACCGCTCTCCATCTCGCGCAGGTGCGCGGAAAGCTCGCGAACTCGGAATCCCAGAAATTGATGCAGGAACTGACCCGCGTCCCGCACAAGATCGAAAGCATCCTCCAGCGCGACGCACAGATCGAAGACCTCGCGCGCCAGTTCTTCCGCCACACCGACTTTCTCTATCTCGGCCGCGGGATTCACTATCCCATTGCTCTCGAAGGAGCGCTGAAGCTGAAGGAAATCTCCTACATCCACGCCGAAGGCTATCCCGCCGGCGAGATGAAGCACGGGCCGAACGCGCTGATCGACGAGAACCTGCCCGTCGTCATGATCGCCACGCGCGACGAATCCGATCCCGCTTCGATGACCCGCTACGAGAAGACGATTTCGAACTTGCAGGAAGTGAAAGCGCGGGACGGCATCGTGATTGCGGTCGTCACCGAGGGCGACAAGCTCGCGAAGGAAACGGCCGATCACGTGATCGAGATTCCCACCGCTCCGGAGCTGATTGCGCCGATCCTCGAGATCGTGCCGCTCCAGTTGCTCGCGTACCACATCGCCGTACGCCGCGGCTGCGACGTCGACCAGCCTCGCAACCTCGCAAAATCCGTCACGGTCGAATAGAATAAACCGCAGTATGACTCGCGGTTCCCGTCCCGGCGCGATAGGCGCGGCGCTCTGCCTCGCGTGCTCGATTATCCTCGCGGGGTTTCTCTCCCGTGTTTGTGCCGCTCAAGCCCAGCCACAAGCGGGTGCTTCGCGCTTGGATTCCGTCCAGGTGACGGGCTCATCGCGCTTTCGTTCGGAACAGATCGTGGCGGCAACGGGATTGCACCCCGGCGCGCAAGTCACCGCCGAGGATCTCCAGAAAGTGGCCAATGACCTCGCGCAGCTCGGTCCTTTCTCAAACGTCGAATACCGCTACTCGAGCACCGACGCCGGTGTGCACGCGGAATATCAAGTGAAGGATGCGCCCGAGGTCCCGATCGGGTTCGACAATTTTCCGTGGTTCACCGACGATGAACTCAAGGAAGCCATCAAATCATCGGTGGTGTTGTTCGATGGTGCCGCGCCCCAGCACGGCACGCTGCTTGACGCCATGTCGAGCGCGATCGAGAAGCTCCTGGCAACGCGCGGAGTGAACGCCGGCGTTTCGCACGCTCTGGTCGCTGCGCCCGCGAGCGACGGACAGATCCAGCAATTTCGTGTCGAAAACTTCGAGGTGAAGATCACGGCAATAGAATTCAGCGACGCTCTGGCGCAGAGCGACCATGCGATCCAGGCCCGTCTCGGCGATCTTGTCGGCGAGCCCTTCTCGCGCACCGCTATCGAGCTTTTCGAAGTCGAGCAGGTCCGTCCTGTTTACATCTCGCACGCGTTCCTGCGAGTGCGGTTCGGCCCGCCGACCGCCCGCGTTGCCGGCAGTTCCGTCACGGTCGTCGCGCCGATTGAACCCGGGCCCGCGTTCGCATGGGACGGCGTGAAGTGGAGCGGAGATTCCGTCATCGGCGTGCTGGAGCTTGGCGGGCTCGTGCCGCTGCACGAGGGCGATCCCGCCGACGGAATGAAGGTCGAAAGCGGCTGGCAAGCCGTGCGCGAAGCATACATGCGGCGCGGATACCTCGATGTGGCTCTCAATCCTGCGCCGCAGTTTGACGACGCCGCAAAGCGCGTCGGCTATTCCGTTTCCGTCGCCGAGGGGCCGCAATATCACATGGGCAAGCTGATGCTGACGGGTCTCTCGATCGACGGCGAACACCGAATCCGCGCGGCGTGGAAAATCCCGCCCGGCGCGGTTTTCGACAACGGCGTCTATGAAGAGTTTCTCTCGAATGGGATCACGCAAGCGTTCACGGGTCTCCCGTTCCACTATGAAAAGATCGGGCGTTTCCTGCAAAAGGACTCCGGGGCCGCGACGGTGGACGTTCTGCTCGACTTCCAATAGCCTGCCGTGGCGCCCGCGGGTGCGGAACTTTCTCTTGCACATCCTCGTATGATCTTGATAGGAAGGCTTCCAGAGGTGTCGGGAGCTTCTTCCGCATCGAACATGACGCGATTGCACAGACAGATCGGACTCACAGCGGCAATCCTGGCCGGAGCGTGTTTGGCCGGCTGCATGCCCCAAGCGAGCGCCGTTGGCCACTTCGATCGCACGTTCACCGTCAATGGTCCCGTTCGCCTGGAACTCGCCAATGGCAGCGGCGATTCTCGCATCAGCGGGGGCTCGCCCGGCGTGGTCGAAATTCACGCCGCGGTCCGCGTGCATGCGTGGTCCTGGAGAGATGCGCAGCGCAGGCTCGAGGAGATCGAGGCGAATCCGCCCGTTTCGCAGGATGGCAATCTGATCAGCGTCGGCGAGCGCGACTGGCGCTGGAGCAGCATGAGCGCCAGCTACGACTACACGATCACGGTCCCCGCAGACACCGAAGTGCGAGCCGTGACCGGTTCCGGGAGCCTGCGAGTGGACGGAGTCCAGGGCCCTGCCAACTTCGTTGTGGGATCGGGGAGCATCTCCGCAATGGGCGTTGCGAAGGATACTCAGGCGATCGTGGGAAGCGGCGACGTCCGCCTGACGGACATGGGCGGCGAGATCGACGTGACCGCGGGCTCGGGCAGCGTTCACATCGATCGCGCCAAGGGCGAAATTCGCGCCCGCGCGGGTTCTGGCGAAATATCGATCAGGGAACCGGGCGATACCGTCGTGGCCCAGGCCGGCAGCGGCGGCATCGACGTCAGGGACGCCACGGCCGACCTGCGGTTGCGCACGGCCTCCGGCGAAATCCGCGTGGACGGCAATCCCGGTGCGACAAACTTTTGGGACCTCCGCGCTGCTTCGGGCGGCGTCAGTCTGCGGGTTCCCCACGACGCCAGTTTCCGCCTCTACGCGCATACCGGCTCCGGCAACATCGATGTCGGGATTCCCTCCGTTTCCGAGGAGTCGTCCGGGAGGCACGAGTATCAGGGCCGGATTGGGGACGGCAAAGCGCGCGTCGAGATTGAAACAGCCTCGGGTGGCGTCTCTCTGCGCTAGAATCCCGCTCCGCGAACGAATCCGCGGCCCCGCGTGGTTCCCGCTATAGAATGAGCGTCTGATGCGATTTGTCTTGGCCATTTTGCTCGCCGCCGTTTTTCTTGGTTCAAACCTCTTCACAGCGGCGCAGGATTCCAAACCCACTGCGCCCCGATCGAAAACTGCCCCAGACGCTGCCGCGAAAAAAGACGCGGAGGCCGAGGCGGATCTGCAAAAAGCCCTCGCGGACGCGGGAAACGACAGCGCCGCGCTGGTCCGGAATCTGACGGATTATCTTGCGCGGTTTCCCGATGCCCCGCGCCGCCCCAGCATCTATCGTGCGCTCGTGGAGGCTTGCCAGCAGATACGCAACGATTCCTGCGCCCTCGACTACGCGGAGCGCCTGATTGCGATCCGTCCCGATGACTCGCAGATGATGCTTCTCGCCGTGAGCCTGCTCGAAAAGAAGGGAGACGACGCGAGCCTTACGCGTGCCGCCGGCTACGTCACCCGCGTGCTGGATCGCGTCGAAAAGGCGACCCCGGACGACAAGCCGGCTGAAGAATCGCTCGCGGATTTCGAAGACGGCCAGAAGCAGCTTCGCGCCGCTCTCTACTACACGCGAGGCCGAATCGAAAATTCCCGGCACGACTACGACGTGGCGGAGAAGGATTTTCAACAGAGCGATTCCATCCATCCGAACTCCCTCGCGGCCGAGAAGTTGGGCGAAATTGCGGAGATGCGAAACGATCCCAAGACCGCGATTGAGGAATACACGCAAGCCTTCGCGCTTCCGGAAAGTGGTCCGGCCGGTTCCGTCGACCGGCGCGATCTCCGCCGGAAGCTGGGCAACGTCTGGCGGCGGGTCCACGGCAGCGACCAGGGCCTTGGCGACGCCATTCTGGCGGCGTACGACCACGCCTCTCCGGCGCCCGCCAGCTCCGCGCCGGACCCAGCCGCACGCAATAAGGACGCCAAGGATTTTTTCGCCTTCGTCGTGAGGCGCCTGGACGGGACGGAAATGCCGCTCGCGCCGCTGAAGGGAAAAGTCGTAGTGCTGAGCTTTTGGGCCACTTGGTGCGGGCCGTGCCGCGCGCTTGAGCCGCTCTTCGGCCGGGTGGCTGCGAGCTACGCCGGGAATTCCAATGTCGCTTTTCTTTCCGTCAATACGGACGACGACGAGACGCAGGTCGCGCCGTTCGTGGCGCGCGAGAAGCTCGCCGTTCCGGTGACGTACGCGGACGGGCTCGACAGCTTCATGAAAGTCGACACGCTGCCGACGGTTCTGATCTTGGGTCGCGACGGGGAAATCGTCTACCGCGTCGGCGAACTCGCGCCCGAAGGGTTTTCTGCGTCGCTCACTTCCGCAATCCAGGCCGCGCTCGGCACATCTCAGTAATGTTGGGTAGACGGACAGCTTTCAGCGGGTCTGTGTTTTTGTGCGGCGCGAGTCTTGTTGCGCGGCGTCGCGAGCGGCGAGAATCGTGTTGACGTGAATGCTCACCGTGTCGGCCAGGTTTCGCGCGTAGCCTCCGGCCAGCGTAATCGCCGCCGGCGCGCCGTTGCGCAGCGCGTAGTCGAAAACGAGCGCATCGCGGCGCCGCAATCCTTCCACCGATAGTTTCAGCCCGCCCAATTGGTCCTCGCGGTAGGGATCGGCTCCGGCGACGTAGAAAATGACCTGCGGTGAGAAATCGTGAAAAGCACGGTGCAGATGCTTTTCGAGAATGGCGAGGTAGTCGTCATCGCCGATGCCGTCGGGCAGATCGATGTCGATGGTCGACCGCGGCTTCGGAAACGGGTAATTGTTCTCCTGATGGATCGAGAGCGTGAAGACGTCTCCGTCGCCGCCGAAAATCTCGGCCGTTCCGTTTCCCTGATGAACGTCCGTGTCCACCACCATCGCGCGCTCGATCGCGCCGTCGAACTGAAGGCGCCGGATTGCGATGGCGACGTCGTGGATCACGCAGAAGCCCTCACCGTGATCGGGGCATGCATGATGGAAGCCGCCGCCGATGTTGGCGGCCCAGCCGTCCGCGAGAGCGCGGCGTCCCGCGAGAATCGACCCGCCCGCCGCAAGCCAGCAGGCGTCCACCAGCTTTCTCGAGTAGGGAACTTCCATCCGCAGAATTTCCGTGTGGCTCAGCGTGCCCGTCTTGAGTTTGTAGACGTAGTCCTGCGAATGAACGCGCAGCACGTCCTCGTCGGTGGCGGGCTCGGGCGCAAGAAAATCCTCCGGTGCGGCCACGTGATCGGCCAGGAGCCGCTCGTGGATCAGGCGGTATTTCTGCGACGGGAAAACGTGCGCGCCCAGGTTCAGATCGTAGCGATCGTCGTAGACGAGCTTGAACGGGAGCACGATGGATCGAGGCTACCGCGAAGCTTTGCCCGACGCAACGTAGCGACTGCGGCTCGATCTGTTCGGGCGCAATGCGAGATGAAACGCCGCTGTGGTAGAGTGTGGGGGATGCGGCGCGTTCACGCCATCTTCGTCATCGTCGCCCTCTTGGCAACGCCGCTCGCGCTGCTCGCTCGCGCGGACTGCGGCGAGACGACGTGCGATTGCATGTGCTCTTTCGTGCAAAGGTCGCTTTCGTCGATGGCCCGGCATGACCAGGGTAGGATGTTGTGCGGCCAAGCCACCGGGCAGAAACACATCTGTACGATGAACGCGAAGCATCGCTCGCCGGACTACGGTTTGAATACGCTGATGGCGCCCACGGTGCCGCTGTCGTTCGCGATGCTTCCGCCGTCGGGCGGCACATGGCATGCCTTCGATCGGCACGCGCAGTTCCTTCCTCTGGGTTTCCTCTCCGAGCCGTTTCAGCCTCCGCGAATCTGACGATTCGATCGGGATCTCTCCTTGCTAATCAGTCTCTAAGCTTCCGGGGTCTTCGTCCCTGAAGCCGGTCTTTTAACGGTCAGACTGTGCCGGGAATGGAATGTTGTGTTGCCGAGCCTGCCCATGGGCTGGACAACGCGCCGTCCTGCACCGTCGGAGACGCAACCGTCGGCATCGGAAACGGCCGAACGGAGAGGAATCTGGCTATATGTGGAGAGTGCGGTTAGGTCTGAGCGTCGCCGCGATTCTGTTTCTTGTGGGTCCGGCGGCGCGGGCGACGATCTTCGGGAACGTGCGCGGGATCGTCCACGACCCCCTGCACCGGCCGGTGGCGGGGGCTGAAGTGCAATTGAAGTCCGCAACCTCTGATTGGTCTCAGGAGGCGAAAAGCGATCAAAACGGCGAATTCACGTTTACGGCCGTGCCGCTCGGAGACTACACGGTCACCATCACCACATCCGGCTTTGAGAAATCGCAAGAAAGCGTCACGGTAGCTTCCAATTCATCGCCGGTCCTTCATTTTATGCTCTCTCTTGCCGCCGTGAATCAGACGGCAACCGTTTTCGCGCAGGCGCAGGTGGCGAATACCGATTCGGTCACGCCAACGACTCTCGTGGATCGCGAGGACATCGCCCAGACCCCTGGAGCCGACCGCACCAATAGCCTTCAAATGATCACCGACTATGTTCCCGGCTCCTATTTCACGCACGACCAGTTGCACATTCGCGGCGGCCATCAGGTGAGCTGGCTGATTGACGGCGTGCCAATCCCCAATACGAACATCGCGAGCAATCTGGGTCCGCAGATCGACCCGAAGGACATTGACTATCTCGAGATCCAGCGCGGCAGCTATGGTGCCGGGCTCGGAGACCGCACCTACGGGGTTTTCAACATAGTCCCGCGAAACGGCTTCGAACGGAACAGTGAGGCTGAACTCGTCACCAGTTTCGGGAACTGGTATCAAACCAACGATCAGCTGAATTTTGGCAGCCACACGGAGCGATTTGCGTACTTCGCGAGTGTGAACGCAAATCGCAGCAATCTCGGACTACAGACGCCGGTCGGCCGGGTTTTTCACGATGCCGAAAACGGTTTCGGCGGCTTCGCATCTCTCATGTTCAACCTCGACTCGAAGGACCAGTTCCGGCTCGTTACGTCCTTGCGCAGGGACTACTATCAGATTCCGTACGATCCCAATCCCAACGATCCGGATAATCAGACGGTTCCCAGCAATGGCCTTCGTGACGGAGAACATGAAGCCGACGCCGTCGTGGCCTTCTCCTGGGTCCGGGCGATTAATACAAACATGCTGCTGACGGTGTCGCCGTTCTACCACTACAACAGCGCCGACTATGATGGCTCGACGGCCGACACGCCGGTCGGCACGACAGATCATCGCGCTTCGAACTATGCGGGCCTTCAAGCGGCGTTCGGTGCGCATGTGGCGAAAAACGATATCGACGTCGGTCTCTACGGATTCGGGCAACACGACAGCCAGCTGTTTGGCGCCATTTTCAACCCGCCAAACCAGTGCCCTCCGCCGGCCGAAAGTGATCCGCAGGGTGGAATCTGTGTGCCGATCCATGAGCTCGAGCCCGTATCCGGCGGACTCGTTGCCGGATTCGTCCAGGACAAATTCAAGGTCGCATCCTGGCTCACACTCATCGCGGGAATCCGCCCAACTCACTTCTGGGGTCCGGTTTCGGAGGACACGGTCAGCCCCCGATTTGGCGCCACACTCCAGGTTCCGCGCCTCAATTGGGTCTTCCGCGCTTTCTACGGGCACTATTACCAGGCGCCTCCGCTGGTTTCCATATCAGGTCCGCTTGTGGATTTTGAAGGGACGTTCTCGGGCGTGCCGACTCAGTTCGTCGCGCTGCACGGCGAGCGCGACGAGGAGCATCAGTTCGGCGTCACGATTCCCTTTCGCGGTTGGGCTCTCGACGCTGACAATTTCGAAACACGCGCCGATAATTTCTTCGACCACAACAACGTCGGAGAATCCAACATCTTCATTCCCGTTACCATTCAAGGAGCCTTGATTCAGGGCTGGGAATTGACGCTTCGCTCGCCGCGCGTCTGGAATCGAGGCCGCGTGCACCTCGCTTACTCGAATCAGCTGGCGCAGGCCCGCGGTCCGCTTACCGGGGGATTGATCTGCTTCCCCCCGACGAGCCCGCTCTGCGCGCCGCCACCCGGCTACACTCCCCTCGATCACGATCAGAGAAACACGCTCAACGTTGGCTTCGACGCAAATCTTCCATGGGGAGTCTTCGCGTCAACCAATGTCTACTACGGATCGGGTTTCACCAACGGTTCTCCGGATGCACAGTTTCCGGGCCCGTATTTGCCGCAGCACACCACGTTCGACGTTTCGCTCGGAAAATCCTTCGGCGAAAAATACACCGTGGGACTCACGGCTCTCAACGTTGCCAATCGCCACCTGCTGATCGACAATAGCCTGACCTTTGGTGGGTTTCACTACAACGATCCGCGGGAGATCTACGCCGAATTCCGCTGGCGTTTCCATTATTGATTTCCGATTCGCTCACGTACAATGCGGCGAAGAGGACTCATAAGAAAGGTGATTTGACCCATGCAATACAACGTGAACGCTGAATGCCGGCTGGCGCGCGTCGCTCTCGCGCTTCTCCTCGCCGCCGTAGCTCTTGTCCCGGCGGCGTGCAAGAAGCCGCCGCAGGAACAGGAAAGCGTCAAGCGCTACCATCTCGTAGGCAAAATAATTTCCGTCGATACCAAGGGTCAGGCTGTCATTGTGGACCACCAGGCGATTCCCGGATTCATGGACGCCATGACGATGGCTTACCCCGTGCGCGACGTCCGCATCCTCGCGCCGCTCAACGCCGGAGACGAGATCACTGCGGACGTCGTTGTCACGAACGATGGCGCCTACCTCGAAAATATCGTTGTGACGAAGAAGGGAAGCGGAGGGAAGGGAACTTCACCGAGCAGCCAACACGAGCCGCAACCTGGCGAGAAGGTTCCCGATTTCGCGCTGATCAATCAGGACGGAAAACAAATCCATCTCGCTTCATTTCGGGGCCACGTCCTGCTCGTCACCTTCGTATATACGCGATGCCCTTTCCCCGATTTCTGCCCCCTTGTCACGCGAAATTTCGCGCAAGTTTATGCCGCGACGCGCAAGGATCCGGCACTCGCCTCCAAAGTCCGCCTGCTGACGATCAGCTTCGATCCCGAGCACGATACTCCGCAGGTCTTGCGCGCCTACGGTGAGACGTTCCGCGAGACGGCGGGCGCTATTCCCTTCGACCGTTGGCAATTCAGCGTTGCGCCGGAAAAAGATCTGAAAAAAGTGGCGGACTTCTTCGGCCTCGACTTCACTCCGGATGGCGGGCAGATCGTTCATTCGCTGAGCACGACCGTGATCTCACCCGAAGGCACGGTCTACAAGTGGTACGAGGACAACCAGTGGAAGCCGGAAGATCTTCTCGCGGACACGACGGCCGTCTTGCAGCAGGAAAGCGGGCGGAGTTCGGCTGCGCTGGCTCGTGCGGATGCGCCGAAAAACGCGGGGGCTGGACGCGTGAACTGAGTCAGTTTTCGCGTTCGAGGATGAAATCCGGGACGGCGAGCAGCGCGCGGCGGTATTCGCTGTCGGGCAGCTCTTCGAGACACGCCTTGGCGCGATTGACGTAGTCGCGCGCGAGCTTTGCGGCTCGGTCCAGCGCTCCTGTTTCCCGCACCAGCCTCGCTATCTGCTCCGGTCGAACGCTTAGAAAACCTCGCTCCTCGAGCACTCGCGCGATCAGCTTGCGGCCTTCGGACGGCGAGTTCCCGTTTCCGTGGCCGCTTTCGAGCGCCCCTTTTTCAAGGGCCCCATTTTCAAGAGCAAAGATCAGCGGCAGCGTAACTTTCCCTTCCTTCAGATCGCTCAACACAGGCTTGCCCAGTTTTTCGATCGACGCGGTGAAATCGAGCAGATCGTCCACGAGTTGGAACGCGAGCCCCGCGTTGCGCCCGTATTCCGCCATCGCTTCTTCGACGAGTTTCGGCTGCCGGCCCAGCACCGCCCCGAGCCGCGCGCATCCGCTGAAGAGACACGCGGTCTTGCGGTAGGCGAGATCGGTGGCTTCGGCCTCGGTCAGATCGATCCGCCCGAGGCGTGTTAGTTGCAGCAGCTCACCCTCGACCATGTTTTGCGTGAGATCGATCAGGATGTCAAGGACCGCGAAATTTCGCTCGCGCAGCGCCATCTCGAACGACTGCATGTAGAGCCAGTCGCCCGCCAGCACGCTCATGTGGTTTCCCCAGCGCGCGTTCGTGCTCGGCCGTCCGCGGCGAGTCTCGGCGCCGTCGATCACGTCGTCGTGCACCAGCGTCGCGCTGTGGATCATCTCCACCACCGCGCCCAGGCGTATCGCGCTCTCTCCGCGGTAGCCGGATGCTCTCGCGCTCAGCAGCAGCAGCGCCGGACGCAGCCGCTTGCCGCCGCCCTCGCGCAGATAGCTTGAAATCTCGCGAACGGGCTCGATCGCGCCGTGGCTCTGCGCGGCAATCTCCCGTTCGACTAGCGCGAGGTCGTCCCTCACCAGGTCGAAAATGCCCTTGATGCCTTTTGCGGCTTGGACAGCGAATGCCATCCGTTGTTTACCTGGCCTTTGTCTAGGCTGGCCCCTGAGCCTCTGGGTCGCCTAGCCTGAAGAACCGACGAAAGTTCGCCGCCGTGGTGGCGGCCACTTGTTCGGGGGCTAAGTTTCTCACATTCCCCAAGGCCTGCGCTACCTCTACCACAAACGCCGGCTCGTTCCGCTTGCCCCGCCGCCCCTGGGGCGGCAGGAATGGCGAATCGGTCTCCGTCAGGATGTTTTCGAGCGGCAATTCGCGCGCCACGTCCCGCAAATGCTGCATTTTCGGATAGGTCACGTTTCCGGCGAACGAAATGAGAAAGCCCATGTCGAGCCCGCGCCGCGCTTCCGCGAGCGTGCCCGTGAAGCAATGAAAAATCCCGCCGAGGCCGGATGCGCGCCATTCATCTTCGAGGATCGCGAGGCAGTCGTCCCACGCGTCGCGGCAGTGAATCACGATCGGCAGCTTCGCGGCGCACGCCTGCGCGAGCTGCCGCCGGAACACGTTCTGCTGTACGTCGCGCGGCGAATGATCGTAATGGTAATCGAGGCCCATCTCGCCCCAGCCGATCACGCGCGGATGCCGCGCGAGCTCGTCGAGGCGCGCGAAGTGCTCTTCGGTCGCCGCATTCGCGTCGTGCGGATGGATGCCGACTGTCGCGTAGATCCAATCATGCTGTTCTGCGAATGGAATTGCGGAGTCGAGCCGCTCGGCGGGGCTCGTCCCGCTGCCGATCGCGAGCAACGTCTCGACGCCCGCCGCGCGGGCCCGCTCGAGCATCGCCGCGCGGTCTTCGTCAAACTGCGAGAACTCCAGGTGCGCGTGTGAGTCGATGATCTGCAAGTGTGACCTTCATGGGTGTTTGTGAGTCGCGGCTTTAGCCGCGACATAATCAAGACGGCGCGCAGCGCCTTCCAATGCGCAAGTTCTCTCGCAGCAAGTCGTCGAGTTTCTTTTCAAGGAAAGATCCTTCAGCCGACCAAAACCAACATCGTCGGCTTCAGGATGACGATCCTAATCGGATCGTCACTTCACCTTCGCGCCCGCCGGAATCTCTTCGGCGAACGTGCACAGCACCGGCTTGCCGTCGGCGCCGGCCGACGCCGCGAGCAGCATCCCGTTCGATTCCAGGCCGCGCATCTTTCGCGGCGCGAGGTTCGTGACGACCACGACTTTGCGGCCGACCAGTTCCTCCGGCGCGTAAGCGAGCGCAATCCCCGCGAGCACCTGACGAACCTCGTCGCCGATATCCACCAGTATCTTCA